>Ga0194137_10000178_pt1 | contig 43409 bp, 38 predicted proteins | sample TARM_MetaG_T3_14_FD_134025 | JGI IMG/M metagenome (GOLD analysis project Ga0194137, IMG submission 134025) | Freshwater microbial communities from Pennsylvania, USA, analyzing microbe dynamics in response to fracking - TARM_MetaG_T3_14 (version 2) | ecosystem: Environmental > Aquatic >...
GCCACAGCCAGCCGCCCAGCTTGCCAAGGTAGCCGGCGCCGAGGGACTCGACGAAGGAGAAGGCGGCACCCGGCCAGCGCGTGGTGGCCTCCCACTGCGCGGCCCAGCCCAGACGGCGGCGGCGCACCGCGATGGCGGCGGCCTCGTCCGGCAGCTGGTCGGTCACCTCGACAGCGGGTTGCAGCAGGCCGGGCAGCTGCGGGCGGCGCGCGCCGGTGCCCAGCGGCGTGTAGGCAGCCGGCACGCCGAAGAAGCCGGCGAAGCCCAGGGTCTGCAGCGCGGGTGCGGTGGCCTCCAGCGCACGGCGCAGCGGCTCGCTGCGCACGTCGATGCAGAACACGGCCTGGGCCTCGACCTCGACGGGCTGGAAGCCGGGCGCCTGCTGCAGGCGCCGGGCCAGTTCGCGCTGGTAGCCCAGCTCCAGGGCGAGCTGCCAGACCTCGTCGACGACCAGGGCCTGCTCGGCCTGGCTCAGCCGCTCGGGCGCGCGGCGCCATTCGGCCTGCAGGGCGGCGAAGGCGGGGCGTGCGGCGGCATCGTCCTTGACCTCCAGCAACACGGCGCCCCAGGCCAGGCGGATAGCCAGCAGGTCGCGCAAATGCTCGCGCTCGGGCGCGCCGTCGGGCGCCTGCCAGGCCAGATAGGCGCACCACGAGGCCCAGCCGTTGACCGTCAGCAGCACGGCCTCCAGGTAGTCGGCCCAGGCTGCATCGGGCAGGTGCAGATGCTGCAGGGCCCACGCCTCGGCGTCCTGGCGCGTGGCCGGCAGGGCCTGCAGGCCGCGGCGCAGGCCGGGCAGACCCATTAGCGTGCCGATGCCTTGGTCGTGGATCAGGGTGTCGCGCCAGAAGGCGTAGAGGCCGGCGCCGCGCTCGGGCTGCCAGTCGGCCTGGGCGCGGTCGAAGAAGGCGGCGCAGGTCTGGCTGACCTGGTGCGTGATGGCCTGGCGCCAGGTCAGGCGCGTGTCGCGCGCGGGGTCGTTGTCCAGCACGTCGATGAGCAGGGGCAGAGGCTTCACGTCGTCGGGATGCTCCAGCGCGGCGCAGCAGTCGGCCTCGGTCAGGCCGGCTGCATCGGGCAGGCGCTGCAGGGCCTGGGCCAGGTCCTGCGGCGTGATGCGACCGCTGCGCCAGGCCTCGCGCTGCCGGGCCCGCGGCGGGAAGACCTGGACGCCGCCCAGCAGGGCCATGCGCGCGGCGACGCTACGCAAAGGCATGCCGATGCGTTGCCAGTGCGGGTTGACGGCGATGGCGCGGTCCAGCGGCCAGGCCGGCGCTATTGAGTCGCAGGCCTGGGCGCAGGCCGCGCGGATGCGGTCAGCCCGGGCCAGGACGTCGTGTTCAAGGGCATTGGCGTTCATGGCGACGTCCTTCAGGTTCAGCGGGTGACGGGCTGCGGGGCGGGGACGGCCGGCGTCCAGCGGCGCGGCCACAGGCGCAGGCTCCAACGGGTGTAGAACTCGTCGAGGTAAAAGCCCGCGTAGCTCCAGCGGCGCACCGCCAGCAGGGCCTGCGGGCGTAGCTGCAGAGTGGCGAGCACGGCGTAGAGCGCAGTCATGCCGGCCAGGGCCAGCAGGCCCAGGGCGTCGTGGGGCGCGTCTGCCAGGCCGAGCGGCAGGGCATGGGCCAGGCGGGTGATGCCGGTCAGCAGCGCCGTGGCCGCCAGGCCGGTGGCCAGCTGCGGCAGGGCCGACACCCACAGCAGCGGCGCCCAGGCCAGGGCCAGCACGCCCGTCCACCACCACGGCCAGGCGCCGCTCACGGCCAGCACGACGGCCAGGGACAGCAGCGGCGCGGCCAGCAGGACGGCGGCCCGCGGCGACTGCGGCTCGCGCAGGGCGCGCCGCCTCGTCTGGCGCACCGCGTCGGACGCGGCCAGGAAGGCATGGGCCTTGTAGACGGAATGGCCGACCAGATGCAGTGCCGTCAGCGTGTACAGGCCCAGTCCGCATTCCAGCGCCATGAAACCCATCTGCGCCACCGTGCTCCAGGCCAGCCGCACCTTGATGCTGATGCGGGTCAGCATGACGAGACCGGCACCGAGGGCAGTGGCCAGGCCGAGCACGACGAGGGCCGCGCGCGCCGGCGCGGCGGGCTCCAGCAGCGGCGCGAAGCGGATCAGCACCACGCCGCCGAGGTTGACGACGCCAGCATGCAGCAGGGCCGATACCGGCGTGGGCGCCTCCATGACCTGGATCAGCCAGCCGTGCACCGGCATCAGCGCGGTGCGCAGCACCACGGCGCCGACCAGCAGCGCGGCGGCCAGCTGCAGGGGCGTGGACAGGCCGCCCTGCGCCTGCACGTGAGTGGCCAGCGCCGTCAGCGAACCGCTGCCCACCTCGTGCCAGCTCAGCAGCGCGGCGGCGATGAGCAGGGCATCGGCGGCGCGATCGGCGACGCGCTTCTTGTGGGCGGCGAGCAAGGCGAAGGGGCGGTCGGCGTAGAAGCACAGCAGTCGCTCCAGCGCCAGGCCCACGCCGGCCCAGGCGGCGATCAGCACCAGCCAGTGGTCGGCCAGCAGCAGCAGCTGCACGCCACCCAGCACGGCGGCCAGCGCGGCGGCGTAGCGGGCCTGGCGGGGTTCACCGTCGAGATAGCGGTCCGAGAACACGCCCACCACGGCGCCCAGGACCTGCACCAGCACGGCCACCCCGGCGCCCAACAGCGTCGGGTACAGGCCAGGCAGAAGCGGCTCGGCCGGGGCGGCCAGCGCGGCCAACGCCGCCAGCAGGCCCAGCGCGGTGGCGCGGTGCAGCGCTCGCCAGGCCGGGCGCGAGGCGCCCCGGTGCCAGGACAGGCCGACGGCGGCCAGCAGCATCAGCGCCGCCGGCAGCAGGGCGGCGCAGGAGAGGAGGAGTTCGGGGGTTTGCATGGGCCGGCATGGTGGCGAGCCCGATACGTTCTGTAAAATTCAATATATAAAACCATTTCATCTGTAAAACAGAACGATGCGCCTGGAGCAGCTCAATTTCCACCATCTGTTCTACTTCTGGCGGGTGGCCAAGCTCGGGCATCTGACACGCGCGGCGGAGGAGGTGCACACCTCGCAGTCGGCGCTGTCGGCGCAGATCCGGCAGCTGGAGGATCGCCTGGGCGAGCCGCTGTTCACGCGCGAGAACCGCCGCCTGGTGCTGACCGAGACTGGCCAGGTGGTCCTGGCCTATGCCGAGGACATCTTCGGCCTGGGCCAGGAGCTGCTGGGCCGCCTGCAGGGCCGCAGCCAGGGCCTGACCCGGCTGCGCGTGGGCGCAGTCGCCACCATGTCGCGCAACTACCAGGAGAACCTGCTGCGCCCGCTGCTGGGCGATCCCGATGTGGTACTGACGCTGGAGTCGGGCCTGCTGGACGGCCTGCTGCAGCGGCTAGCGGAGCACCAGCTGGATGTGGTGCTGGCCAACGAGAGCGTACCGGCCGCCCCGGAAAGGCCGCTGCACTGCCGCTTCCTGGCCAGTCAGGCGATCTCCATCGTCGGCCCGGCCAGCCGCTGGCCCGCCGGGGCTCTGCGCGTACCCCAAGACTTGCACGGAGTGGACATCGCCCTGCCCGGCCCGCGCCACGCGGTGCGCGGCCCCTTCGACGCGCTGTGCGCCGCCGCCGGCGTGACGCCGCGGCTGCGCGCCGAGGTCGACGACATGGCCCTGCTGCGCCTGATCGCGCGCGACAGCGGCTGGCTGGCCCTGCTCCCCGAGGTGGTGGTGCAGGACGAGCTGCGGAGCGGCCAGCTGGTCATCGCCGGCCAGTCGGCCGAGCTCAAGGAGAGCTTCTACGCCATCACGGCGCCGCGCCGCCATCAGGTACAGGCGCTGGAGAAGCTCCTGGCGCCAGTGGGCTGAACGGTCCTACGGTTGCGCCGTGAGCCGGGCCGCGAAAGCCTTGTGCACGCCTAGCAGCGCCGCGGCGCGCTGGGTCTGCACCTGGATCAGCGCGTCCGCCGCCGCCAACCTCTCCTGCTCGGCACTGAGCAGGGCATAGAAGTCGGTCACGCCGGCCTCATAGCGCTTCAGCGCCAGCTCGCGGGCGCGTACCGTAGCCTCCGCCGCCGTCGCCTGGGCGATGGCCTGCAGCTCGGTCTCGCGCAGTGTCGACAGGCTGCCCTGGGCGTCCTGCAGCGCCGTCAGCTGGGCCTGCTCGGCGGCTGCCACGGCCGCTTCATAGCCGGCACGGGCGGCGCCCTCTTCGGCCTTGCGGGCACCGAAGTCCAGGAAATTCCAGTTCAGCGCCGCAGCCAGGCTGTGGATCTGCGTGCCGCTCTTGAACAGATCGCCGGCGCTGCCGGAGCTCCAGCCGATCTGGCCGGTCAGGCCCAGGCTGGGCCAGCGCGCGGCCCAAGCGACATGGGCGCGCGACGCCGCCGCCTGGGCGCGCACGGCGGCGGCCTTGACGTCGGGGCGTGCGCTGAGCAGGCCGGCCGGATCGGGCAGGCTGCCGAGGCTGACCAGGCGCGGCTCAGGCATGCCGGGCAGCGGGTCGCTGTCGGCCTTGTCGCAGTCGGCTGGCGGCTGGCCGCGCAGCACGTCGAGCTGCAGACGGGTCAGACAGGCGGCATTGCGCAGCGCCGGCACGCTGGCCGAGGTCTGGGCGACCAAGGCTTCGGCGCGGGCCTGGTCCAGGGCCGTGCCGCGGCCGGCACCGACGCGCGCCTTCACAAGCTCGAGCAGCTGGTTCTGCACCACCAGGGTCTCCTTGGCGAGCTGGAGGCGGTGGCCAAGGCCGATGAGCTGGGTCTGCAGGTTCAGCGCCGTGCCGGCCAGGCTGAGTTGGGCGGCATCGCGGTCCAGCGCGGCGCCCACGGCGTCGTAGCCTGCCGCCTGGGCGTTTGCCGAGGCGCGGCCCCAGAGGTCGACCTCCCAGCCCGCCGTGGCATTGACGCCATAGCTGCTGAAGTTGCGGAACTGGCCCAGGTCATTGGGCGCGCGCTGGCGGCTGACGCTGGCGCCGGCGCTGACCGAGGGCAGGCGGCGGGCGCCGGCCGCATCGGCCAGGGCCTCGGCCTGCTTGAGCCGCGCCGCGGCGGCGCGCAGGTCGCGGTTGTTGGCCAGCACCTCGTCGACGACGCGTTGCAGCTGGGCGCTGTCGACAAAGGCTGCGGTCATCGTCGCGGCGCCGGGGTTGGCCGGCGGCAGCTGGGCGAACTTCTCAGGGGCAAGCTTGGCCGGGCCTTGCGACAGGCCGGGAGCGGCACAACCGACAAGGGCCGCCAGGGCGAGGGGCGTCAGGCGGGCGAGCATTTCAGTGGCCCTCCTTCTTGGGTGTACCGGCATCGTCGATGCCGGGGTGGAAGGCATGGGCGGACGCATCGATCTGTGCCTTCAGAGCTGCAGCGCGGGCGCGCCGCTTCTCGGTGCTGGCGCGCAGCAGGCTGTAGAAGACCGGCGTCAGGAAGATGCCGAAGAAAGTCACGCCCAGCATGCCGGCGAACACGGCGATACCCATGGCGCGACGCATCTCGCTGCCGGCACCGCTGCCCAGGATCAGCGGGACGACGCCGGCGCAAAAGGCGATGGACGTCATCAGGATGGGGCGCAGCCGCAGGCGGCAGGACTCGATAACGGCATCGAAGATGGACTTGCCCCGCTCCTCCAGCTCCTTGGCGAACTCGACGATCAGGATGGCGTTCTTGCACGCCAGCCCCACCAGCACGACGAGCGCAACCTGCGTGAAGATGTTCAGGTCCCCCGGCTGCATGAAGGGCGGGAAGTGCGACAGCCACAGCCCGAACAGCGCCGACAGGATGCACATCGGCACGATGAGAATGATGGCCAGCGGCAGGCTCCAGCTTTCGTACTGGGCAGCCAGCACGAGGATGACGAGCAGCACCGAGAAGGCCAGCACGGCGGCCAGTGTGGGCACCTTGACGTTCAGCACCGGCAGGGTGACGTCGCGCGTCAACCGGTCCTGGTAGCTGAGCTCGGTGAACTCGTAGCCGAAGCCGCGCGGCAGGGTCTTCAACAACTGCTCGATCTCGGCTTCGGCCTGTCCCGACGAGAAGCCGGGCTTGGGCGCGCCGTTGATGTCGGCCGACGGGAAGCCGTTGTAGCGCGTCACGCGGGTCGGGCCGAAGGTGGGCTCCACGCTCATCAGCGAGCCCAGCGGCACCATCTCGCCGGCCTCGTTGCGGGTCTTCAGCTGGGTGATGTCCTCAGCCTTGGCGCGGAAGGGCGCGTCGGCCTGCACGATCACCTGGTAGGTCTTGCCGAACTTCGTGAAGTCATTGACGTAGAGCGAGCCGAGGTTGATCTGCAGCGTGTCGTAGATGGAGGCCAGCGGCACGCCCATCTGCTTGGCCTTGGTGCGGTCGACGTTGGCGAACAGCTGCGGCACGTTGATGTCGTAGTTGGAATACGGCGTGCCGATGCTGGTGTTGGGGTTGCCGTAGACCTGGCCCAGTGTGCCCCAGACGGCGCCGTACAAGGCCTGCTCGCCCTGGCTGCTGCGGTCCTGCACCTGCACCTTGAAGCCCCCGGCAATGCCCAGGCCGTCGACCGGCGGCGGCGGCACGACGAACATGCGAGCGCCCTGGATCTGCTGGATGGCGCCGTTGACCTTGCCCAGGATGGCCTCCTTGCTGAGGTCGTGCGAGGTGCGCTTGTCGAAGTCCTCCAGGCCGAAGAAGACAATGCCCTCGTTGGGCGCGGCCGAGAAGCCGGCACCCGACAAGCCGGGGAAGGCCACCGAGTCCTTGATGCCAGGCACCTTGAGCGCGATCTCGCTCATGCGGCGGATGACTTCCTCGGTGCGGTCCAGGCTCGCGCCGGCCGGTAGCTGGGCGATGCCGATGAGGTACTGCTTGTCCGGCGCGGGCACGAATCCGCTCGGGATGCGCGCCAGCAGCAACACCGTGGCACCAAGCAGCAGCGCATAGACGATCAGGGCCAGCGACTTGCGCTTCAGGATGCCAGTGACTCCGCGGCCGTAGTCCGACGAGCGGCGCTGGAAGAAACAGTTGAACCAGTGGAAGAAGCGGCCGAAGACCTTGTCCATGCCGCGCATCAGTGCGTCCTTGGGCGCGTCATGCGGGCGCAGCAGGATGGCGGCCAGGGCCGGCGACAGGGTCAGCGAGTTGAAGGCCGAGATCACCGTCGAGATGGCGATGGTGACGGCGAACTGCTTGTAGAACTGGCCCGACAGGCCGGGCACCAAGGTCAGCGGGATGAAGACCGCGCACAGCACCAGGGCGATGGCGATGATGGGGCCCGAGACCTCCTGCATGGCCTTCACGGTCGCGTTGTGCGGCGTGAGCCCGTCCTGGATGTTGCGCTCGACGTTCTCGACCACCACGATGGCGTCGTCCACCACGATGCCGATGGCCAGCACTAGGCCAAACAGCGTTAGCGTGTTGATGGAGAAGCCCAGCAGCAGCAGCACAGCGAAGGTGCCGACGATGGACACCGGCACCGCCACCAGCGGGATGATGGAAGCGCGCCAGGTCTGCAGGAAGATGATGACGACCAGCACCACCAGGCCGACGGCCTCGAACAGCGTATGCACCACCTTCTCGATGGAGGTCTGCACGAAGCGCGTCGGGTCGTAGACGATGTCGTAATCCACGCCCTTGGGGAAGCTGGGCTTGAGCCTCTCCATGGTCTTGCGCACGTTGTCGGAGATGGCCAGCGCGTTGGAGCCGGGCGCCTGGAAGATGGCGATGGCGGCGGCTTCCTTGTTGTTCAACAAGCTGCGCAGCGCGTAGGAGTTGGCGCTGATCTCGACACGGCCGACGTCCTTCACGCGCACCATGGCGCCCGTCCGGGTCTCGGCGCGGACGATGATGTTGCTGAACTCCTCCTCGGTGGCCAGGCGGCCCTGGGCGTTGATGGCGAGCTGGAAGTCCGTGCCCTTGGGCGAGGGCGAGGCGCCCAGCACGCCGGCGGCGACCTGGGTGTTTTGCTCGCGGATGGCACCGACGACTTCGCTGGCCGTCATGTTGCGGGCAGCGAGCTTCTGCGGGTCCAGCCAGATGCGCATGGCGTAGTCGCCCGCGCCGAAGCTCAGCACCGAGCCCATGCCGGGCACGCGCAGCAGGTCGTCACGCACATTCAGCGTGCCGTAGTTGCGCAGATAGAGGGCGTCGCGCGAGTTGTCGGGGCTGACCAGGTGGACCACCATGGTCAGGTTGGACGCGGCCTTCTCGGTCGTCACGCCGATCTGGCGCACGATGTCGGGCAAGCGCGGCAGGGCGCGGTTGATGCGGTTCTGCACCGCCGTCTCGGCGGCCTCGGGGTGGGTGCCGATCTTGAAGGTGACGGTCAGCGTCATGCCGCCGTCGCCGGTGGCCTGGCTGTCGAAGTAGAGGACGTTCTCCAGCCCGTTGATCTGCTCCTCCAGCGGTGTCGCCACCGTCTCGGAGATCACGCGCGGGTTGGCGCCCGGGTACTGGGCGCGCACGACGACCTGGGGCGGCGCGACCTCGGGGTATTCCGAAATCGGCAGCAGCGGGATGGCCAGCGCGCCGACGAGGAAGATGAAGAGGGACAACACAGTCGCGAAGCGCGGCCGGTCGATGAAGAAGCGTGAGATGTCCATGGGGAGCCGCCTTGCGATTACTTCGAGGCGGCGGATGCCGGGGCCGGAGCGGGCGCCGCGCCCTGAGGAGCGGCGGGAACCGGCATGCCCTTGTCATCGACCTTGAGCACCTGGGGCGTGACCGGCGCGCCGGGGAAGGCGCGCAGCAGGCCATCGACGATGACCAGCTCGCCGGCCTTGACGCCCTCGACGACGCGCATGCCGTCGATCAGCGCGCCCGGCGTGACGGGCCGTGGCTGGACGATGTTGTTGGGGCCGACGATGAGGACGATCTTGCGGGTCTGGTCGGTCGAGATGGCGCGGTCGGGCACCACGACGGCCTGGTAGCTGCCGCTGCCGATGAGCTTGATGCGCGCGAACAGGCCCGGCGTGAACAGGCCCTGCTTGTTGTCGAACACCGCGCGGCCGCGGATGGAAGCGGTGGCCGGGTTCAGGCGGTTGTCGACGAAGTCCATCTTGCCGGCATGCGGGTAGCCCTGCTCGTTGGACAGGCCCATCTGCACCGGGTTGGCCACATCGCGCGACGAGGGACGGCTGCCGTCCCGGGCGGCGCGCATGTACTTGAGATAGGTGGCCTCGCTGGCATCGAAATAGGCATAGACCTTATCGCTGGAGACAACAGTGGTCAGCACAGGGTCGCCGACGCCGACGAGATTGCCCGGCGTGACGTTGGCGCGCGAGGTGCGGCCGCTGACGGGCGCCGTGATGCTGGCGTACTCGACATTCAGCCTGGACTGCACCAGGGCGGCCTCAGCGGCCTTCTGGTTGGCCTCGGCCGAGCGCAGCGCCGAGCGCAGCTGGTCGATCTCCTGCTGGCTGACGGCGTTGATGCTGATCAGCTTCTCCGAGCGCGCCAGGTCGGCCCTGGCCAGCTCGGCCTGGGTCTTGGCGGCGGCGATCTGCGCTTCGACACGGGCCACGTCGGCCTTGAAGCCGCGGGCGTCGATGCTGAACAGCGGGTCGCCCTTCTTCACCAGCTGGCCTTCCTTGAAGCGCACGGCATCCACGGTGCCGGCGACGCGGGAGCGCACCTCGACGGTGTCCGGCGCCTCCAGGCGGGCGGTGAACTCGTCGAACTCCTGCACCTCGCGCTGGGTGGCCGGCGCCACTGACACGGGCGGTGGACCGCCAGGCCCCCCGTGGCCGCCGGCACCGTCAGGCTTCTGGCCGCAGGCGGCGAGCAGGGCGAGGAGAACGGGAGACAGTGTCAGCGCCAGATTCTTCTTGGACATGGAGGGCTCCGAATGCAAGCCGGCGACTGTAAGCACATCGCCCCGTCGCCGTTACCGCAAAACCTAAAGCCCGACCAGGCTGCTGACATTGCTTGTCAACAGCCCGGAACTGTGAACAAAAAAGCCGCCCGAAGGCGGCTGGGTTGCGCAGTAACGCCCCGGTTCAGTGCACGCCGTGCATCCACTTCTTCATCAGCGGCGTCATCAGCATCAGCACGACGCCGGCGCCGATGGGGATGGCCGTGAAGATCAGGAAGAAGACCGACATCGAGTACTGGCTGGAGACCTGGTCGATGAAGGCGCCGGTGGAGCCAGCGAGCTTGTTGGCGATGGCAGTGTTCAGAAACCAGACGCCGAACATCAGGCCCAGCAGGCGGGTGGGTGCAAGCTTGGAGATATAGGACAGGCCGACCGGCGACAGGCAGAGCTCGCCCATGGTGTGGAAGAGATAGGCCACGCTCAGATACATCATGCTGACCTGGGCCGTCTTGGCGCCCTGGGGGATGCCGGCCGAGCCGTAGGACAGCACGGCGAAGCCCAGGCCCAGCAGCACCAGGCCGACGCCAAACTTGACCGGGCCGGACGGGTTCCAGTGCTTCTCCCACAGCTTGGAGAACATCGGCGCCAGCACGACGATGAAGAGGCTGTTCAGCACGCTGAACCAGGTGGCCGGTACCTCGCTCTGCTCCATGGCGAACTCGCGGCCCAGCATCCACAGGCTCAGGCCCCAGATGACGGCGAAAGCTGCGGCCAACGACAGATTGGCCATGGCGACTTGGCCGCGCGTGGAACGATAGAGCTCGAACAGCAGCCAGGACAGGATGGCCGCCGGGATCAGCGTCATAGCCGTGTTGAGGATCTTGAAGGCGAAGCCGGCGGTGCCGACCAGGGTGCGGTCGGTGTAGTCGGCCGCGAAGATGGTCATCGAACCGCCGGCCTGCTCGAAGGCGAACCAGAAGAAGATCGTGAAAAAGGAGAACACGACGATGGCCTTCAGGCGGTCGGCCACGACATGCTCGGGCGTGTCGTCCAGTTTCTCCTGGACGATCTTCTTGGCGGCATCGATCTTGTCGCCGACGGCGCCGAACAGGCCTTGGCTGAACCAGAACTGGATGGCGCCCAGGATCATGAAGACGCCGGCCAGGCCGAAGCCCAGGTTCCAGGAGATCTTCTCGCCGATGTAGCCGCACAGCAGGATGCCGTAGAAGGCCCCGGCGTTCACGCCCATGTAGAACAGCGTGTAGCCACCGTCACGGGCGTTCTCGTTGTCCTTGTTGTAGAGCTGGCCGACGATGGCGGAGATGTTGGGCTTGAACAGGCCGGTGCCCAGCACGACGAGGCCCAGGCCGGCGTAGAAGCTCGGCACCGTGTCCATGAAGAGGGCGATGTGGCCGGCGGCGATGATGAAGCCGCCCAGCAGTACCGAACGGCGCGTTCCCAGCAGGCGGTCGGCGATGTAGCCGCCCAGGATGGGCGTCAGATAGACCAGGCCGGTGTACCAGCCGTAGAGGGTGGTAGCCTCCGCGCGGCTCCAGCCCCAGCCGCCCTTGTTGGCCTCGGTGACCAGGAAGAGCACGAGCAGGGCGCGCATGCCGTAGTAGGAAAAGCGCTCCCACATCTCAGTGAAGAAGAGCACGAAGAGCTGGTTGGGCTGGCCAAGGATGGTCGCCGGTGCAGGCGCCGCTCGGCCGGCCGCGGCCGGGTTGGCCACGGGGGAGGTGGTAGTCACGTCAGTCGTTCCAGGTGAAACCGGGGAGGCAGGCGGTAGCCCGCTGCGGAAGCGCGGAATTGTCCCGCCGACCAGGCGATTTCCACGGACGGGCGGCCCAGGGTATGCCCTGGGTCGGCCTCAAGGCGCGGCAGCGTGGGTGGCGCCTGTGGAAGCGGCCATCGGAGGCTCACGCTCCGGCAGGATGTAGACCAGGCTCTTGCCGCTGCCCAGCGTCGGCAGCACGACGCGGTCGAAGAAGGCCGGCTCGACGACGACGCAACCCAGCGTGATGCGGCGCTCCTGCAAATTGGCCGAGGCCAGCCGCTCCGGGCGGCGCTGGCTGGCCGGCGCCGGGCGCAGGCGGTGGATAGCCAGGCTGGCCTCGTAGTCGATCCAGACGATGCGCTCGCCGTTCAGGTTGTGGCCGGGCTGGGCCTCGAAGCGGCCGGCCGGCGTCACGCGCTCGTTGACCTTCAGTGCCAGCGGGTCCTTGCCGCGAGCGCTGGCCGGCTCGGCATCGCCGGGCGTCAGCCCCAGCAAGGCCGGCGCACGACCGACCAGGCTGCCGTCAGCGGCATAGACCGACAGCGTCGCCTGGCGCTTGTCGACAACGGCAAAAGGGCGGGCATCCCCCGCGTCGCTGGCCACCGGCCGCGAGTTGCCCTGCGCGTCCGCGGTCGATGCCGCCAACGCACTCCATCCGATGACGGCGCCGGCCATTGCGGCCCTGGCCCGGTCTGCCCAACTGCTGCCCACGCGACGCCCCGTTCCTCATGGCGGCGCCACCATCGCGCCTTCCTTGTGGGCAGTCTAGGAAGGCGTTCCTGTAACCGACAGACAAGGACTTCACGGTCTGGCGCTGTTACCTCGACGCGAGCCCGCCTGGGCCAGCAGCCGGGGCGGCACGGCAGCAGGGAAGAAGGCCGTTAGCGGCTGCTTTTCGGGCAGCACATAGACGACGGCACGGCTCTGGCCCAGGTTGGGCAGCACCGTGTGCTCGAAGAACTCGACGGGAACGTTGATGCAGCCCCAGCTGATGCGTTTGTCGGCCGCCGTCGGGGTGGCCAGGCGCTCCAGCCGGCGTTCCTTGGGATCGCTGTTGATGACGCGATGCATGGACACGGCCGCGTCGTAGTCCACCCACACGACCTCCTTGCCCTCCGCGTTGCGGCCGGGCATCGAGACGAAGCGGCCGGCGGGCGTGATCCGCTCCTGCGGCTTGATCTCTTCAATGCCCTTGCTGCCGATGCCGGGCACCGTGGTGTCGCCGACCGCAAAGCCGAGCAGCACGGGGCTGGTGCCCAGCAGCCGGCCGCCCGGCGTGAAGACATAGACCTGAGCGCGGCGCTTGTCGACGATGGCGAAGGCGCTGGCGCCGTTGTCGGCCTCGCGCACGGCCCAGGCGGCGACGCGGGTCACGTCCAGCGGCGCGCGGACCTTGCCGAAGTCCAGCCGGCGGTCGAAGACGGGCAGGGGCCGCGGCAGTGCCGGCGCCGGCGCGGCCGCGACCGGCTGTCGGGGCGCGACGGCCGCCACGGGTTTGCGCTTGATGCTGCCGCCGAAGAAGCTGAAGAAGATGGCCAGGGCCAGGGCGGCGATGAGGCCCCCCTGGCCGAGACCGATGAGCATGTCGCGCCGCCGGGCGGCGTCTTCGAGTTCGGCGCGTTCTCCGAAACGCATGATCGGTGGCGCTGGCGCTCGATCGCAGTGCGATCAGTGGCGGTCGCGGCGGGGCGCGGGCTCGTGACGGGTGCTCGGTGCCGGCGAGGGCGTCGTGGTGGTGGACGCGCTGTCCGTCGCGCTGGCGCTCGGCAGCGGCACCGTGGTATCGGCCGGCGGCGTGGCTGGTTCCTGCTGAGCAGCCATGGCGTTGCCGTCGGCGGCCGGCACGGTGTTGGGATTCACCGCAACCGCATTCGGATCGGCGGGCGTTTCCTCGCTGGGAACGGCGGGCGTGGCCGCCACCGGGGCGGCAGACTGCTGTGGGGACCGATCTTCGGTCTGGGCAAATGCCAGGCCGATGCTGGTGACGAGGACGGCAGCGGTCAGGGCGCTGGTGGCGGTCTTGAGGGCAGACATGGGGACTCCTGTTCAAAGCGGGGACCGGCGTGGTGCCGGCCGACTGGGCCGGCCAATTCCACCGGCTGAGGCCCACTCTAGGATCCGCCCCGAGCGCCCGGCGTCGGTGCCGGGCGTCATTTCATGTAGGAGACGCGCTTGCCCCGTAGCGGCTGGTTACGCCGCGTTGCAGAGCCGTCTACAAGCTGAAGTCGTAGTCGATGGCCAGCGGGGCATGGTCGCTGAACATCTGGCCCGTGTAGATGGCCTCGCGCCGGCGTGGGCGGCGATGCGGGGCATGGCCAGGTGGTAGCCGCTCCGGCAAAAAACTGCGATTTGGACGAACAGCCGGTTGGGCTCGTCGAAGATGTCAGCGCCGACGGTGGCCGGCGCCTGCGCGCCCCGCAGATCCCGCAGTAGCCGCCTGGAACCCTATTTGGCGAGATGGGGCGCCAAGTTGCGGAAATCGGCCGAGAGGCGCAACCGTGCAATCTGGTTCCAGACCGCATCGGCGAAACCGCGGTTGGCGGCATAGAAGGCCTTGTTGAAGCCCAGATGCCCCGTGATGACGATGAAGGGCTCGGGCAGGATTTCCAGCTTGCCGGCGTAGTCACCGTTGGCCAGCTCGGCCTGGGCGGCGGCGGCGTTCAGCACCAGCAACTCGCCGCGGCCACGCACCAATTTCTGCAACAGCGCGTCGTTTTGCTGCGCGCCTTCGTCCGCGGGCACGCCGAGCAGGACCAGCTTGTCGCGAATCACCCCGATGGCGCGGTTGAACATGACCGGCGTGCTCAGGTCGTTGAAGCGCTTGCCGTCCCAACCGGCCTTGCTGCCGATGCGGCGCACCACCACCATTGGGGCGTCGCCCACGGCCTTGGCCTCGTCCACCGTGGAGTCGTCACGCATGGGCAGGGCGACCACGTCGGCTCGGGCGGCGGTGGGCGGCATGGCCGCGTCGTACTCGCCCGCCAGCACGCCCTTGAGGCAACGCGGCCAGGGCACCGACTCGAAGCTGACCGTGCCGCCCTGCGCCTCGATGGCCTTGCGCGCCAGCCATTGGCCCTGCCCCTCGTGATCGGCAAAGGTCAGGGGCGGAAAGGGATTGGAGGGGATGCAAACCCTGACCTCCAGCGCCTGCGCGCGCAAGGCAACGAGTCCGGCGCAGATCAGGGCAAGAAGGCAGCGGCCGTGCGTGGCAGTCATCAGGCGGGGCGGCCCCAAGCGCTTGGCTGGGCCTGCCGGACCTGACCCGGCGTCTGCCCAAACCAGCGCTTGCAGGCGCGGGTGAAGATGGCCTGGTCGGCAAAGCCCAGCAGATAGGCCGCGTGGGCGAAGCTCAGGCTGGCCTGGGAGAGGTAGCTTTGCGCCAGCTCGCGCCGGGTTTCGTCCAGCAGCTGCTGGAAGGAACTGCCCTCGTCGAGCAGGCGACGCTGCAGGGTGCGCTCACTGATGCACAAGGCGCGGGCGATGGCCTCGCGCTTGGGCTCGCCGTCGGGCAGGGCGCGCACGATCTGCTGGCGGGCGCGCACGCTCAGGCGGGCCGAGTCCAGGGCGCGGATGCGCTCGCCGGCAAAGCGGTCGTGCAGGTCGGCCAGGCTGGGGTCGGCCGCGGGCAGGGGTTTGGCAAGGTCGTCGGCCGCGAAGACCAAGGCGTTGCGCGGCGCCTCGAAGCGAACGGTGCACTGGAAGGCGTCGCGGTAGCGCTCGCTGCCTTCGGGCGCCGGGTGGGCGAACTCAACCTGGGCCGGGCGCAGCTCGCGGCCCGCGATCCAGCGGCAGAAGTTGAGCAAGGCCAGCAGGTCGAACTCGTAGCGTGCACCGGGCACCGGGGCGTGACCGCCGAACAGCCGCAGCTCCAGCCGGCAGGTGGCGCCGCTGTCGCCGAGTTGGATCTCGGCCGCGTCGCTCAAGATGCGCAGGTAGCGCACCAATCGGTCCAGCCCGGCGCGCAGATGCGGGCTGGACAGCATGGCATAGCCCACCACCTCGAACTTGGAGGGTCGCGCAGTCGGCGCGCAGCGCAGCGCGATGGCGGGGTCCCCCGAGGCGACCATGGCCAGCTCCCACAGGCGGCTCACCCGCTCCGTGGGCACGCGTGCGGTGGGCTCGGCCAGAGCGGCGGGCGCGATGCCGGCCTCGCCGCACAGGCCGTCGACGGCCAGCCCCGCGGCCGTCATGGCGTCAACCACGCCCTTGACCCAAGCGGACGAGGTGGTGCGCTCGCTCACGTGCTGGTCTCCTCCAACGCTGCTTGCATCGGGTTATCCCGTAGCTCCAAAGTCAAGCGCTTGGCACCGCAAAGCGCAGACCCGGGCCGGGTGGATTCCTAGCATAGCCCTCAACCTGATCTCGATTTCATCCACTCGCCCCCAGGAGAACACCATGTCCCAGCGCCCATGGCTCGCCACCTACCAGGCTAACCGGATCCCCGCCGAGATCGACCCCGGCACCCACGCCTCCATCGTCAGCCTGCTCGAAGCCGCCATGCAGCAGTTCGCGGCCAAGCCGGCCTTCCACGCGTTCGGCCGCAGCCTGAGCTACGCCGAGGTGGACACCCTCTCGGCGGCCTTCTGTGCCTGGTTGCAGGCACGCGGCGTGCGCAAGGGCGACCGGGTCGCGCTGATGGCGCCCAACCTGATGGCCTTCCCGGTGGTGACGCTGGGCATCCTGCGCGCCGGCGCCATCCAGGTGAACGTCAACCCGCTCTACACGCCGCGCGAGCTGGAGCACCAGCTCAACGACTCGGGCTGCGAGACCATCGTCGTCTACGCGGGCTCGACCCCGGCCCTGGCCGAGGTGGTGAACCACACCGGCGTACGCACCGTGGTCAGCGTGGCCACCGGCGACTGCTGCGGCACCACCCTGCCCACCCCGGCCGTGGACGCACGGCTGAGCGGCCACATCCCGCTGGCCGAGGCCTTGCAGCTCGGCATGTGCCTGACGCTACAACCCATGGACATCTCGGGCGAGGACCTCGCCTTCCTGCAATACACCGGCGGCACCACCGGCCTGTCCAAGGGCGCGGCCTTGTCGCACCGCAACCTGGTGGCCAACACCGAGCAGTTCAAGGCCATCGTGGCCGACGCGCTGCGCCCAGGACAGGAGGTCATCGTGACGGCCATCCCGCTGTATCACATCTTCGCGCTGATGGTGAACTTCATCACCTACTTCTCGGTCGGCGCCGAGAACTGGTTGGTGGCCAACCCGCGCGACATGGATGGCTTCGTCGAAATCTTCAAGCTCGCGCGGCCCACCGTCTTCATGGGCGTGAACACGCTCTATGCCGGCCTGACCCAGCATCCGCGCCTCAAGGACGTGGACTTCTCGCGGCTGCGCCTGGCGGGCGGCGGCGGCGCCAAGATCCAGCCCACCACCTCGGAACGCTGGGCCGCCATCACCGGGCAGTTCATCCGCGAGGGCTATGGACTCTCCGAGACCAGCCCCGTGCTGACCTTCAACCCGGCGTCCACCACCTCATTCAGCGGCACCGCCGGCCTGCCACTGCCCTCCACCGACATCAAGCTGCTGGACGACAACGGGCAAGAAGTGGCGCCGGGCGAGGCCGGTGAGGTCTGCGCCACCGGCCCGCAGGTGATGCGCGGCTACTGGAACCAGCCCGAGGCCAATGCCGCCGCCTTCACCAGCGACGGCTACTTCCGCACGGGCGACATCGGCCAGCTCGACGAGGACGGCTTCCTGCGCATCGTCGACCGCAAGAAGGACATGATCATCGTCTCGGGCTTCAACGTCTACCCGAACGAGATCGAGGCCGTGGCCGCTGCCATGCCCGGTGTGCTGGAGTGCGCCTGCGTGGGCGCGCCGGACGACAAGACGGGCGAGGCGGTCAAGCTCTTCGTCGTGGCGGCGCCGGGCAGCGGAATGACAGAGGCTGACGTGCGCGAGTTCTGCCGCGGCCAGCTCACCGCCTACAAGGTGCCCAAGCTGGTGAGGCTGATCGACGCCCTGCCCAAGTCCGCCGTCGGCAAGATCCTGCGCCGCGAACTGAGGGATGTGGCATGAGGCCCGCCGACTACTCCATGGCCACGCTGCCCCGGCACGTGGGGCTGGAGCTGGGGCATTCCGACTGGGTTTGCGTTGACCAGCACTGCATCAACCGCTTTGCGGATTGCACCGGCGACCGGCAGTGGATCCACATCGACGTGGCGCGCGCCAAACGCGAGAGCCCTATGGGCGGCACCATCGCCCACGGCTACCTGACGTTGTCCCTGCTGGCGCCCCTGGCCTTGCAGATCGGTGTCGCACCCGAGGACGCCCATGCCGTCGTGAACTATGGCCTCGACAAGGTTCGCTTCATCGCGCCGGTCAGAGCCGGCGCCCGGGTGCGGGCCAAGGTGAGCATCGCGGAGGTCAGCGCCCAGGGCGCAGGCCAGCTGCTCAAGCTCATGAACACCCTGGAAATCGAGAACCACGCCAAACCCGCGCTGGTGGCCGAGACCTTGGTCTTGCTGCTGCCGCGTCCTTAGGAGATAGCCATGGTCCGCATCGTCCGTAAACCCGAAACACCTCCCGCGGCTGACGGCCTGGCCGACACCGCCGCGCGCAATACCCTGGCTGTACACCCGCTGATCGGCATCCGCGCGACCGACTTTGGCGGCGCTGCCCGCGTGCTGGCGGGCAGCTTCGTCCAGCATCCGCTGCGCACCGCCCGCCACGCCCAGCGCTACGCCCAGGCCGTTGGCAAGGTGCTCGCCGGCGAGGACCCGGCCGGCCTCGACGGCGCGGACAAGCGCTTTGCCGACCCGGCCTGGCGCAGCAACCCGTTCTACCGCCGGTTACGCGCCTGGCATGGCGTCACCGCCCAAGAGCTCTCTGCCTTCGTCGAGGAGACGCCGCTGTCCACTCGCGACAGGGCTCGCGCCCAATTGGCCGCCTCGCTGTGGGTCGACGCCGCCGCACCCAGCAATACGCTGCTCAACCCGGCGGCGCTGCGACGCGCGCTCGACACCGGCGGCATGAGCCTGGTGCGTGGCGCCCGCAACCTGGTGCACGACATCCGCCATAACCACGGCATGCCGTCCTCGGTCAACAAGGCCGGCTTCGAGCTCGGGCGCAACCTCTGCCTCTCGCCGGGGCGCGTGGTGTTCCGCAACGAGGTGCTGGAGCTGATCCAGTACCAGCCCACAGTGGACAAGGTGCATGCCCGCCCGCTGGTGATGTGCCCGCCTCAGGTCAACAAGTTCTACGCCGTGGACCTCTCCCCCGACAAGAGCCTGGTGCGCTGGATCATGGGTCAGGGCCTGCAGATGTTCGTGGTGAGCTGGTGCAACCCCACGGCGGCCCAGCGCGACTGGGGTCTCTCCACCTATGTGCAAGCCCTGGACGCGGCCGTCGACGCGGCCCGCCAGATCACCGGCAGCCCCGACGTCAACCTCTGGGGCGCCTGCTCCGGCGGCATGACCGCGGCGGCCTACCTGGGCTGGCTGGCCGCCACCGGGCAGCGCAAGGTGGCCAGCATCGTCTCGCCGGTCTGCGTGCTGGACCCGGCCCAGGCGAGCGACTCGACGCTCGGTTTGCTGCTCGGCCAGCCCGGCGTTGAAGGCCTGGCCGGCGTGGCACGACGCAAGGGCGTGGTCGAGGGCAGCGAGCTGGCCCGCGTGTTCGCCTGGCTGCGGCCCAACGACCTGGTATGGAACTACTGGGTCAACAACTACCTGCTGGGCAACGACCCTCCGGCCTTTGACATCCTGTACTGGAACGCGGACACCACCCGCCTGCCCGCCGCCCTGCACGCCGACCTGGTTGGCCTGTTCCGGGACGCGCCCTTCGCCCGAGCCGGCGTGCTGGAGGTCCTGGGCGAGAAGATCAACCTGCGCAAGGTCAAGGTGTCGGCCTATTTCGTCGCCGGCACCACCGACCACATCACGCCCTGGCAGGCCTGTTTCGACAGCGCGCGGCTCTACGGCCCTGACAGCCAGTTCGTGCTGACCAACGCCGGCCATGTGCAAAGCATGCTCTGCCCGCCCGGCGCGCCCAAGGCCCAGTTCCAGGCCGCGCCGGTGGGCCGGGGCAGCGCCCAGGACTGGCTGGCCACGGCGGCGCGCCGGGACGGGAGCTGGTGGCCGCACTGGATGGACTGGATGCGCCGCCGCTCAGGGCCCCTGGTGGACGCGCCGCGCCGCCTGGGCAGCCGCAAGCACCGCCCCGCGGAGGCCGCACCGGGCACCTACGTCCATGCCAGTTGAACCCTGGACCTGCCTAGAAGACCGGCAGCTCCTGCCCGAATGGGGCTTGCACGTCGGCCATCTGGACCTGGACGGCCAGCGCCTGCGCGTGGCGCTGCGGCCTGCCGAGGTCCAGAGCGCGGCCCCGCCGCTGCTGCTCTTCAACGGCATCGGCGCCAACCTGGAACTGGCCGGCCCGCTGATGGCCGCGCTGCCAGGCAGCACCTGCCTGATCTTCGACGTACCCGGCGCCGGCCAGTCCCCCGCACCCGAGCTGCCCTACCGGCTCGGGCACCTGGCGCGACTGAGCGGGAAGGTGCTGGACCGGTTCGGCTTCGAGGTCGTTGACGTGCTGGGCGTGTCCTGGGGCGGCGGCCTGGCCCAGCAGTTCACGCTACATGCGCCAGGGCGGGTGCGGCGCCTGGTGCTCGCCGCAACGTCGGTGGGCGCCCTCATGGTGCCGGCCGGTCCGCGCACGCTGCTGCGCATGGTCAACCCGCGCCGCTACCACGACATGCTCTACCTCGACGGCATCGCCCCCGAGCTCTACGGAGGCCGCATGCGCGACGACCCCGAGGCCTTGCGCCTCTTCGCCCGCCATGCCCGCGGCGGCAGCGCGCGAGGCTACCGCTACCAGCTCCTGGCCATCGCCGGCTGGACCAGCCTGCCGGCCCTGTGCAGCCTGCGCCAACCCACCCTGGTGCTGGCCGGCCGGGACGACCCGCTGGTGCCGCTCATCAACGCTCGGCTGCTGGCCTGGCTGCTGCCCGACGCACGGCTGCACGTTCTCGACGACGGCCACCTCTTCATGCTCACTCAGCCAACCGAGACGGCTGCGCTGGTGAGCGAGTTCACAGCGTGAAGTCGTAGTCGAAGGTCAGCGGCGCGTGGTCGCTGAACATCTGGCCGGTGTAGAGGGCCTCGCGCCGGGCAAGGGCGGCAATGCCGGGCGTGGCAAGGTGGTAGTCGATGCGGCAGAAAACCTGCATTTGCATCGGGATGAGCGGACGAAGGGCCGGCTCTCGCAGGCGTCGTTCAAGAAGCGTTCCATGGGTTGATCAAGGTCACGCCCAATCCCTCCATGTCACTGACGTTTCGCGTCACCAGCATCAAGCCGTGATGCTGCGCTGTCGCAGCGAGAAGGCTGTCAATGGCGGGCAGTGGGCGCCCCGCCTTGGCTTGCATGCGCCCCCAAAGCTCGGCAACGGCATGGTCTACAGGCAGGATGCGCCCCTCGAAAAATGCAGGCAAATCTGTTTCGAGCCAGTCCAGCAAAGGTAACTTGCGGTTCTGATCAGGCAGGGCTTCAACCCCTTTGCGGATTTCTCCCAGGGTCAGGACGCTTAAGTACAAGGTGCCTGCGGGGCGCACAGAAAACCATTGCACGACGTTGGTGTCGGGCTGCTTGCGGCGCAGCTCGGACAGCACGTTGGTATCGACGAGGTAGCTCAAAGGCTGACGTCTCGCGTGAGGCTGTCGCTGCGCTCGAAAGTCAGCTCGTCCTCCAGACCCGCCAGCGGCGAGGCTTGCATGAAATCTGTGAGAGAAGCTCGCTGGCCGGAAAGCCGTTGATAGGCGGCTCGGGATAGAACAACGGCGACTGAACGACCATGCAACGTGATGTCTTGCGGGCCGTCAAGCTCCGCGAGCTTCACCAGCTCGGACAGGCGCGCCTTCGCTTCTTGCATCTGCCATGTATTCATGCTCGCACCCAAATCAGACCAGACAGGTCAGATTTTAGCGGGTGCGCGTTTGCCTTTCAGGCTGAAGTCGTAGTCGATGGTCAGCGGCGCGTGGTCGCTGAACATCGGGCCGGTGTAGATGGCCTCGCGCCGGGCGAGGGCGGCAATGCCGGGCGTGGCAAGGTGGTAGTCGATCCGACGATAGCCCTGCGTTCCGACCACTGGATAGCGGTCATCGGCGTTGCCAAGCCCGAACTCTCATGTGGGGCCAGTTTCTATGACACTTGAGCCCCGAGTCGATATGTCATAACATACCGACATCTGGAGGTTTTCTATGGCCATCACCACCGTTTCGGCACGTGAGTTTGCGCGCGATCTCGCGCACGCCAAGAAAGCTGCAGATCACGGACCGGTCATCGTCACAGACAGGGGGCGCCCTCGCTATGCGCTCCTCAAGATTGACGACTACTACCGGCTCACGGCGCCCGAACCGCGCAGCCTGTTGACTCTCATGGATGCGCTACCAAGCGGTAATTTTGATTTCGAGCCAGCGACCGTTGACGGCGCGCTGAGGCAAGCTGACCTGTAGTAGCAGAGGCGCCTCACGTGTATCTGCTCGATACCAATGTCATCTCAGAGCTCCGCGCCGGCAAGCCCAAGCAGTCCACAGCCGTTCGCGCTTGGGCCGCGCGCGTGGCCGCGAGCCAGCTATACCTGTCCGCGATAACTGTCCTTGAGGTGGAAATCGGCGTGCTGCGCGTCGAACGTCGCGACGGCGCTCAGGGCCGAACACTACGTGCTTGGGTCAACGAGCTTCGCGCTCAGTTTGCTTCCCAGATCTTGCCCTTCGGCGAGGAAACGGCGCAACACTGCGCTGCCATGCATGTGCCCGACCCATGCAGTTTCCGGGACTCGATGATCGCGGCAACCGCGCGACAGCACCGCTTGACCCTGGTGACGCGCAATGTCTCGGATTTCGATGGGTTGGATATCAATCTGCTCAACCCGTGGGACACGGCCTCGTGAGGCCGCAACCCTCCGTGGCGCAATCCGCAGTGCCCAGCGTTCAAAGCTCGAAGTCATAGTCGATCGTCAGCGGCGCGTGGTCGCTGAACATCTGGCCGGTGTAGATGGCCTCGCGCCGGGCGAGGGCGGCAATGCCGGGCGTGGCAAGGTGGTAGTCGGTGCGGCAAGAAACCTGCAGTTGATGATGCATTTCGCACCCGGCACGGCGCAAGCCGATGTTTTCGGCTCATGCTTAGCCGACCTACCTGGGCAGAGCCATCACCAGGGCTTTCACTTCGACATGCGCTGCCGCTGAAGCCTGCGGATCGAATCCGACATGGGGATTCAGTTCAACGCACGGGTCCTTGTAGCTGAACGATTGCTTGGTTTCGGCATTGATCAGCTCGCCCACTGCACGTTCCTGGATCCGGCACTTGCGAACCGACTGGGCGGCCTTCGCGACGATGGCCTGCTGAGGAAGCAATGGGTTGTCGAAGGCGTGCTGTGCGTCCGGATATTCCGTCAGCGCGATGGCATGACCGGCCGCCGTTGCTCGCTGGATGAAGGCCTTGCACAGCGCAATCGGGTTGTAGTCGTCCGGTGTTCCCCCGAAGACGTGCACGGGCTTGTCCACCAGATCTGTATCGTCGATGTAGCTCGTCGCGCAGTCAGGATAGAAAGGAATGTAGGCGGCGAACTTCGCCTCTGTGTTGTTCCATAGACGATGAAAGCGTGCGAGGCTCGCATACAGGGTCGCTTGACCACCCCGGGAGAAGCCCATCAGCACGATGCGGGACGGGTCCACGCGCGGATGTTTGGTAAGCAGAATCAACGCGCGATAGGCGTCAAGGACGAGGTTGAGGCGGCCGAGCTGGGTCTGGTCGGTGTTGGTCTGGACAATGCCGCGACCCGTGAAGCCGTCAATGGCAAAGGTGGACACGCCAGCGCGCAGGAAATCGTTGGACCACGCGTCCACATTGCCGGCCATGCCCCCGGAGCCATGGAGCAGCACCACGACCGGCAAGCGGCCGGTGCCTTGCGCAATGCGAAGAACGCCCGCTACCGTGACCGGTTGGCCGGCCTCACCGGTCAGGAACTGTGCGTCACTGAGGGTCTGACTCGCGAGCGGGTGAATTTCGGTCCGGAATGCAAGTTCAGCAGGCGCCGGGCTTTGGGCGATGGCGACGCAGGCCGCCAGCACGAACAGGCCGAGAACCAGGAATTGACGCAGCAGGGACATGGCACCCTCCTCCGCAGAAGAACACGGCGAAACCCGTGGCTCTGATGATGTCAGAGCGTGGCGGCAGGGCCATCATCACTTCGGCGAGGCGGATTGATGGGATTGCCACGCTCCGTTCAGAGCTTCAAGTCGTAGTCGATGGTCAGCGGCGCGTGGTCGCTGAACATCTCGCCGGTGTAGATGGCCTCCTTCTTGGCCAGTGCAGCGACGCCAGGTGTCGCCAGGTGGTAGTCCAGTCGCCACCCGACGTTGTTGGCGCGCGCCGCGCCGCGGGCACTCCACCAGGTGTATTGCTCGGCCTTGTCGTTGAGCGTGCGGAAGACGTCGACGACGCTGCCTTCATCGAGAAGCTTGGTCATCCAAGCCCGCTCCTCGGGCAGGAAGCCGCTGTTCTTCTGGTTGCCGCGCCAGTTCTTCAGGTCGATCTGCTTGTGGGCGATGTTGACGTCGGCCACCAGGATGAACTCGCGCTCGGCCTTCAGGGCCATCAGATGCGGGAACACCGCGTCCAGGAAGCGGTATTTGACGGCCTGGCGCTCCTCGCCGCTGGTGCCGCTGGGGAAGTAGACGCTGATCAGGCTGAGCTTGCGGCCGGGCTTGTCGAAACGCTTCTCGACCCAGCGCCCCTCGCTGTCGAACTCGGCAATGCCCAGGCCCGTGATCAGCTCACTGGGCTCCTCGCGGGTGTAGAGGCCGACGCCCGAGTAGCCCTTCTTCTCGGCGTAGTGGAAATGGCCGCTGAGCTTGCCGCAATGGCGGAACTTGGCCTCAACGACATCGGCCTGCGCCTTCAGCTCCTGCACGCCGACCGCATCGGCCTGCTGCTGGTCCAGCCATTCGAAGAAACCCTTGCTGGCGGCGGAACGAACGCCGTTGAGGTTGGCGGTGATGAAGCGCATTGGAACGTGGCTAAGGGTTGATCCGGGGGAGTATCGCAGTGCAGCAAATGAACAACACCGCCGCACGCTTTCATCACGAAATCGTCACGCGATATTTACGATCCAGTAGGAATCAGAGGCGTAACAAACGCCCATCTTTTTCGCCCCTGCATGCCCTTCCCCCCGTCAACCCGAGGATTTCTCATGCCGAACCAACGCGTTTCCCTGACCTTGCTCGCGCTCGCGCTGGGCGCCGCCTTCCCGATGCAGTCCGCCCTGGCCCAGGCCGCGGCCACACCGGAGGCCAAGAAGGACGTCAACCAGCTGGAAGCCGTCATCGTGACCGGCAGCCGCCGGGCCGAAAACCTGAAGGACGTGCCGCTGGCCATCTCGGCGATCAAGTCCGAAGAGCTGGACACCTACAACGCTTCCGGCCAGGACATCCGCGCCCTGTCCGGCAAGGTGCCCAGCCTGAACATCGAGTCCGACTTCGGCCGCACCTTCCCGCGCTTCTACATCCGCGGTCTGGGCAACACCGACTTCGACCTCAACGCCTCGCAGCCGGTGGGCCTGGTCTACGACGATGTCGTGCAGGAAAGCGTCATCCTGAAGGGCTTCCCGGTGTTCGACATGGAGCAGGTCGAAATGCTGCGCGGCCCCCAGGGCACGCTGTTCGGCCGCAACTCGCCGGCCGGCGTCATCAAATTCGATTCGGTCAAGCCCGGCAAGCGCTTCGAGGGCTACGGCAACATCGGCTTCGGTCGCTGGAACGCGGTGAACTTCGAAGGCGCGGTCAATGTGCCGCTGAGCTCCGACTGGTCAATTCGCGCCTCGGTGCTGACCCAGCGCCAGGACAACCGCGTCTTCAACCCCCAGCCCACGGGCAGCGGCACCAAGGCCCTGGAAGGCTATGACGACAAGGCCGCGCGCGTGCAGGCCCTGTACAAGAACGGCGGCTTCAGCGCGCTGCTGAATGTGCATGGCCGCGACTACGACGGCACGGCCACGACCTTCCGCGCCAACATCATCAAGAAGGGCACCAACGACTTCGTCGATGGCTACCGGGACGACTACTACCCCACCGACGGACAGAACTACCAGCGCCTGCACTCCTTCGGCGCCAGCGCGCGGTTGAGGCTGGACCTCGGTGACATCGCCCTGCACTCCATCACCGCCTACGACCGCGCCGACTTCATCAGCCGCGGCGACGTGGATGGCGGCTACGGCGCAGCCTTCCTGCCCAACGCCATCGTCAACGGCAAGTCCAACCCGGCTGTGATGGGCCCGGCCTATCCCGGCCAGGACGCTTTCATCCCCTTCCCGGCAGAAACCGCCGACGGCATCCCGACACTCAAGCAGTTCACCCAGGAATTCCGCGTCGAGTCCACCACGAAAGACCCGCTGCAGTGGCTGGCCGGCATCTACCTCTTCGACGAAAAGCTGCAGGTGGACAGCTTCGACTACAACTCCTTCGCCCAGGGCAACCCCCAGGACGGCTATGCGGTGCAGCACCAGCACGCCAAGTCCTACGCCATCTTCGGCAGCCTGAACTACGCCATCAGCAAGGACCTGAAGATTCGCGGCGGCGTGCGTTACACCGACGACAAGAAGGACTGGGATGGCCAGCGCCTGTGGACACCGGGTAAGGTCCAGGGCGACCCGACTGGCATCGTTGGCCCGCTCCACACGAGCCCGAAGGCGAGCAACACGTCCTGGGACCTGGGTGCCAACTACACGCTGGACGCCAACACCACGCTCTATGCTCGCGTGGCCACCGGCTACCGCGCGCCCTCGGTGCAAGGCCGCATCCTGTTTGGCGACAACTTCTCCGTCGCCAAATCGGAGCGCAACATCTCGATCGAAGCCGGCGTGAAGGCTGACCTGCTGGACCGCACCGCCCGCGTGAGCGCGTCGGTGTTCAAGTACCGTGCCTCGGACCTCCAGCTCACCGCCGGCAGCGGTGGCGTCAACCAGAACCGCCTGGTCAACGCGAAGCACGCCGAAGGCCAGGGCTTCGAGATCGACGGCCAGGCCATCATCGCCCGCGACTGGCGCACCACGCTGGGCCTGTCGTACAACGACACGAAGATCAAGGACCCGGACCTCTTCGTCGCGTCCTGCGGCGCGCCCTGCACGGTGCTGAATTCGGCCGGCCCGTTCCCGGGCACGGTCAGCATCAACGGCAACCCGCTGCCGCGCGCGCCCAAGTGGGTCGCGAACTGGACGCTGAAGTACACGGCCGAGATCGGCGACGGCGAGCTGAGCGTGCTGACCGACTGGGCCTACAAGGACAAGTACAACATGTTCCTGTACGAGGCCGTCGAGTACACCGCCAAGTCGGCCTTCGAAGGTGGCCTGCGCGTGGGCTACGGTTGGGCCAACGGCAAGTACGAGGTGGCGGCCTACTCGCGCAACATCACCAACCACCGCCAGATCATTGCCGCGATCGACTTCAACAACCTGACCGGCATCGTCAACGAGCCGCGCAGCTACGGCGTTCAGTTCAAGGCCAACTTCTAAGCCAGAACCGACCTGGCGGGTTGGCCGACGACCCGCAAGACGACACGCGGCCCCCGCTCGCGACTTGGTGAAAACCACGCACGGCCCGGCCCCTTCTAGGGGTCGGGCCTGTTTTTTTGACCCCTAGAATCTTTGTCACATGTCCGCCGCGCCCACCGATCCCCTCGCCCAGTCCTTTGTCGCCTTTGCCGTCGAGGCAGGCGTGCTGCGTTTCGGCGAATTCAAGACCAAGGCCGGCCGGCTCAGCCCCTACTTCTTCAATGCCGGCCTCTTCGACGACGGCGCCAAGCTCGGCCGCCTGGCCGGCTTCTACGCCGAGCGCCTGATCGCCTCGGGCCTGCCCTTCGACATGATCTTCGGCCCGGCCTACAAGGGCATCACGCTGGCTGCTGCCGTCGCGATGGAACTGGCGCGGCGCGGCCACAACCTGCCCTTTGCCTACAACCGCAAGGAAGCCAAGGACCATGGCGAGGGCGGCACCCTCGTCGGCGCGCCGGTCAAGGGCCGGGTGCTCATCATTGACGACGTCATCTCCGCCGGCACCTCGGTGCGCGAGTCCATCCAGATGATCGAAGCCGCCGGCGCCACGCCCTGCGGCGTGAGCATCGCGCTGGACCGCCAGGAAAAGGCCGCCGAGGGCGGCGTGGACAGCCCGCAGTCTGCCGTTCAGCAGGTGCAGCAGCGCTACGGCCTGCCGGTCATCGCCGTGGCCGGTCTCGCCGACCTGCTGGCCTATCTGGAGGGCGCGCCTGAGCTGGCCGCCCATCGCCCGGCCGTGCTGGCCTACCGAGAGCGCTACGGAGTCTGATGCGCGTCCTGCCCGTCGTCGCCGGAATGTTCATCGCCAGCACCGCGCTGGCGCAGGACGCCTCGCCCGCCAAGGGCATCTACAGCTGCACGACGGCCGATGGCCGCAAGCTGACCGGTGACCGCCCCATCCCGGAGTGCACCTCACGAGAACAGCGCGTACTCAACCCCGATGGCTCGCAGCGCACCATCCTGCCCCCCTTTCTCAGCCCCGAAGAGCGGGCGGCCAAGGAAGCCGCCGACCGCCGTGCCGCGGCCGAGCGCCTGGCCCAGCAGGACGCCATCCGCCGCGACCGCACGCTGATGCTGCGCTACCCCAACGAGGCCGCCCACCAGCGCGCCCGCAACGCCGCCCTGGACGACGCGACCAAGGCCATGCGCAGCTCCGAGCGCCGCATCAAGGACCTCAACGCCGAGCGCAAGCCTCTGCTGGACGAAGCCGAGTTCTACAAGGGCAAGCCGCTGCCGGGCAAGCTCAAGCAGGCCCTGGACGCCAACGACGCCAGCATCGAAGCCCAAGAGGTCCTGATCGAGAACCAGAAGGCTGAGTTGGTGCGCATTAACAAGAGCTTCGACGCCGAACTGGCGCGCCTCAAGAAGCTCTGGGCCGGCGCCACACCCGGCTCGATGCCGCCCCTGGGCGAGTTGCAGCCGACGGTCCCGGCGTCGACGCCGTCGCCGAAGTCCGACGCCTCCAAGTAGCGCCGGGCCGGGCGAAGGCCAGAGCCGCTGACTCTGGCGCGCAGAGGCCTTGCCCTCGGTCCTAGTTCAGTTTCTTCTTCAGCAGCTCGTTGACTAGGGCTGGATTGGCCTTGCCCTTGGTCGCCTTCATGGCCTGGCCGACCAGGGCGTTGAAGGCCTTGTCCTTGCCGGCGCGGTACTCGTCGACCGACTTCTGGTTGGCGGCCAGCACCTCGTCGAGGATGGCCTCGATGGCGCCGGTGTCGCTGACCTGCTTCAGGCCCTTGGACTCGATGACGGCGTCCACGTCGGTCGCTTCGCCACTCCACAGCGACTCGAAGACCTGCTTGGCGGCGTTGTTGGAGATCGTGCCGTCGGCGATACGGGCGATCAGCTTGGCCAGCAGCTCGGGACCAACCGGCGCTTCGCCGATCTCGCGGTCTTCCGAGTTGAGCCGGCGCGACACCTCGCCCATGATCCAGTTTGCGACCAGCTTGGGCGCCGCGCCCGCGGCCTTGGCGGCCTCGTAGTAGCGCGCCGTCGCCAGGCTCTGCGTCATCATGGTCGCGTCATAGGCCGGCAGGCCGTCGACGCTCTCGAAGCGCGCTGCCATCACCGACGGCAGCTCCGGCATCTCGCCCTTGACCCGCTCCACCCACTCCGGCGCGATGACGAGCGGCGGCAGATCGGGGTCGGGGAAGTAGCGGTAGTCGGCCGAGTCTTCCTTGCTGCGCATGGCGCGGGTTTCGCCGGTGTCGGGGTTGTAGAGGACGGTGGCCTGCTGAATCTTGCGACCGTCCTCGATCTCGTCGATCTGCCAGTTGACCTCGTAGTTCACCGCGTCGACGAGGAAGCGGAAGCTGTTGAGGTTCTTGATCTCGCGGCGCGTGCCGAAGGGCTCGCCGGGCTTGCGCACCGACACGTTGACGTCGCAGCGGAAGGACCCTTCCTGCATATTGCCGTCGCAGATGCCCAGCCACATCACCAGCGCATGCAGGGTCTTGGCGTACTCGGCGGCCTCGGCACCCGAGCGCATGTCGGGCTCGGAGACGATCTCCAGAAGCGGCGTGCCGGCGCGGTTCAGGTCGATGCCCGACTGGCCGTGGTAGTCCTCGTGCAGGCTCTTGCCCGCGTCTTCCTCGAGGTGGGCGCGGGTCAGGTTGACCTTGTGCTTGACGTCGCCGACGAAGAACTCGACCGCGCCGCCCTGCACCACCGGGATCTCGAACTGGCTGATCTGGTAGCCCTTGGGCAGGTCGGGGTAGAAGTAGTTCTTGCGGGCGAAGATGGACAGCGGCGCGACCTTGGCGCCAACGGCCAGGCCGAAGCGGATGGCACGCTCGACCGCCGCGCGATTCAGCACCGGCAGGGTGCCGGGCAGGGCCAGGTCCACCGGCGAGGCCTGGGTGTTGGGCGCGGCGCCGAAGGCGGTCGAGCTGCCGCTGAAGATCTTGCTCTGCGTGGAGAGCTGGACGTGGTTCTCGAGGCCGATGACGACTTCGTAGCCGCGGATGAGTTTGGGCGTCGTAGGCATGGTCAGATTCCTGCGGGCGCGGCCAGATGCCAGTCGGTCGCCTGCTGCAGGGCGTGCGCGGTGTGCAGCAGCTGCCCTTCCTTGAAGTAATTGCCGATCAGCTGCAGGCCGACGGGCATGCCGCCGGCTCCCGAGCCCACCGGCACGCTCATGCCGGGCAGGCCGGCCAGCGAGCCGGGCAGTGTGAAGATGTCGGCGAGGTAGGCCTGGGTCGGGTCGTCCTTGCCTTCGCCATGCTTCCAGGCGACGGTGGGCGCCACCGGACCGGCAATCAGGTCGCACTGGGTGAAGCACTGCTGGAAGTCATCCGCGATCATCCGGCGCAGCTTCTGGGCCTGCAGGTAGTAGGCATCGTAGTAGCCGTGGGACAGCACATAAGAGCCGATCATGATGCGGCGCTTGACCTCGGGGCCGAAGCCTTCGGCGCGCGTCTTCTTGTACATATCGAGAAGATCGTCGTACTTCGCGGCACGATGGCCGAATTTCACGCCATCGAAGCGACTCAGGTTGGAGCTCGCCTCGGCCGGGGCAATGATGTAGTAGACGGGGATGGCCAGCTCGGTGCGTGGGAGGCTGACGTCGACCAAGGTGGCACCCAGCTTCTCCAGCTCGGCCAGGCCGGCGCGCACGGCAGCGTTGACGTCGCCAGACAGGCCCGCGGGGAAGAACTCCTTGGGCAGGCCGATGCGCAGGCCGGCCAGCGGCTTGGCCGCAGAGGCGCCTTCGCGGGCGGCCAGCATCTGGGCATAGAAGTCCTGGGGCGGTTGTTGCACGCTCGTGGCGTCGCGCTCGTCGAATCCGCTCATGGCCGACAGCAGCAAGGCACAGTCCTCGGCCGTGCGGGCCATGGGGCCGGCCTGGTCCAGGCTGGAGGCGAAGGCGATCATGCCGTAGCGCGAGCACACGCCATAGGTCGGCTTGATGCCGGTGATGCCGGTGAAGCTCGCCGGCTGGCGGATGGAGCCGCCGGTGTCGGTGCCGGTCGAGGCGGGCACCAGGCGGGCCGCCACGGCCACGGCCGAGCCGCCGGACGAGCCGCCGGGCACGCGCGAGACGTCCCAGGGGTTGTGGGCCGGGAAGTAGGCGCTGTTCTCGTTGGCCGACCCCATGGCGAACTCGTCGCAGTTCAGCTTGCCCAAGCTGACGGTGCCGGCCTCGTTCAGGCGGGCGATAACGGTGGCGTCGAAGGGGCTGCGGTAGCCGGCCAGCATCCTGGAGCCGGCCGTCGTCGGCATGTCGGCCGTCACGTAGATGTCCTTGTGCGCCAGCGGGACGCCCGTCAGTGCGCCGCCATTGCCGGCCGCCAGCACGGCGTCGGCCGCGGCCGCGCGGGCCAGGGCACCGTCGGCGTCAACGTGCAGGAAGGCGCCAAGCGCCTTGTCTTGGGCGGCGATGCGGTCGAGCAGGGCCTGCGTGGCCTCGCGGCTGGACAGGGCACGGCTTTTCAGGGCGGCGGCCAGCTCGGCCACGCCCATGTCGTGAACGGGCTTCATTCGATGACCTTGGGAACGAGGAAGAGGCCGTCCTCGACGGCCGGGGCGCTGCGCTGGTTCAGCTCGCGCTGGTTGCTCTCGGTGACGACATCCTCCCGCAGGCGCAGCTGCACGTGCTGGATGGTCGACAGCGGCGTGTACAGCGGCTCGACGCCGGCCGTGTCCACGGCGCTCATCTGCTCAACGATCTTGAAGAAGTCGTTCAGGCTGCCGAGCAGGGCGTCGGACTCGGCCGGCTGCAGTTCCAGCCGCGCCAGGTTGGCAATGCGGCTCACGTCGTCAGGGGTGAGGCTCATGAAGGGTTTTCAGATGTAAGCCCTAAGCCAGAAACCGAGTGCTGGCCGGCTTAAAAACAGGGTGATCGGTTATTATCGCCGCCCATCTTCATGGCCTTCGAGGCTGCCCCTTCAGCGATGCATTTCGTCGCCGGCCGGGCGGCCTCTGGCTTTCCAGCCGCCCGTTTTTTTCGAGCCACGCGCTGCCGCGAGGCTCCCCCGCGCCACACCATGTTCGCCTCCCTGCGCCGCTATTTCTCCACCGACCTGGCCATCGACCTCGGCACCGCCAACACCCTGATCTACGTGCGCGGAAAGGGCATCGTCCTCGACGAGCCCTCGGTGGTGTCCATCCGCCACGAGGGCGGCCCCAACGGCAAGAAGACCATCCAGGCCGTCGGCCGCGAGGCCAAGGCCATGCTGGGCAAGGTGCCCGGCAACATCGAGGCCATCCGCCCGATGAAGGACGGCGTCATCGCCGACTTCACCGTCACCGAGCAGATGCTCAAGCAGTTCATCAAGATGGTCCACGACTCGAAGACGTTCAAGCCGTCGCCGAGGATCATCATCTGCGTGCCCTGCGGCTCCACCCAGGTGGAGCGCCGCGCCATCCGCGAAAGCGCGCTGGGCGCCGGCGCCAGCGAGGTCTACCTGATCGAGGAACCCATGGCCGCCGCCATCGGCGCCGGCCTGCCGGTGGCCGAGGCCTCGGGCTCCATGGTGGTCGACATCGGCGGCGGCACCACCGAGGTGGGCGTCATCTCGCTGGGCGGCATGGTCTACAAGGGCAGCGTGCGCGTCGGCGGCGACAAGTTCGACGAAGCCATCATCAACTACATCCGCCGCAACTACGGCATGCTGATCGGCGAGCCCACCGCCGAGGCCATCAAGAAGAACATCGGCAGCGCCTTCCCCGGCTCCGAGGTCAAGGAGATGGAAGTCAAGGGCCGCAACCTCTCCGAAGGCGTGCCTCGCAGCTTCACGATCTCGTCCAACGAGATCCTGGAAGCCCTGACTGACCCGCTCAACCAGATCGTCTCCGCCGTGAAAAACGCGCTGGAGCAGACGCCGCCCGAATTGGGTGCCGACATCGCCGAGCGCGGCATGATGCTGACCGGTGGCGGCGCCCTGCTGCGCGACCTGGACCGCCTGCTGGGTGAGGAGACGGGCCTGCCCGTGCTGGTGGCTGAGGACCCGCTGACCTGCGTGGTGCGCGGTTGCGGCATGGCCCTGGAGCGCATGGAGCGCCTGGGCTCGATCTTCACGTCGGAATAAGCCCTCCCAACTCCTAGCCCGCCAGGCGCGCGATGCCACTCGGCACCCTCGACCGCACGCCACCGCCGTTCTTCCGCCAAGGTCCGTCGGCGCTGACCAAACTTGCGCTGTGCTCGGCCCTGGCCCTGCTGATGATGGTGGCCGACGCCCGCTTCAAGCTGATGCAGCCGGTGCGCGCCACCTTCGCACTGGTGCTCCATCCGGTGCAGCGCCTGCTGCTGGCACCGGTGGACGCCTGGGAGACTGCCGGCGACTACCTGCGCGGCACCAAGCGGGCCATGGAGGCCGAAGACCTCGCCAAGCGCCAGCTCGCCGAGCAGGCCGAACGCCTGTCGCGCGCTGGCGCCCTGCAAGCCGAGAACGACCATCTGCGCAAGCTGCTGGGCCTGCGGCCCGCGCTGAGCGTGCCTTCCATTCCGGCCGAGGTGCTGTTCGAGGCGCCCGACCCCTTCTCCCGCCGCGTCGTCATCGACCGCGGCGCCGCCCAGGGTGTGGCCGCCGGTTCGCCGGTCATCAACGAGGCCGGCGTGTTGGGCCAGGTGACGCGCGTCTACCCCCTGTCCAGCGAGGTCACGCTGCTGACCGACAAGGAAGCCGCCATCCCGCTGCTGAACGCCCGCACCCAGATGCGCAACGCCGCCGCCGGCCGCTCGGACGGCGCCGGCATGGAGCTGCGCTTCCTGGCCGCCAATGCCGACATCAAGGTCGACGACCTGATGACCACCTCCGGCCTGGACGGCGTCTACCCGCCGGGTCTGCCGGTGGCCAAGGTCGCCAAGGTCGAGCGCCGCGGCGACTCCAGCTTCGCCCAGGTGCTGCTGGCGCCCATCGCCCAGCCCGACAGCGCCCGCCATGTGCTGGTGCTGCTGCCGCAGGACCGCCACCTCGCGGCCAAGAAGGAGGCCGAGGCCGCCGCTGCTGAGGAGGCGGCTTCCGCAGCTGCGACCAAGGCCGCCATCCGCACCGCCAAGAAAGAAGAGCGCGCCGCCAAGGCCGCAGAACGCGCCGCGGCCAAGGCGTCGGGAGCCTCCCAATGATCATGCCGCGCGCCGCCGACCAGCTGCTGCTGCCAGCCAACCCCTGGTTCATCGGCCTGACCCTGGTCATCGCGCTGATGATCGACATGGTGCCCGCCGGCCGCCTTGCGGCCATGCCGGACGTGCTGGCCGTGGTGCTGGTGTTCTGGGGCGTGCACCAGCCGCGCCGCGTCGGGGTGTTGTGGGCCTTCATCTTTGGCCTGGCCATCGACGTGCACGACGGCGCCCTGCTGGGGCAGCATGCCCTGGCCTACAGCGGCCTGAGCTTCGGCGCCATCACCCTGCACCGTCGCCTGACTTGGTTCCCGCTGTTCGCGCAGGCCGTGCAGGTGGCGCCGCTGTTCTTCGCCGCGCATGCGCTGGCGCTGGTCGTGCGCATGGTCGTCGGCGGCATGTGGCCGGGCTGGGGCGTGCTGCTGGCGCCGGTCTTCGAGGCCGCGCTGTGGCCCGTGGCCAGCGTGCTGCTGCTGGCCCCGCAGCGCCGCGCGCCCGACCGCGACGCCCACCGACCGCTCTAGAAACCTGTGGTCGTCCTCAAGAACCTCCACCAGGAGCTGTCGCGCTTTCGCATGCGCGTGCTGGCTGCGGGCGCCTTCGTGCTGTTCTGCTTCGGCCTGCTGATCGCGCGCCTCGTATGGCTGCAGGTGCTGCAGTACGACAGCTTTGCCGAGCGGGCCGAGTCCAATCGCATCGCCGTCGTGCCCATCGTGCCCAACCGCGGCCTCATCAAGGACCGCAACGGTGTCGTGCTGGCCAGCAACTATTCGGCCTACACCCTCGAGATCAATCCCGAGAAGGTCACCGACCTGGACGCCACCATCGAGGCCCTGGGCCAGGTCATCGAGGTCCAGGCCCGCGACAAGCGCCGCTTCAAGCACCTGCTGGAAGAAGCCAAGCACACCGACTCCCTGCCCATCCGCACCAAGCTGACGGACGAGGAAGTGGCACGCTTCACGGCCCAGCGCTTCCGCTTCCCCGGCGTCGAGATCAAGGCGCGGCTGTTCCGCTCCTACCCACTCGGTGAGGTGGGTGCCCATCTGATCGGCTATATCGGCCGCATCAACCAGGTGGAGAAGAAGGCCATGGACGATTGGGAGGAGGAAGACCTCGCCAACTACCGTGGCACCGAATACATCGGCAAGCTGGGCCTGGAGCAGGCCTACGAGAAGGAACTGCACGGCACGACGGGCTTCGAGCAGGTCGAGACCAGTGCTGGGGGCCGCGCCGTGCGCCGCCTGGACCACAAGCCGCCCACGCCCGGCAACACGCTGAACCTGTCCGTCGACATCAAGCTGCAGGCCCTGGTGGAGCGGCTGTTCGGCGAGCGCCGCGGTGCCCTGGTGGCCATCGACCCGCGCAATGGCGAGGTGCTGGCCTTCGTGTCCAAGCCCACCTTCGACCCCAATCTCTTCGTCGACGGCATCGACGCCGAGGCCTGGCGCGACCTCAACGAAGACATCGACAAGCCACTGCTGAACCGTGCCCTGCGCGGCACCTACCCGCCCGGCTCCACCTTCAAGCCGTTGATGGCCATGGCCGCGTTGAACACCGGCAAGCGCGACCCGCGTACGGTCATCATGGACAACCTGACCTACAGCTTCGGCGGCCGCACCTTCGGCAGCCCGGAGACCGACCGCGCCGGCCCGAAGGACATGCGCCTGGCCATCGTGTCCTCGTCCAACGTCTACTTCTACAGTCTGGCCAACGAGATGGGCGTGGATCTGATCCACGACCAGCTGGAGCCCTTTGGCCTCGGCCGCAAGACGGAGATCGACGTGCAGGGCGAAGTGACCGGCGACCTGCCGTCCACCGAATGGAAGCGTCGCAAGTTCAAGAAGCCCGAGCAGCAGAAGTGGTACGCCGGCGAGACCATTTCGCTGGGCATCGGCCAGGGCTACAACAACTTCACCATGCTGCAGATGGCCACGGCCTACTCAACCATCGCCTCGGGCGGCCTGCGCTTCAAGCCGCGCTTGGTGCGCGAGATCGAGGACGTCGTCAAGCACGAGCAGCGCCGCATTGCCAGCGACGCGCTGAGCCCGCTGCCGCTCAAGCCCGCCGACGTCGCCATCATCCATAACGCCATGAACGGCGTGACGCTGGAAGGTACCTCGCGCATGGCCTTCCTGGGGGCCGGCTACCAGAGCGCCGGCAAGACCGGCACGGCCCAGGCCATCGGCCTGAAGGCGGGCGAGAAGTACAGCAGCATCAAGGCCGACGAGAGGAAGCGCGACCACTCCCTGTACGTCGCCTTCGCGCCGGTGGATCAGCCCCAGGTGGCCCTGGCCATCATCGTGGAAAACGCGGGCTTCGGCTCCATGTCCGCGGCGCCCATCGCCCGCCGCGTGTTCGACTATCTATTGCTGGGCCAATACCCCAGCGAGGAAGACATCGCCAAGACCCAGCTGGGCCAGACCTTTGCGCCCATCGGCACGCCGCGCAAGGCGGCCGACGTGCCGCTGCTGCCGCCGCCGGCGCCTGCCTCGGGAGCTTCGAAATGACCGTCATCGAACGTCCGCCTCTCTGGCAGCGCCTGCGACCCTGGTTCATCGGCTTCGACATCCCGCTGCTGATCGCGGTGCTGTGGATGTGCTGCTGGGGCCTGCTGTGCATGTACTCGGCGGGCTATGACAACGGCACGCGCTTCCCCGACCACGCCCGCAACATGGTGCTGGCCCTGGGCCTGATGTTCATCGTCGCCCAGGTGCCGCCGGGCAAGCTGATGGCCCTGGCCATCCCGCTCTACACGGTGGGCGTGGTGCTGCTGATCGCGACCGCCGTCTTCGGCGTGACCAAGAAGGGCGCGACGCGCTGGCTCAACATCGGTGTCACGCAGATCCAGCCTTCCGAACTGCTCAAGCTGGCCACGCCGCTGATGCTGGCCTGGTGGTTCCAGAAGCGCGAGGGGCTGCTGCGCTGGCCCGACTTCATTGCCGCCTTCGCGCTGCTGCTGCTGCCTTTTTTGCTGATCGCCAAGCAGCCCGACCTGGGCACCGGCATCCTGGTGCTGGCCGCGGGCCTCTACGTGATCTTCTTCGCCGGCCTGCCGTGGAAGCTCATCGTGCCGGCCCTGGTGCTGGGCGCCGCCGGCGCGACGGCCCTGGTGCTCAGCGAGGACGCCATCTGCCAGCCCGAGCTGAAATGGCCGGTGCTCAAGGAATACCAGAAGCACCGCATCTGCACCCTGCTGGACCCGAGCAAGGACCCGCTGGGCAAGGGCTTCCACATCATCCAGGGCGAGATCGCCATCGGCTCCGGCGGCGTGACCGGCAAGGGCTTCATGCAGGGTACGCAAACGCATCTGGAGTTCATTCCGGAGCGCACCACCGACTTCATTTTCGCGGCCTTCGGCGAGGAGTTCGGCCTGATGGGCGCCCTGGCGCTGCTGGTGGGCTTCACGGCCCTGATCCTGCGCGGCCTGATGATCGCGTCCGACGCCCCGACCCTCTTCACGCGGCTGATGGCCGGTGCGGTGACGCTGTCCTTCTTCACCTATGTCTTCGTCAACATGGGCATGGTCAGCGGCATCCTGCCCGTCGTCGGCGTGCCCCTGCCCTTCATCAGCTACGGCGGTACGGCCATGGTGACGCTGGGGCTGTCGCTCGGGCTGCTGTTGTCGATCGCGCGGGTCAAGAAGCTGGTGAAGACGTAGCCGGGAACCTGATGGTGAACAGCGCGCCCGGCCCCTGGCCGTCGGGCGACTCACCCCCCGCCGCGCGGCGCAGGCGGGTGTCGTCCAGCGTCAGCTCAGCCTCGTGCTGCTGCACGATCTCGCGCACGATGGCCAGTCCCAGGCCCGAGCCTTCGACGCCGCTGCCCAGCGACCGATAGAAGGGCTGGAAGACCTTCTCGCGCTCACCCGGCGCAATGCCCGGCCCGGTGTCCTCGACCTGCAGCACGACGACCTGGCCGAAGGGATCCTCGACGACCCGCACCGTGACCAGGCCGCCGGCCTGCGAGTAGAGCAGCGCGTTGTCGACGAGGTTGCGGATCAGCTCGCCGATCAGCACCGGCTGGCCGTGCACGCGCAGCCGGCTGTCTTCGGGCACGACGCCGTCATAGCCCAGGTCGATGCGCTTCTCCAGCGCCCGCGGCACAAAGTCGCGCACCGTGTCGATGGCGATCTCGGCGAGGTTGACCGGCTCGCGCTTCATGGCCTGCTCGGCGTCCTCGGCGCGCGCCATGGCCAGCAACTGGTTGACCATGTGGGCGGCGCGTTCGCTGGCGCGGGCGATCTGGGCCAGCGAGCGCTTCATCTCCTCGGGCGAGGCACGGCCGGCATCGATCTCGCGTTGGATCAGCTCGGCCTGGGTGCGCAGGCCGGCCAGCGGCGTCTTCAGCTGGTGGGCCGCATCGGCCAGGAAATGCTTCTGCCGGCTCATCGACGAATCCAGCCGCGCCAGCAGGTCGTTGATGGCCTGCACCAGCGGTGCGACCTCGTCCGGAACGCGCTTCTCATCGATGGGCGAGAGGTCGGAGCTTTCGCGCGAGCGGATGCGCCGCTGCAGCTCGTTCAGCGGCGAAATGCCGCGCGCCAGCGCCAGCCACACCAGCAGCACGGCCAGCGGAAGGATGACGAACTGCGGAAGGATGACGCCCTTGATGATCTCGTTGGTCAGGCGCGCGCGCTTGCCCAGGGTCTCGGCCACCTGCACCAGCATGGTCCTGCTCGACCCGGCCTGGCCCTCGGGTGAGATCCACAGATAGGCCACGCGCACGGCATCCGCGCCCACCTCGTCGTCACGGAAATGCAGCTCCCAGGGCACGATGGGCGCGTCTTCGCTCGGCACCGGCAGCGTCGCATCGCCGCTCAGCAGCTCGCCGCGCATGCCCAGCACCTGGTAGAAGACTGTGTCCGACGCGTCCGCGCGCAGCAGGGCCGCCGCTTCGGGTGCCAGCGCATAGCGGTCCCGCCCCTTGCTCGGTGCGGATTCGGCCGCGACCTGCAGGCCGAGGCTGCGCGCCATCTCGCCCAGCTCACGGTCGTAGGGGCGGCTGGCGATGCCCTGCGCCACCAGCCAGGTCAGGGCCACGCTGATCGGCCAGATCAGCAGCAGCGGGGCGAGCATCCAGTCGAGGATCTCGCCGAACAGCGAGCCCTGTTGCGGGCTGGCGCCGTCCTTGCTGGGCATTTAGGAGTTGATCTTTTCGAGGCAATAGCCGAGACCACGCACCGTCGCGATGCGGATCGGGCCCTGCTCGATCTTCTTGCGCAGCCGGTGGATATAGACCTCGATGGCGTTGTTCGAGACCTCCTCGCCCCATTCGCACAGGCGCTCGACGAGCTGGTCCTTGCTAACGAGACGACCCGCGCGCTGCAGTAGCACTTCCAGCAGCGACAGCTCGCGCGCCGACAGCTCCAGCATCTGTTCGTTGATATAGGCCACGCGGCCTGTGGCATCGAAGGTCAGCGGGCCATGCTTGATGAGGCTGCTGGCCGTGCCCAGGCCACGGCGCGTCAGCGCCCGCACGCGGGCTTCGAGCTCCTGCAGCGAGAAGGGCTTGGCCATGTAGTCGTCGGCCCCCAGATCCAGTCCCTTGACGCGTTGCTCGACGCTGTCCGCAGCGGTCAGGATCAGCACCGGCATGGTCGCGCCGCGGGCGCGCAGCTTGCGCAGCACCTCCAGTCCATGCAGGCGCGGCAGGCCCAGGTCCATGATGACCAGGTCAAACTCATGCGTGGCCAGCGCCGTATCGGCCTCGGTGCCCGAGCTGACCCGGTCCACCGCATAGCCCGAGGCGCGCAGGGCTCGCAACAGGCCATCGGCCAGCACTTGGTCGTCTTCGGCAATCAGGATGCGCATAGTTTTTGTCTCCGCCGCCGATGTTAGGCGTTGAGAGGTGGCTCACGTCTTGAGCTACCTGGCTCGCAGAATGCCGATCAAGCCTGAGGGCGCTCTTCCTCAGATCAGGGGACAGAAATACTGTACAAACATACAGATTGCCCCATAATTCCGACATTCCTTTGGAGAACTGCATGGACGCCCCCGTCAAAGCCCTGAACACCGAAAAAGCCAAGGCCCTGCAGGCCGCCCTCGCCCAGATCGAGAAGCAGTTCGGCAAGGGTTCCATCATGCGCCTCGGCGAGGGCGAAGTCCTGGAGGACATCCAGGTCGTGTCCACCGGCTCCCTGGGCCTGGACATCGCTCTCGGCGTCGGCGGCCTGCCGCGCGGCCGCGTCATCGAGATCTACGGTCCCGAATCCTCCGGCAAGACGACGCTGACCCTGCAGGTCATCGCCGAGATGCAGAAGCTGCAAGGCACCTGCGCCTTCATCGACGCCGAGCACGCCCTCGACATCCAGTACGCCCAGAAGCTGGGCGTGGACCTGCAGGACCTGCTGATCAGCCAACCCGACACCGGCGAACAGGCCCTGGAAATCGTCGACTCCCTGGTTCGCTCCGGCTCCGTCGACCTCATCGTCATCGACTCGGTCGCCGCCCTGACGCCCCGGGCAGAAATCGAAGGCGAGATGGGCGACCAGCTCCCCGGCCTGCAGGCCCGCCTGATGAGCCAGGCCCTGCGCAAGCTGACCGCCACCATCAAGAAGACCAACTGCACGGTCATCTTCATCAACCAGATCCGCATGAAGATCGGCGTCATGTTCGGCTCGCCCGAAACGACGACCGGCGGCAATGCGCTGAAGTTCTACGCCTCGGTGCGCCTGGACATCCGCCGCATCGGCTCGATCAAGAAGGGCGAGGAGGTCATCGGCTCCGAGACCAAGGTCAAGGTCGTCAAGAACAAGGTCAGCCCCCCTTTCAAGACCGCCGAGTTCGACATCCTCTACGGTGAAGGCATCAGCCGCGAAGGCGAGATCGTCGACATGGGCGTCGTGCACAAGATCGTCGACAAGTCCGGCGCCTGGTATGCCTACAACGGCGAGAAGATCGGCCAGGGCAAGGACAACGCCCGCGAGTTCCTGCGCGAGAACCCGGACATCGCCCGCGAGATCGAAAATCGCATCCGCGAAGCGGTCGGCGTCGCCCCGCTGGGCGCTGTCGAAGGCGCCGAGGAGTAAGCCTTCCCGGCTCTCCGCATGGCCATCCGCGGGCCACTGTCGCTGAAGGCCCGGGCCATCGGCCTGCTGGCCCAGCGCGAGCACAGCCGTGCCGAGCTGAGACGCAAGCTGCTGCGTATCGAGCGGCAGCAGCGCGAGCGCGAGGCGGCGGCAGCCTTGGGTGCTGCTGCGGGCCTGGACGACGCCGCAGAAGCCAGCGCTGAAGCTGAGGGAAGCTCCGACACCGGCGAAGCCGCGGTCGAAGCCCTGCTCGACAGCCTCGCCGCTGCTGGCTATCTGAACGAAGAGCGTTTTGTCGAATCCCGGCTGCATCTGCGCGCGGGGCGTTTCGGCGCCCAGCGCATCCAGCAGGAACTGGCCCAACACGGGCTCAGGCTGGACGCCGAGCAGCAGGCTGCCCTGCATGAAACCGAACTGGAACGTGCCCGCGAGGTCTGGAAGAAGCGTTTTGGCGACGCGCCCTCCCGTGAGGCCGCCGAGCAGGCGCGGCAGACGCGCTTCCTGCTGGCACGCGGTTTTGCCCCCGAAGTGGTGCGCCGCTTGCTGCGGGCCTAAGGGCCGCTTGACCGGGCACGCAGGGGGAGTTTTCACCCTCCGTGCTACATTGCCGCCTGCCCCAAAACGAGGGTTCACCCGGTTACAAGCCCTTTTGCCCTTCTGGCAAAGCGCTGAAAAAGCCAGCTGACCCCGTCCCGGCACCGGCCGGGTTGTTTCGCCGAATCCCCGTTTCATGCCCGCCGTCCACCCGTCCGTCACGCGCCGCCCGCTGCACCGCCGCGCACTCGATGTGCAGGTGTTCGCGCGCGATGACGGCCTGTTCGACGTCGAAGCCAGCCTGACCGACAGCAAAACACATGACGTGCCGCTGGCCGGCGTGCCCCGCAAGGCCGGCGATCCCATCCACGAAATGCGCCTGCATCTGACCGTGGACCCGGCGCTGACCATCACCGCCGCGAGCTCCGACACGCTGTGGATGCCCTATCCCGGTGCCTGCAACGCGCATGGCGACGCCTACCAACAGCTGATCGGCCTGAACCTGATGAAGGGTTTTCGCCAGGCCGTCGGCGAACGCCTGGGCGGCACGCGCGGCTGCACCCACATCACCGAGCTCTGCCAGATCCTGCCGACGGCCGTCATCCAGGCCATGGCCGGCTCCGTCATCGACACGCGTGAAGGTGACGCTGCCGGCAACCCGCCCTTCCAGCTCGACCGCTGCCACGCGCTGAGACGCGACAGCGCCACCGTCGCCAAGTTCTATCCGCGCTGGCACCAGCGAGTTGCCGCCGAGCCCGCCACTTCCGAATCCTGACTTCCCCGACCCGAGAGACCCAACCATGAAAATCCACGAATACCAGGGCAAAGAAATCCTGCGCCAGTTCGGCGTGCCGGTGCCGCGCGGCATCCCGGCTTTCACTGTGCAGGAGGCCGTAGAAGCCGCCCAGAAGCTGGGTGGCCCGGTCTGGGTCGTGAAGGCCCAGATCCACGCCGGTGGCCGCGGCAAGGGCGGCGGCGTCAAGGTCGCCAAGACCATCGACGACGTCAAGGAAAAGTCTGAAGCCATCCTGGGCATGCAGCTCAAGACGCACCAGACCGGCCCCGAAGGCCAGAAGGTCCGCCGCCTCTACATCGAGGATGGCGCCGACATCGGCAAGGAGTTCTACATCTCGCTGGTGACCGACCGCGCCACGCAGAAGGTCGCCTTCATCGCGTCCAGCGAAGGCGGCATGGACATCGAAGAGGTGGCCCACAGCACGCCCGAGAAGATCATCACCGAGGTCATCGACCCGCTGACTGGCATCACCGCCGAGCAGTCGAAGAAGATCGCCGCCGCCATCGGCATGGAAGGCCACACGGTCGACCAGGCCGTCGACCTGTTCGCCAAGCTTTACAAGTGCTACATGGACACGGACGCGTCGCTGGTGGAAATCAACCCGCTGAACCGCGACAGCAAGGGCAATCTGATGGCCCTGGACGCGAAGTTCAACTTCGACGCCAACGCGCTGTTCCGCCACCCCGAGATCGTCGCCTACCGCGACCTCGATGAAGAAGACCCGGCCGAAATCGAAGCCTCGAAGTTCGACCTGGCCTACATCAGCCTGGACGGCAACATCGGCTGCCTGGTCAACGGCGCCGGCTTGGCCATGGCCACGATGGACACCATCAAGCTGTTCGGCGGCGAGCCGGCCAACTTCCTGGACGTCGGCGGCGGCGCCACGGCCGAAAAGGTGACCGAGGCCTTCAAGATCATGCTGAAGAACA
>Ga0194137_10000180_pt1 | contig 43272 bp, 40 predicted proteins | sample TARM_MetaG_T3_14_FD_134025 | JGI IMG/M metagenome (GOLD analysis project Ga0194137, IMG submission 134025) | Freshwater microbial communities from Pennsylvania, USA, analyzing microbe dynamics in response to fracking - TARM_MetaG_T3_14 (version 2) | ecosystem: Environmental > Aquatic >...
GCGCCTTCGGCGGCGACCCCAGCCCCAAGACCGCCTGGGGCGTCTTCGTCTCCATCCAGGCCGGCACCCGCCTCGTGCTGGGTCGCTCTTCGCTGGAAGGCGTACGCGTGGCCCTGCAGGGCCTGGGCGCCGTCGGCTGGCATCTGGCCGAGTTCCTGCACAAGGCCGGCGCCAAGCTGGTCGTGGCTGACGTTGACGCGGCCAAGGTCGAGCGCGCCGTGGCGCAGTTCGGCGCGACGGCCGTCAGCGTGGCCGACATCCTGGCCGTGGACGTCGACGTGCTGGCGCCCTGCGCCCTCGGCGCCTCGCTGAACGAGCAAACCGTGCCGACGATCCACGCCAGGCTCATCGCCGGCGCCGCCAACAACCAGCTCGCCACGCCGGCCGATGGTGACGCCCTGCAACGCCGCGGTATCTGCTATCTGCCTGACTACCTGGTGAACGCCGGCGGCATCATCAGCGTGGCCCGCGAGTACCGCAACGAAGGCGAAGAGAAGGCCGTGATGGCCGAGGTCAGCAAGATCGCCGAGCGCGTAGAAGAGCTGCTGCAACGCGTGCAGAGCGCCGACTCGACGCCCGCCCGCGTGGCCGACGACTGGGCCCGCTCCAAGCTCGTGCGTACTGCCTGAGCCCCCACCCCCCCCGGGGCCTGTTAGCGCTGCGGCAACAGGCCCCATTGGCTGGGCGGTTGCGCCCAGCCAACACTAGAGGGACCTCTCAATTCCAGGGTCTGTATTGACGGGTTTGCCCTGCGCGCAATCCGCGCCGGTTACGCACGACTACCGGAGACAAAACCCATGCTCAGACCCACCCTGCGTCCGTTGCCGGCGGCCATTGCGCTGCTCCCGTTGGCCCTGACCGCACAAGCCACCGGCTACCCCTTGAGCACCCAGAGCGCCGCCGCCGAAGGCACGGCCAATGCCAATGGCGCCGAGGCCGCCGACGCCAGCACGCTGTTCCCCAACCCGGCCGGTATCCCCGGCTCAAGGGCTGGAACTTTTCCGGCGTGCGGGATTACGTCGACCCCAAGACCAGTTTCATGGACGCGGGCTCCTACATCGCCCTGCCCGGCTCCAGCTTTGCGCCACGCTCGATCAGCACGACCGGCGACACGATGAGCTTTGCCAAGGACCAGGCGGCGTCGCATATGTATCTCAGCTAGCAGGGCGACGAAGGCCTGGCCTATGGCCTCGGCATGTTCGTGCCCTGGGGCACCAAACTCAACTAGCCGGCCAACTGCGGCGGGCGCTACAGCCTGCAATCGGTCGAGCTGAAATCGCTGTCAACTAACCCGAACGTGGCCTGAAAGGCGATGCCCGAGCTGTCACTGGCGGCCGGACTGAACCTGCAGTACGTGGAAGGCAAGCTCAAGCGCGCCGTGCCCTATGCCTCCGTCTATGCCGCCGACCTGCTGAACGCCGCCCACCAGGCCGCCGTGGCCGACGCGCCTTGCCTGGCCCTGCAGCTGCTGCAGCAGGCCGCGCAGATCTTCAGCGACTCGAGCCATTTTTGGCCTGCTGGCAGCGCGGGACGCACGGCAGGTCTTCCAGGTGACTTGCGCAACTCGTGAAGCAAGTCTTTGATTTCGCATAACTGCCACATCCGCGCACACGCCGCCCACTAACATAACCGCGGGACCGGGCGCAGCAACAAGATAGAGAGACGACGCCCGGGCGAATGATCCGCATCAAGGGAGAGTTGCATGCGCATTTCTGATTTGAAGATCGGCACGCGGTTGGCACTGGCTTTCACCGTCGTCATCGCGCTGTTGTGCGCCAGCCTGCTCGGCAGCGTGGCGGTGCTCGACCGCATCGGCGCCACAATGGAAGAGGTGGTCAACGACAACTACGCCCAGATCGCGCTGAGCAACCGCATCAAGGAAGTCGGCGACCAGGGCGCGCTGACGCTTGGACGCATGCTGCTGGCCACCGACCCGCAGCGCCAGCAGAAATACGCCGCCGACTATGCGGCGATCCGCGCCGCCAACACCGAGAACCTCAAGAAGCTCGAAGACTCGCTGCACAGCCCCGCCGCGCGGAAGATCCTCGAGGAGCAGGGGGAAGCCCGCAAGGCCTACGGTGCCCAGGTGCGCAAGGTGCTCGACCTGATCGCGGCCGGCAAGCATGACGAGGCGATTGCGCTGTACGAAGGCGAGCTGGCGGAGCCCCAGGCCAGGTACTACGCGCTGCTCGACAAAATGGTCGCCCACCATGCGCAGGGCATGCTGGACGACGTGGACGAGGCCAAGGCCAGGTCCCGGCAGGCCGTCTACCTGATGATCGGCGGGTCGTTGCTGGCCATCGCGCTGGGCGTCGTCACCGCACTGCTGATCACCCGCTCGGTGACCCGCCCCATCCGCCGCGCCATCGACCTGGCTGAGGCCGTCGCGGCAGGCGACCTCACCTACCGCGCCGAACATGTCGGCCACGACGAAGTCGGGCGGCTCATGGCCGCGCTGCAGCGCATGGTCGAGAGCCTGCACAGCATCGTGACCCAGGTGCGCAGCGGCGCGGACAGCATCCACGTCGCGGCCCGGAACGTCTCCCGCGGCAACGAAGACCTCGCGGCCCGCACCGAGCAGCAGGCCAGCGCCCTGGAGGAGACCGCAGCGGCAATGCTGCAGCTGACGTCGGCCGTCAGGCTGGCCAGCGACAACGCCGGCCATGCCAATCACTCGGCGACATCGGCCTCCGACATCGCGGCGGCCGGCGGCGAGGTCGTCGGGCAAGTCGTGCACACGATGAACTCGATCTCCGTCTCGTCCCGACGCATCGTCGAGATCATCGGCGTCATCGACGGCATCGCCTTCCAGACCAATATCCTGGCGCTGAATGCGGCCGTGGAGGCCGCACGTGCCGGCGAACAAGGGCGCGGCTTCGCCGTCGTCGCCTCCGAGGTGCGCAACCTGGCCCAGCGCAGCGCGCAGTCCGCCAAGGAGATCAAGGCCCTGATCGACGACTCAGCGCAGCAGGTCGATGCCGGCAGCAAGATGGTGGAGCAGGCCGGCGCGACGATGCGGCAGGTGGTCTCCAGCATCGAGCGCGTCAGCAGCAGCGTCGCGGAGATCACGTCGTCGAGTCAGGAGCAGAGTGCCGGCATCGAGCAGGTCAACGTCGCGATCTCGCAGATGGACGACTCGATGCAGCGCAACGCCGCCCTGGTCGAGGAAAGTGCCGATGCGGCGCGCGCACTGCAACTGCAGGCCAGCCGCCTCAACGACATGGTGCGCGCCTTCGTGCTCTGACCCCGGCACCCCTGCCCGCGGGGTCCCAACACTTGCACGAGGCCGATCCGAAGCAGACCTGCGTGCCAGACCAGGTCGAGCGGATCGCAAGCGCGCTCGGTTGAGCGCGCTACCAGGACGGCCCCGGCCGCCTACTCGCCCAGATAGGCCGCGCGCACCTTGGGGTCGTTCAACAGCGCCTGGCCCTCGCCGGTCATCGTGACCTCGCCCGACTCCATCACATAGCCACGATTGGCCAGCTCCAGCGCGCGGCTGGCGTTCTGCTCGACGAGCAGGATAGTCACGCCCTGCTGGTGGATGTCGTTCACGACCTCGAAGATCTTGTCCACCATGATGGGCGACAGGCCCATGGACGGCTCGTCCAGCAGCAACACCTTGGGGCGGGCCATCAGCGCGCGGCCCATGGCTAGCATCTGCTGTTCGCCGCCGGACATGGTGCCGGCCAGTTGCTTGGCGCGCTCCTTGAGCCGCGGGAACAGGCCGAAGACCTTGTCCATGTCGGACTGGATCTCGCCGTCGTTGCGGTTGTAGGCGCCCATCTGCAGGTTCTCGATGATGGTCATGCGCGTGAAGGTGCCGCGGCCTTCCGGCACCATGACCAGGCCCTGCTTGGCCAGGTCCCAGGCGCCCTGGCCCTTGATGGCCTTGCCAAGGTATTCCACGCTGCCAGCGGCGATGGGCTGCAGGCCGGTGACGGCCTTCATCGTCGTCGTCTTGCCGGCGCCATTGGCACCGATCAGCGACACCAGTTCGCCCTCGCGCACCTCGAAGTTGACGCCCTTGACGGCCTGGATGCCGCCATAGGCGACCTTGAGGCCGCTGACTTTGAGAAGGGTTTGTGCCATGTCGTTCGTCCCTCTCAGTGGTTCTTGTGGCCGGCGCCGAGGTAGGCCTCGATCACCTTCTCGTTGCGCTGCACGTCGTAAGGCGTGCCTTCGGCGATCTGCTTGCCGTAGTCCAGCACCGTCACGCGGTCGCACAGGCCCATGACCAGCTTCACATCGTGCTCGATGAGCAGAATGGTGCGGCCGTCGTTGCGGATGCGGTCGATGAGCTCGCGCAGCACGACCTTTTCGGTCGCGTTCATGCCGGCGGCGGGCTCGTCCAGCGCGATCAGCTGGGGGTCGGTGGCCAGGGCGCGGGCGATCTCCAGGCGGCGCTGGTCGCCGTAGCTCAGCGTGCGCGCCTTGAAGTCCGCGTAGTCGCCGATGCCGACATAGTCCAGCAGCTCCTGGGCGCGAGCCTTGATGGCGGCCTCCTCGGCCTTGAACTTGGGCGTGCGGAAGACCGCGCCGATGAGGCCGGACTTGGTGCGGATGTGGCGGCCGACCATGACGTTCTCGATGGCTGTCATGTCGGCAAAGAGGCGGATGTTCTGGAATGTGCGCGCGATGCCGGCCTTGGCGACCTGGTGCACCGCCTGCGGCGAATAGGGCGTGCCGCCGAGCGCGAAGCTGCCGCCGTCCGGCACGTACAGGCCCGTGATGACGTTGAAGAAGGTCGTCTTGCCGGCGCCGTTGGGTCCGATGAGGCCGTAGACCTGGCCACGCTGGATCTGGATGCCGACGTCGGACAGGGCCTGCACGCCGCCGAAGCGCTTGGACGCGCCGCTGACGTTAAGAACGATGTTGTCGTGGATGCTCATGGTGTCCCCTCCCATCACTTGGCAGCCGGCGGAGCGACCTTGCCGTGCTCGGGCGAAGGCCATAGGCCGCGCGGGCGGGCCAGCATGATGCCGATCATGGCCAGGGCCACCAGCAGCTGTCGCAGGATGGAGGCGTCCAGGCGGCCGTCGGTCATCTGCTGCAGCGGGCCGGCGACGTAGCGCAGCACCTCGGGCAGGGCCGACAGCATCAGCGCGCCCAGGATGACGCCGGGGATATGGCCGATGCCGCCCAGCACCACCATGGCGACGATCATGACCGACTCCTGCAGGCTGAAGGACTCGGGCGACACGAAGCCCTGGAAGCTCGCGAACATCGCGCCCGACACGCCGCCGAAGGTGGCGCCCATGCCGAAGGCCAGCAGCTTCAGGTTGCGGGTGTTGATGCCCATGGCCTTGGCGGCGATCTCGTCTTCGCGGATGGCCATCCAGGCGCGGCCGATGCGGGAGTTCTCGAGGCGATAGCAGATCACCACGCCCGCCACCACCAGCAGCAGGAACAGGTAGTAGTACAGCGTCACCGAGGGCAGCGTGAAGCCGAGGACGTCCCAGGACTTGCCCAGTTCCACCCCGAAGATGTGGAAGGAGTCGATCTGGCCAATGCCGCGCGGGCCGTTGGTGATGTTGAGCGGGTACTCCAGGTTGTTCAGGAAGACGCGGCTGATTTCGCCAAAGCCCAGGGTCACGATGGCCAGGTAGTCGCCACGCAGCTTCAGCGTCGGCGCGCCCAGCAGCACGCCGAAGAAGGCGGCCAGCGCCGCCCCAGCCGGGATGACCAGCCAGATCGGCGAGTGAAGGCCTGTCGGGAAGGCGGCCTGGATGGCCTCGAAGTTCTCGCTCAGGTGCGGGCTGGCCATCAGCGCGAACATGTAGGCGCCGACAGCGTAGAAGGCGACGTAGCCGAGGTCCAGCAGGCCGGCGTAGCCGACGACGATGTTCAGGCCCAAGGCCAGCAGCACGTAGAGCAGGGCCAGGTCGATGATGCGCACGGGGCCATTGCCCAGCTGCTGTGCGAACAACGGCACAACCAGCAGGCCGATGGCCGCGGCCAGGAAGGTGACGAGTTTCTTGGGTTGCATGTTCAAGCTCCCTTAGGCGCGGTCGGCCACGCGTTCGCCGAGCAGGCCGGAAGGCCGCAGCGTCAGCACCAGGATGAGGGCGATGAAGGCGAAGATGTCGGCGTAATGGCTGCCCAGCACGCCGCCGGTCAGGTCGCCCAGATAGCCCGCGCCGATGGCTTCGATGAGACCCAGCAGTACGCCGCCGACGACGGCGCCGGCCAGGTTGCCGATGCCGCCCAGTACCGCCGCCGTAAACGCCTTCAGGCCGGGCATGAAGCCCATGGTGTGCTGCACCGTGCCGTAGTTGGCGGCCCACATCAGGCCGGCCACGGCGGCCAGCGCGGCGCCGATGACGAAGGTCGTGGAGATGATGAAGTCGGGCTTGACGCCCATCAGGCCGGCCACGCGCGGGTTCTCGGCAGTGGCGCGCATCGCGCGGCCCAGGCGGGTGTAGTTCACCAGGTACATCAGCGCGGCCAGGATGGCGACCGTCAGGCCAAGGATCAGACACTGCGTGACCGTGATGACCGGGCCGCCCAGGTCAAACGGCGTGGTCGGCAGCAGCAGCGGGAAGGGCTTGGGGTTGGGCTTCCAGATGATCATCGCCAGCACCTGCAGCAGCAGCGACATGCCCATGGCAGTGATCAACGGTGCCAGGCGCGGCGCGTTGCGCAGCGGCCGGTAGGCGATCTTCTCGACCGCGAAGTTCAGGGTCGCGCAAACGATGATGGCGGCCGCGAGGCCGATCACCATCAGCAGCCAGCCGGGGATGCCGGAATCCGCCAGCAGCGTGACCAGCGTCCAGCTGACCATGGCGCCGACCATCAAGATCTCGCCGTGGGCGAAATTGATGAGGTTGATGATGCCGTAGACCATCGTGTAGCCCAGGGCGACGAGGGCATACATGCTCCCCAGCACCAGGCCGTTGATGATCTGTTGAATCAGAGTCTCCATGAGGGCTCCAGTTGATCTTGTGTTGGGCGCAGCATGCGCCATGAGACCCGGGGTAAATCGCAACCCTCGTGCCAAAAAGCGATATCCGGTGGCGTTTCAAGGGTATTCACCGACGACCTGAAACGGCCGACCGTTTGATCGGTCCCACGAGGGCCCTCCTGGTCGGATTTCACGAGTGTCAACCAGCGAAAACTGGGCGGAAATCCGCACAAACCGCAGCGGTCGCGAGCGGTTCTCCGCCAGGGGCTAAAAAACTGCTCCGGCCCCTGTAAAGCGTGGCGCGGCGTGTGCACACTAGGCGGCCGCTTGCCATGCTTGTGTCCGAACCTTCCCGCCCGCGCGCGCTGCGCCTGCTCCGGCTGCTGAGCCGACCGGGCTTCCATCTCTTCCTGACCGGCCTGTTGATGGTGCTCGGCTTCGTGCTCGCGCACCGCTTGAGTGAACGCGGCGGTCGCGAACAGCTGTCGGCGCTCAGCACCGAGAGGCTGGAGCTCTACGCCAGCAACCTGGCCGCCGAACTCGGCCGGCATGCCTCCCTACCCAGCCTGCTGGCCATCGACCCGACCTTGCTGGCGCTGATGCAGTCACCCGACGACACCGAGCGGCGCCGTGGGGCGAACCAGACCCTGGCCCGCGTCAATGTGCGGGCCGGCACCAGCCAGATCTTCATCGCTGACGGCCGGGGCCGGGTTTTATCCGCCAGCGAGACCCTGCTGCCACCCGAGCGCCTGGCCGAGGCCCTGGCGCAGGGACGCAGCCACTTCTTCGCCGCCGATCCCAATAGCGGCAGCACGGACTTCTATCTGCTGCACCCACTGCGTCAGGCCAGCCGCACCATGGCCGTCATCGTCGTGCGCTTCAATCTCGCGCCGCTGGAGGCGACCTGGATCGACCTCGGCCTGCGCTCGCAGAACGAGCGCATCCTTGTCGCCGACGACCAGGACGTCGTCATCATGAGCTCAGTGCCGGCCTGGAAATACACCGTACTCGGCCATGCCGACCCCTCGCGCCGCCAGGCCCTGCAAGCAAGCGCGCGCTACCCGCAGGCCATTGGCGCCAACCTCGACCTGCCCGTCTCGCTGGAGGTGCACCAAGGCCAGCAGGTGAGCCTGCCGCTGCCGGGGGCCAAGCCCATGCTGGCCCAGCAGCGCCAGCTCGTGCCGCTGGGCCTGCGCCTGGTCGCCCTGTCCGACCTGACCGAGGTCAAGCAGCGCGCCCAGCTCGCGGCCTGGGGCGGCGCGGCCTTCGGCGCCAGCATCGGCCTGCTGGCCCTCTATCTGTCCTCGCGCCGCCGTGCGCTGCGCCAGCTCACCAGTGCCCAGACGGAGCTGCAACAGGCACACGCCCAGCTCGAGCAGCTGGTGGACAGCCGCACGGCCGAGCTGCGCCAGACCAACGACGCGCTGAAGACCCAGATCGCCCAACGCCTGCAGACCGAAGGCGAACTGCTGCAGGCCAGCAAGCTGGCCGTGCTGGGCCAGATGGCAGCCGGCCTGTCGCACGAGGTCAACCAGCCGCTGACGGCGCTGCGGGCCTTGGCGCGCAATTCGATGCGGCTGCTGGAGAGCGGCCGCCAGGACGCCGTCGCCACCAACCTCAAGCTGATGGACGACATGGTCGAGCGCATGGGCCAGATCACCCGCCAACTGAAGAATTTTGCGCGTAAGGCCGATGAGCAGGTCACGGGCGCCGTGTCGCTGCTGGACTGCGTGCGCAATGTCCAGGTCTTGTTGGAGCACCGCAGCCGGGTGCTGGGCATCGCGGCCGAGGTCGACGTGCCGGCTGGCCTGCGCGTGCGGGCCGAAGCCAACCGGCTGGAGCAGGTGCTGGTCAACCTTTTCGGCAACGCCATCGACGCGATGCAGAACGAGGCCGAGCGCCGGCTGCGTGTGCGAGCCACCACACAGCAAGGCGGGCGGCGCGTGCTGGTGCAGGTGCAGGACAGCGGCGCAGGCGTCGGCGAAGAGGAGCTGCCGCATCTCTTCGAGCCCTTCTTCACCACCAAGCCGGCCGGCGAAGGCCTGGGCCTGGGCCTGGTCATTTCGGCCAAGATTGTGAATGAGTTCGGCGGCACGCTGCGCGCGGTGCGCCTGGACCACGGCATGAGTTTCGAGTTCGACCTCGGCGTCGAAGAACCGGGCCCCCACGGGCAGGCAGAGGCTGCCCTGCCCCCCGAGGGGGCTCAAAAAGCTCGGGGCGGCCCAGCGCTTTTTGGGGAGTCTGAAAATGTTTGAGGGCTACAAGGTCGTGTTCGTCGAGGACGACCTGCCGGTGCGGGTCAGCCTGACGCAGACTCTGGAGCTGGAAGGTATTGCCGTCCTGCCCTGCCGCAGTGCCGAGGAGGCCCTACCCCATATCCAGCCCGGCGCGCAGATCATCGTCATCACCGACGTGCGCCTACCCGGCATGGACGGCCGCGCCCTGCTCGCCCACGCGCAGGCCACGGATTCGAGCATTCCCGTCATCCTCATCACCGCCCACGGCGACGTCGCCATGGCCGTGCAGTCCATGCGCGCGGGGGCCTACGACTTCATCGAGAAGCCCTTCGCACCCGAACGCCTGGTGGACGTGGCGCGCCGAGCGCTGGACCTGCGCACCCTGCGCCACTCGGCCGACGAGCTACGCGCCCAGCTGCAGCGCGCCAGCGGCATCGAGGCCGCGCTGCTGGGCCAGTCGCCGGCCATGCAGCAGTTGCGCCGCCAGGTGCTCAACCTTGCTGGCACCTCTGCCGACGTCCTCATCGTCGGCGAGACCGGCACCGGCAAGGAGCTGGTGGCCCGCTGCCTGCACGACCAGAGCGCTCGGCGCGACCGCCATTTCGTCGCAATCAATTGCGGCGGCCTGCCCGAGGCCCTGTTCGAGAGCGAGCTCTTCGGTCACGAGCCCGGCTCCTTCACGAGCGCCGCCAAGCGCCGCATCGGCAAGATCGAATACGCCAACGGCGGCAGCCTGCTGCTTGACGAGATCGAGACCATGCCCGTCGCGCTGCAGATCAAGCTGCTGCGCGTGCTGCAGGAAAGGCGTGTCGAGCGCCTGGGCTCCAACGAGGAGCTGCGGGTCAATGTGCGCTTCATCGCCGCGAGCAAGTCCGACCTCAAGGAGCAGGCCGGCAAGGGCGAGTTCCGCAGCGACCTCTACTACCGCCTCAACATCGCCACGCTGCAGCTGCCGCCGCTGCGCGAACGCCGCGAGGACATCCCGCTGCTGTTCGAGCATTTCGTCGCCCAGGCCTGCGCCCGCTACGAGCGGGCCGCGCCCGAGCTGACGCCGGCCAAGCTGCGCGAACTGATGGCCCACGACTGGCCTGGCAACGTGCGCGAGATCCGCAACGCCGCCGACCGCTTCGTGCTGGCCCTGGACGACCTCGACCCCCAGGCTGCACTGCAGGCCGTGCCCAACCTGCCACTGGCCAAGCAGATGGACGTCATCGAGAAGGCCCTCATCGAGCAGGCCCTGCGCCGCGCCCAAGGCAAGGTACCCGCCGCGATGGAGCTGCTGGGCACGCCGCGAAAGACGCTGTACGACAAACTGAATAGGCATGGCATCCAGCTGGATGCTTTTCGCTAGAGTCAGCAAATGAAGTTCCGACCCGAGAAGCGAAAGAACCCGTTCGACACCTGGGCGCTCGCCCTCGCGGTTCACACCGTTTCCCTCGGTGGCGCGGGCCTCGCGGTCTACTGGTCGCTTGCCTACCACTCATTCCTGCCGTTGGGGCTCGCGCTCGTCGTCCTCAGTGGCATGGAATGCGTGGATGTACTGCGGTGCGCGGCGCTGATCAGCGGTACTTTTCGGGATCAGGCGAATCTGTGGGGTTCGCGATGACGCGCCGGAAAGCCGCGCTCATCGGCAGCTTCAGGTTCAGCCCCTGGGACGGCAGCGGCGACTCGAACCATCGGCGGTAGATGGCATGGATCTCGCCGCTGCGATAGAGGCCGGCCAGCACCTCGTCCACCAGGGCCTTGAACTGCGGGTCGCCCTTGCGCAAGCCGATGGCATAGGGCTCCACCGTCAGCGCCTGGTCGGAGATGCGGTAGTCGTCTGCGCCCGGCCCCTGCTGGGCCAGCAGCGCGCGCAGCAGCACGTCGTCCATCAGGAAGGCCGCGGCACGGCCGCTGCGCAGCAGCTGGAAGCCCTCGGGATCGTCCAGGCCGCCGAGGATGCGGATGCCCAGGCCCTGCTGCTCGTTGACCTTGGCCAGGTGCTGAATGCTCGTCGTGCCTATGGTCGAGGCGACTGGGCGGCCGGCCAGGTCGGCCAGACCCTGCACGCGGTCGGAGGTGCGGGTCATCAGCCGCGTCTCGGCGATGAAGATGGTCAGCGAGAAGGCCTGGCTGCGGGCGCGCTCGGCCGTGTGGGTCGTGATGCCGCATTCCAGGTCCAGGGTGCCGTTGATGACCAGGGGCATGCGCGTGGCCGAAGCCACCTCGACGCGGCGCACCTCAAGATCGGGCAATTGCAGCCTGGTTCGCACCGCCGCGACGATGCGATCGCAAAGCTCAACCGTGTAGCCGGTGGGGCGCAGTTGAGCATCGAGGTAGGAGAAAGGCAGGGACGCCGGCCGGTAGCCGATGACGATGACGCCGGTGTCGCGCACGCGGGTCAGCGTGGGCCCGTCGGCTGCACGCGCCGCGAAGCTCAGGTACAGCGCGGCCAGCGCCGCGCAAGCCCTAGCCAGCGGACTCATCATCCAGCCGGCGCAGTTCGGCCAGTTTGTTGGCAATGCGCAACTCCAGGCCACGCGGCACGGGCTCGTACCAGCGCTGGCCTTCGAGCCCGTCGGGAAGGTATTGCTCGCCGGCCGCATAGGCATTGGGCTCGTCGTGAGCGTAGCGGTAGGCCTTGCCATAGCCCAGCTCCTTCATCAGCCGCGTCGGCGCATTGCGCAGATGCACGGGCACGGGGCGGGACTGGTCCTGTTTGATGAAGGCCCTGACCTCGTTGAAGGCCTTGTAGACCGCATTGGACTTGGGCGCGATGGCGAGATAGACGACGGCCTCGGCCAGGGCCAGTTCGCCTTCTGGCGTACCCAGGCGCTCATAGGTCTCGGCGGCGTCAAGCGAGATGCGCAGCGCGCGCGGGTCGGCCAAGCCGATGTCTTCGCTGGCCATGCGGATCAGGCGGCGAGAAATATAGCGGGCGTCCACGCCGCCATCCAGCATGCGTGCGAACCAGTACAGCGCGCCATCGGGGTTGCTGCCGCGCACGGACTTGTGCAGCGCGGAGATGACGTCGTAGAACTGGTCGCCACCCTTGTCATAGCGGCGCAGTTGCTCGCCGAGGGCGCGCTCCAGCAGCGGCTCGTCGATCTGCGCGCCCTGCGCCAGCGAAGCCGCCGTGTCAAAGGCATTCAGCAGCCGGCGAGCATCGCCGTCCGCATAGCCGATGAGGCGTTGGGCGGCCTCGGACGTCGGTTCGGGCACGCCAAGTTCGACCGCGCCGCGGGCAATGAGTTGACCAAGTTCTTTCGCGTCCAGGATCTTCAGCACCTGCACCGTCGCGCGCGACAGCAGCGCCGAGTTGACCTCGAAGCTGGGGTTCTCGGTCGTCGCGCCGATGAAGGTGAACAGGCCGGCCTCCACATGGGGCAGGAAGGCGTCCTGCTGCGACTTGTTGAAGCGATGCACCTCATCCACGAAGACAACAGTGCGCCGGCCCTGGGCCGCGGCCACCTGGGCGCGCTCGACGGCCTCGCGGATCTCCTTCACGCCGCCAAGCACCGCCGAGATGGCGATGAATTGCGCATCGAAGGCACCGGCCATCAGCCTGGCCAGCGTCGTCTTGCCGACACCGGGCGGGCCCCAGAGGATCATGCTGTTCAGGCGACCGGCATCGAAGGCGACGCGCAGCGGCATGCCGGGCCCGAGCAGATGGCGCTGGCCGATGACCTCGTCCAGGGTCTTTGGCCGCAAGCGCTCCGCCAGCGGGATGCCGGCAAGGGGCGCTGCCGGCGCCGGTGTCGCGTCGGGCAGGGGCTGGTCGTCGAATAGGGATCCGCTCACTGCTCGATGAGGTCGGCCCCGGCCGGCAGCTTGAACTGGAAGCGCTCGGCCGAAACCGCCACATTGGTCTGCACGGCGCTGAAGTCCAGGCGCGAACGTTGGCCGAAGCCGTCGACGATTTCCATGGCTGCAAGCTCCTTGCCCTTGAAGCCGAGCTTCAGCGACTGGATGGTGGACTCGGCCTGCTTGGGCAAGGCCTGCACCCAGTCCACGCCGCCTTCGGCCGGCAAGGCCTTCAGCATGAAGTCCCGTTCAATATTGGTGCCGGCCAGCAGCGCCGCCGGCGTGGCGCCCAGGGCATCGGCCAGCTTGCGCGAGCTGGCCTGGTTCAGGTCGGCGTCAAAGATCCAGACCTTGTGGCCGTCGGCGACGATGACCTGCTCGAAGGGCTTGACGTAGGCGAAGCGGAACTGGTTGGGGCGCTGGAATTCGAAGCTGCCCGAAGAGGTCTTCTTGCGCTTGCCATCCGGCGAGGTGACCGTCTGCGTGAAGTTGGCCTTGCCGCTCTTGACCTCGCTGGCGAAGGCACGCAACGCGTCGACGGCGTCGGCATGGGCGGCGACGCCCGCGATCAGCAGCGTCAGGCTGAGGAGGATGCGTTTCATTCGTCTCGCTTCGGAACAATCAGTTCACGGCTGCCATTGGCCTGCAGAGATCCGACCAGGCCGGAGTTCTCCATTTGCTCTAGCAGGCGAGCGGCGCGGTTGTAGCCTATGCGCAGATGGCGCTGCACCAGCGAAATGGACGCCTTGCGATGCTGTAGGACGATGGCCACGGCCTGGTCGTACATGGGATCCTGCTCTCCGCTGGCCTCACCTGGCGCCGGCACCTCGCCGCCCATGTCGTCAAGCACGCCGCCCTCGAGGATGCCTTCGATGTAGTTGGGTTCACCCTGGGACTTGATGTACTCCACAACGCGGTGCACCTCGTCGTCGCTGACAAAGGCCCCGTGCACGCGGATGGGCAGGCCAGTGCCCGAGGGCATGTAGAGCATGTCGCCCATGCCCAGCAGGGCCTCGGCGCCCATCTGGTCGAGGATGGTGCGGCTATCGATCTTGGAGCTGACCTGGAAGGACAGGCGCGTCGGGATGTTGGCCTTGATGAGGCCGGTGATGACGTCCACCGATGGCCGCTGCGTGGCCAGGATGAGGTGGATGCCGGCCGCGCGGGCCTTCTGCGCCAGGCGGGCGATCAGCTCTTCGATCTTCTTGCCGACCACCATCATCAGGTCGGCCAGCTCGTCGATGACGACGACGATGAAGGGCAGGCGCTCCAGCGGTTCCGGCTCCTCGTTGTTCAGCGCGAAGGGGTTAGGGATGCTGATGCCGTTGGCCCTGGCTTCATCGATCTTCTTGTTGTAGCCGGCCAGGTTGCGCACGCCCATCTTGGACATGAGCTTGTAGCGGCGCTCCATCTCGCCGACACACCAGTTCAGCGCATTGCCGGCCTGCTTCATGTCGGTCACGACGGGCGCCAGCAGATGCGGGATGCCCTCGTAGACGCTCATTTCCAGCATCTTGGGGTCGATGAGGATGAGGCGCACGTCGCGGGCCTCGGCCTTGTAGAGCAGGCTGAGGATCATCGCGTTGATGCCCACCGACTTGCCCGAGCCAGTGGTGCCGGCGACCAGGCAATGCGGCATCTTGGCCAGGTCGGCCACCACCGGCAGGCCGATGATGTCCTTGCCCAGGCCCATGGTCAGCTGGGATGCGGCGTCAGCATAGACCTGGGAGCCGAGGATCTCGGACAGGCGGATGGTCTGGCGCCGCGCATTGGGCAGCTCCAGGGCCATGTAGTTCTTGCCCGGGATGGTCTCGACGACGCGGATGGACACCAGGCTCAGCGAGCGGGCCAGATCCTTGGCGAGATTGACGACCTGCGAGCCCTTCACGCCCGTGGCCGGCTCGATCTCGTAGCGCGTGATGACGGGGCCCGGCGAGGCGGCGACGACGTGCACCTCAACGCCGAAGTCGCGCAGCTTCTTCTCGATGAGGCGGCTGGTCATCTCCAGCGACTCGGGCGTCACCGTCTCCTGGCGGCCGGGCGCGGCGTCCAGCAGGTCGACCTGGGGCAGCTTGGCATCGCCGACATCGGCAAATAGGGTCTGCTGGCGCTCCTTGGCCACGCGGGTGGACTGCGGCACCTCGACGACGGGCGTCTCGATGACAAGGGGCGCGTGCTCGGCCTCGACCTGGCGTTCGATCTGGCGCTCGACCTCGACCTCCTGCTCGCGTTCCTTCACCGCCTGCTCGCCGGCCTTCTGGTCGGCCTTGATCTCGCGCTGCTCGATGCGCTTCTCGCGCAGTTGCTCGATGCGCTCGCCGATGCGCTCGGCCAGATCGCCCCAGGAGAAGCGGAAGGCCCAGGCCATGCCGGTCAGCAGCAGCACGATCCAGACGACGCCCGAACCGGCGAAGCCTAGGCCCTTCATGCCCAGGGGACCGAGGGTGTAGCCGATGAGGCCGCCGGCATGACCGGGCAGGCGCGGCTCCAGCACGTAGAGGCGGCTCCATTCCAGCGCGCAGCTCGCGCCGACCAGCAGCATCACGCCGGACCACCAGCGGGCACGCTGGCTCCAGCGCGGCACGGGGGCGACGTCGTGGCGCAGTAGGCCGGCCAGGCTGCGCAGCCAGGCGCGCAGGGCCAGCAAAGGCAGCCACCAGGCCGAGAAGCCGAAGATGAAGAGCAGGCCGTCCGACACCCCGGCGCCGACGCTGCCAATACGGTTGACCACGAAGTCGTGCTTGCCGCTGGTGCTGAAAGCAGGGTCACCCAGATCGTGCGTGGACATCGCGAGCACGAGAAGCGCCAGGACAAGAGCCGTCAGGGCCAGCCACAACGGCGTGCGCAGCAGCCGCGACGCGGCAGACGGCGGCGCCGGCTCGCGCTTGGGTGCCTGGCGGCGGGTGGGTTTGGCAGGGGCGGCAGACTCGCTGGTGGCTTCGTCGCCACCCAGCAGGGAACCGAGGGGAAAACTCATGCCGCCATTGTGTCTCTCAATCGTGAGTCAGCCGTTCCTTGATGACGACCGAACCGTTCTCAAGGGTTTCAATGACGCCGCGCTCTTCCAGGTCCTTCATGACCCGGCTGACCATCTCGCGCGAAGCGCCGACGACCTTGGCCATGTCCTGGCGCGAAACCTTGCCGCGGATGAGCTTGATGCCCTTCTCGTCCTCGGCCATGTCCAGCAGGGTGCGGGCCACACGGCCGTAGACGTCGAGCAGCGCCAGCGACTCGATCTGGCGGTCGGCATTGCGCAGGCGAGCCACCAGGCCGCGCAGGATGCCGTAGGACAGGCTACTGCTCTCCGGCAGGCAGCGTGCAAACTCCAGGCGGCCCAGCACCAGCATGTCGGTCTGGACTTCGGCGCGAACGGTGGCCGAGTGCGGCTCGTTGTCGATCAGGCTCATCTCGCCGACGTAGTCGCCCGACTGCAGCACCGCCAGGATGACCTCGCGGCCCCGGTGGTCGGCCGTCAGCACGCGGGCGCGGCCGTTGAGCAGGATGAAGAGCGCGTTGGACTTGGTGCCCTGCTCGACGATCAGTTCACCGCGCTTGAAGCGGCGTTTGACGACGCTGTCGGCGATGGACTGGGCCTGATCGGTGGTCAGCATCGAGAACAGCGGAACCCGGCGGATCAGGTCCAGGTTGGAAATCATCGCCATATGCAGTCTCCAGGTTTGGGGCCCAGGCAGGCGGCAAGAAATGCGCCTGCCTAAAATGGCGTGCATTTTGCACACGTGACAGCGCTTGCCTCAATGCTTGGTCTCGGGGTTTTCACCCCGGGGCCAACTTGCAAGCCCGTTCGCCGCCCTCATTTCCCCCGCCATGACCGCAACCACCCAACACCACGGCCTGCTCATTCTCGGCTCCGGCCCCGCCGGTTACACGGCCGCCATCTATGCCGCCCGAGCCAACCTCAAGCCCACGCTGATCACCGGCATGGCCCAGGGGGGGCAGCTCATGACGACGACCGAGGTCGACAATTGGCCGGCCGACGTGATGGGGGTGCAAGGCCCCGAGCTGATGCAGCGCTTTCAGCAGCACGCCGAGCGCTTCCAAACCCAGATCGTCTTCGACCACATCAATGCGGTCGACTTCTCAAAGCGCCCCTTCACGCTGACGGGCGACAGCGGCACCTACACCTGTGACGCGCTGATCATCGCCACCGGCGCCTCGGCCAAATACCTGGGCCTGGAGTCCGAGCAGGCCTTCATGGGCCGTGGGGTCAGTGGTTGCGCGACCTGCGACGGCTTCTTCTACCGTGGCCAGGAAGTCTGCGTCGTCGGCGGCGGCAACACAGCCGTCGAGGAAGCCCTCTACCTGTCCAACATCGCCAGCACCGTCCACCTGATCCACCGCCGCGACAAATTCCGCGCCGAGCCCATCCTGGTCGACAAGCTGCAGGAGAAGGCCGCTGCCGGCAAGATCAAGCTGCACCTCTTCCAGCAGCTAGACGAAGTGCTGGGCGATGCCTCGGGCGTGACCGGCGTGCGCACGCACAACGTCAAGGACGACAGCAAGGCCGAGATCGCCGTGCACGGCTGCTTCATCGCCATCGGCCACCAGCCCAACACCGACATCTTCAAGGGCCAGCTGGAGATGAAGGACGGCTACATCATCACCAAGAGCGGCCTGAACGGCTTCGCCACCATGACCAGCGTGCCCGGCGTGTTTGCCGCCGGCGACGTGCAGGACCATGTCTACCGCCAGGCCATCACCAGTGCCGGTACGGGCTGTATGGCCGCACTTGACGCTCAGCGCTTCCTCGAACAGGAAAACGGCTGACCTGGCCGCGATTTCAACCTCGTGGACTGATCACGGGTTTTCCGCTATACTCGCGGGCTTGCCTGCCGGATGGATCGCGTCTGGCTCATCTGAGTCCGATTTAGCAGGCATTTGCGGTCAAAGGGTTGCTCTCCCAAGCAACTGGTCAGAGAAATCAAACCGGAGCATCCGGAAGGAAAGTGTCATGGCACGCGTCTGTCAAGTCACGGGCAAGAAGCCCATGGTCGGGAACAACGTTTCCCACGCCAACAACAAAACCAAGCGTCGGTTCCTGCCGAACCTGCAATACCGCCGTTTCTGGGTGGAATCGGAGAACCGCTGGGTGCGCCTGCGCATCACGAACGCCGCTCTGCGTTTGATCGACAAGGTCGGCATCGACCAAGTCGTCGCCGATCTGCGCGCCAAGGGCGAGCTCTGATCGTCGTTCACTGACTCACCTAAAGGAATACGACCATGGCATCCAAAGGCGGCCGCGAAAAGATCAAGCTGGAGTCCACCGCGGGCACCGGCCACTTCTACACGACGAACAAGAACAAGAAGACTACGCCCGAAAAGCTCGAATTCATGAAATTCGACCCCAAGGCGCGCAAGCACGTCCTGTACAAGGAAATCAAGCTGAAGTGATGGCCTGGGCGGCCCGACCGTCCTGCCTTCCCGGCAAAACAAAACCCGCCAAGCGGCAACGCTGGCGGGTTTTGTCTTTTGTAGCGGTCAGTGCGACGACGCAACCGCCGTGCCGAACTCCTGCTTCATCCAGCGATCCAGCATGCGCTTTTCGTAACGCAGCGGGTCACTGCCGGAGAAGCTGTTGAAGCCGTCCTGATAGTTCATGTCCCGCAGCCGGGTCTGCCCCTGCTGGACCACCTTGCCGCCCTCCCGCACCTCGTAGCGCAGTTCGATCGACGGCGAGGTCGCAGCGCGCATCACGCGCAGCCACTGCATGCGGCGGCCGAAGGGCTCGACCTCGCCGGCCAAGTCGACGTCGGTCACGTCGATACGCACGTCGCGTCCCGGCAGGCGCTTGCCGGCCTGCTCGACCAGATAGGCCTCGATGTCCTTCAGGACTTCCATATTCTTGAAGCCGTTGTTGTCCTTGATGTCCGTGAACTTCTCGGGGTTCACGAAATTCACCTGCACATCCGCCTGCGCAGCAGCGGCCAGCGACAGCAGGGCCAAAGCGATCCAACGGGTATTCATGGCGGGCCTCCTCATCAAGCGACTACGTATCCCAAGTCTAGGCCAGCCAAGAAAAAAGGGCGCCCGCTGGGGCGCCCTTTACTTCGAGATACGGTCGCTCAGGCGTGAGCGGCGCGCAGGCGCATCGAGAAGGCCTGCAGCTCGGCAATGCCGCTTTCCTCGGCGCGGCGGCACCAAGCCTGCAGATCAGCCACCAGCTGCTCGGCTGAAACATTGGTGCGGGTCCACATCTGGCGCAGCTCTTCACGCATGGTCACCAGCTTGTCGATGACCGGGCTGGCAGCACGGGCGTTGGCCAGCTCACCATGGACAGCGACCGGAATACGCTCCTCGTCGCGGTGCATCCAGCGCTTGGCCAGCTTGAATTGAGCGATGCGCTCGCTCTGCTTGCCGCCTTCGGCCTTGATCTTGGCCAGCTCGGCCGCGCAGGCCGCCTTCAGGTCACGGGCATAGCTGGCCATGACCTCGTAGCGATTGGCGATCAGCGCTTCCAACGTGCGGGCGTCGGCCGGCTTGATCTCGCCCAGGCTCAACTTGGGCGCCGTCTTGCGGACCTTGGCCCAGCCCAGCATCTCCAAGCCACGGATATAGACCCAGCCAATGTCGAACTCATAAGGCTTGACCGAGAACTTGGCCGAGGTCGGGTAGGTGTGGTGGTTGTTGTGCAGCTCTTCGCCGCCGACGATCAGCGTCCAAGGCGTCAGATTGGTCGAGGCGTCCGGTGCTTCGAAATTGCGATAGCCCCAGTAGTGGCCGATGCCGTTGATGACGCCAGCGGCCCAGAAAGGTATCCAGGCCATCTGGATGGCCCAGATCGTCGCGCCGATGGCGCCGAACAGGGTCACGTTGATGATCAGCATCAGGGCCACGCCCTGCCAGCTGTATTTGCTGTAGAGATTGTTCTCAATCCAGTCCTCGGGCGTGCCACGGCTGTATTTGGCAATCGTCTCGGCGTTCTTTGCCTCGGTGCGATAGAGCTCGGCGCCTTCGGCCATGACCTTTTTCAGGCCGCGGGTCTGAGGGCTGTGGGGGTCTTCCTCGGTTTCGCACTTGGCGTGGTGCTTGCGGTGGATGGCGACCCACTCGCGCGTGACCATGCCGGTCGTCAGCCAGAGCCAGAACCGGAAGAAATGGGACGGGATGGGCCCGAGATCCAGGGCCCGGTGAGCCTGGGCACGATGCAGGAATATCGTGACCGATGCGATCGTGATGTGGGTCATCACGAGGGTGTAGACCACCAATTGCCAAGCGCTCAGGCCCAGCAGGCCGGAGCCCACCCAGTCGATCAGCGCGTTCAGGAAGTCGTTCATGCGTCCAGGACCTCGGCCACAACGGCCATGCAAAGGAATGTCAATTGTAGAGGAAGGCCCCAAAAATCAAGGGGTTCGGCGCGCCGCATTCGGGCGGCTGCGTGCAAATCGACGCGTTCTTTGACTCGGGTCAACCCTGCTTTTCCCAGGCGACGGCGAAAAAGCCGTCCGTGGCGTGTTGATGGGGCCACAACCGCAGTGCGCCGTTTTCCACGAGTTCGCCGGCGCGCTCGACCTGGGCCTTGACCAGAGCCCCCTCCGCCGGCAAAGGCTTGAAGTCAGGGTGGGCGGCAGCGAATTCGGCCGCGATGGCCTCGTTCTCGGCGTCCAGCAGACTGCAGGTGGCATAGACCAGGCGGCCGCCCGGCTTCACCAAGCGGGCCGCGCTGGCCAGGATGGCACGCTGCTTGGCCTGCAGTTCCGTCACAGCCTGGGACGACTGGCGCCACTTCAGATCGGGGTTGCGGCGCAGCGTACCCAGGCCCGAGCAAGGCGCGTCCACCAAAACGCGATCGATCTTGCCGGCCAGGCGCTTGATGCGCTCGTCGCGCTCATGGGCGATCTGGGCCGGGTAGACGTTGGACAGGCCGCTACGGGCCAGGCGGGGCTTGAGCGCATCCAGCCGGTGACCGGAGACGTCGAAGGCGTAGAGGCGCCCGGTGTTGCGCATGGCCGCGCCCAGGGCCAGGGTCTTGCCGCCGGCGCCGGCGCAGAAGTCCACCACCATCTCGCCGCGCTTGGGCGCCAGCAGCAGGGCCAGCAACTGGCTGCCTTCGTCCTGCACCTCGATGCTGCCGTTGATGAACAGCTCCAGCTTATTCAGCGCCGGCTTGCCGTCGACACGTAGACCCACCGGCGAGTAAGGCGTCGGCACTGCCTCGATGCCCGCCGCCTTCAACTGCGCCTGGGCTTCCTCGCGCTTGAGCTTGAGGGTATTGACGCGCAGGTCCAGCGGCGCCGGCTCGTTCATGGCGCCGGCCAGCTTCCAGAACTCGGCCTCGCCCAGGCGCGCCAGCAGAGGCTCCGCCAGCCAGTCGGGCAGGTTGTGACGCAGCTTGGGCGCCAGGCTCTCCGTGTCGATCGCCTTCACCTGCTGCAGCCATTGCTGCTCGACCGGGCCCAGCGCGCCGCGCAGGAAGCTGTCGCTGCCGCGCCAGGCCAGGATGGCGAGGCGCCGCGGCAGGGGACCGCTGCCCGACTGGGCCAGGTTCTGGAACTTGAGGCGCTCGCGCAGCAGCGCATAGACGGTTTCGGCCAAGCTCGCGCGCTCGCGCTGACCGAGGTTCTTGTGTTGACGGAAGAAGGCCGAGACGGTGGCGTCGGCCGGCGCGTCGAGCTTGTTGACCGCGGCGATCAGCTCGGCGCACAGCTCCAGCAGGGCATTAGGATGCATCGCCGCATTATCCCAATCCCCTGCCTGCATGAAGCTCTGGACCCAGTTGCGCCTGCGCCCCCGCCTGCTGACCGCCATCCTGACCGGCAGCCTGATGGCCGCCCTGTGGCCTGGCGCGCTGGCCTGGCAGACGCGCGCCCTGATCGGCTGGAATTTGGCGGTCTGGATTTACCTGCCGCTGATCGTCTGGATGATGCTGGCCGGCGACGCGGTGCACCATGTGCAGCAACGAGCCCGCCGGCTGGCCGAGGGCATGCCCGTTGTGCTGTTGCTGGCCGTGCTGGGCGCAGTGGCCAGCCTGGCGGCCATCACGCTGGAGCTGCACGCCGCCAAGCAGTCCCACGAACCGGCCTATCTGCTGCTCGTGCTGGCCACGGTCTGCGGCTCCTGGCTACTGCTGCCGGTCGAGTTCGGGCTAGCCTATGCCAGCCTCTACCACCGTCCTGGCCAGACAACGCCGGGCCTGCTGTTCCCCGGCGACGACGGGCCGCCGGACTACGGCGACTTTCTCTACTTCTCGATCACGCTGGCCGCGACGGCGCAGACCTCGGATGTCGGCGTCAGCTCGCGCTTGATGCGCCGCCTCGTGCTAGTCCAGACGCTGCTGGCCTTTGCCTTCAACACTGGAGTGCTGGCCCTGGCCATCAACATCCTGGCCGGGCTGCTCAGCTGAGCAGCAACTGCTGGGCTGCGCCATCGCGGTGGCGCACCATCTCGCCGTCCCAAACCAGGGCATCCTCGACGAACCAGCGCACCGACTGCGGATAGATGCGGTGCTCGGCCGTCAGCACGCGGGCCGACAGTGCCTTGGCGTCGTCGCCCGCCAGCACCGGCACGGCGGCCTGCATGACGATGGCGCCATGGTCTAGCTCGGCGGTGACGAAGTGCACCGTCACGCCGGCGATCTTGCAGCCCATTTCGATCGCCCGTTCATGGGTGTGCAGGCCAGTAAAGGCCGGCAGCAGCGAGGGGTGGATGTTGAGCATGCGGCGTGCATAGCGGGCCGTGAAGCCGGGCGTCAGGATGCGCATGAAGCCGGCCAGCACGACCAGGTCGGGCGCGAAGCTGTCGATGACGCGGGCCAGCTCGGCGTCGAAATCCTCGCGGTTGGCATAGGCCTTGTGGTCGACGACGGCCGTCGCAATCCCGTGCGCCGCCGCGAACTGCAGCCCCCCGGCATCGGGCCGGTTGCTGACGACGGCGGCCAACTCGGCCGGCCAGCCTTCGGCCTTGCAGGCCTTCACGATGGTTTCCATGTTGGAGCCACGCCCGGAAATCAGAATCACCAGCCTCTTCATGGGGCGGCAGTTTAGGGGGCGGCCGAGTTGCGGCCCCTTGGACGACAATCCGCGCCCCATGTCGACGACACCCACCATCACCCGCCCGCGCGTGCTTTCCGGCATGCGCCCGACCGGCGCCCTGCACCTCGGCCACTACCACGGCGCCCTCAAGAACTGGGTGCGGCTGCAGGACAGCCATGACTGCTTCTTCTTCGTCGCCGACTGGCATGCGCTGACCACCCAGCGCCCCAGCGGCGAGACGCTGACCCGCCATGTCTACGAGATGGCGACCGACTGGCTGGCCGCCGGCATCGATCCCGAGCGCTGCACCCTCTTCCTGCAGAGCCGCATGCCCGAGCACGCCGAGCTGTTCACGCTGCTGGCCATGTGCACGCCATCCTCATGGCTGGCGCGCATGCCCAGCTACAAGGACCAGGTCGCCGCCGATCCCGAGCTGGCCACCTACGGCTTCCTCGGTTACCCGTTGCTGCAGGCGGCCGACATCCTCATGTACAGACCCGCCGGCGTGCCCGTGGGCGAGGACCAGGCCGCTCACGTCGAGGTGACCCGCGAGGTCGCGCGCCGCTTCAACCGCCTGTATGCCGAGACCGCGCCCGTCTTCGTCGAGCCCCAGGCCCTGCTGACCGAAACGGCCCGAGTGCCGGGCCTGGACGGGCAGAAGATGAGCAAGAGCCTGGACAACGCCATTGCAATGCGCGACGAGCCCGAGGTCGTCGCCACCAAAATCCGCACCATGCCAACAGACCCTCAGCGCGTGCGCCGAAGCGACGCCGGCGACCCGGCGCGCTGCCCCGTCTGGCCCCTGCACCAGATCTACAGCGACGCGACCACGCTCGCGGCCTGCGAGACCGGATGCAAGACCGCCGGCATCGGCTGCCTGGACTGCAAGCAGCCGCTGATCGAGGCCATCCAGAAAGAGCAGGCGCCCTGGCGCGAACGCGCCGCTGCTCTGGACCCGCAGCAGGTGAAGTGGACGCTGGAAGTCGGCACCGAACGCGCCCGCGCCGTCGCGCGCAAGACGCTGCGCGAGGTGCGCGTGGCCATGGGGCTGGTGGCTTGAGCCGGGACGAGCGCAGGGTCGCCGCAAGCCGGCCCGACATCCCTGCGGGGGATCGACAGGCGTACCCGCCTGTCGAGGGGCATACGCCCCTGATCCATGTCACCGACCTCGAGGCCGCCATCAACTGGTGGCGCGAGCGCTCGCCTTCGTCCGACGGCATCAGTGCCGCGCCCGAAGTGCGAGCCCTGGCCACGGCCTATGCCCTGCTGGCCTGGAACCGCGCGACCGAACTGGACGTCAACTCGCTGAGCGACGAGGCCCTGGACGCCTGGCTGGCCTGGTACGCCACCACGCCCGACTCGCCCTGCATCGCCATCTGCTCCACCGCCCAGGGCGATCCGGTCTGCAAGGGCTGCGGCCGGACCTTCGACGAAGTGCAGCACTGGCCGGCCCTGGACCCCTTCGAGAAACGCGCCGTCTGGCATCGCATCACGCTTGAAGCCTCAGCCTGGCGCTTCAACCGCTACGCGGAGCGGGCTTGCCGGTGAACCGAATTCGCTTCATCGACAGTGTCCGCCGCCTCGTCCCGCTGGCCTGGCCCGTCCTCATCGGCCAGATCGCCGTGATGATGTTCAGCACCATCGACACGCTGATGATGGGCCGCGTCAGCCCCGAGGACCTGGCTGCCTTCGCCGTCGGTTCGGCGGCCTATGTGTCCATCTTCGTCGGCCTGATGGGCGTCGTCCTCGCGATCGGCCCGATCGCGGGCCGCCAGTTCGGCGCCCGGGACCATGTCGGCGCCGGCAACAGCTTCGTGCAGGCGCAATGGCTGTCGCTGCTGCTCTGCATCCCCGGCTGCTTGGCGCTGTGGTTCCCCGGTCCCTTCACGGCCCTGGCCCAGCTGGACGCGGCCCAGGCCGACAAGGTGAGGGCCTACACGCGGCCCGAGGCCTTCGCGCTGCCCGCCGCCCTGTTCTTCACGGCCTTCCGCGGCTTCTCGACCGCCGTCAGCCGGCCCAAGGCCGTCATGGCCATGCAGCTCACCGGCCTGGCTGCCAAAGTGCCGCTGAATGCACTGCTCGTGTTCGGCTGGGGCCCCATCCCGGCCCTGGGCGTGGCCGGCTGCGGCACGGCGACGGCGATCGCGCTGATCGGCCAGGCCGGCGTCGCCATGTTGATGCTGCGGGTCGACAGCTTCTACCGTCCCTTCCAGATTCCCTTCTTCTGGCGAACCCGACCGCAATGGGCAGAACTGGAGGCCCTGATACGGCTCGGCCTGCCCATGGGCGGCTCCATCCTCGTGGAGGTGACGGGCTTCACCTTCATGGCCTTTTTCATCGCCCGCCTCGGGGCGACGCCAGTGGCCGGGCACCAGATCGCCGTCAACCTCGTCGCGATGATGTTCATGATCGCGCTGGCCTACGCGACGGCAGCCGGCACGCTGGTGGCGCAGCACCTGGGCGCCCAGGAGAAGCGCGAGGCCCGCATCGTCGGCCGGCACGCGATGGCGCTGGCCGCGCTGACGGCGGCGGGCGTCGGCGCTGTCGTCGCCCTGGGGCGCGAGCCCATCATCGCCCTCTACACATCGAACGCGTCGACGGCCGCCGCCGCTTTGCCCCTGCTCGTCTGGGTCTGGTTCTTCCATCTCGGCGACGCGCTCCAGACAGTGGCCGCCTATGTGCTGCGCGCCTACCAGGTCGCGACGCTGCCGATGATCATCTACGTCGTCGCGCTGTGGGGTCTGGGCATAGGCGGCGGCTATTTCCTCGCCTTCGGGCGCGACGGCGCCGGCTCCGTGGGCTTCTGGCAGGCCGCAACCGCCGGCCTGCTGATGGCCGCGCTGTTGCTGAGCCTGCTGCTCAAGCGCGTATTCGACGAGAACCGTTAGACACTGGAGCCCCTCGTCCAGCCGCACGCCGCTGAACGCGGTGCGTCTGGTCGGGACCACGCTGCGGCCAGAGCCCGCAGCGCTTCGGCAGGCACAGCGAGTCCACAGGACTCGCTGAGTCCGGCCTCAGCCCCCGAGGGGACGCCGGCCCTTGCGGTATCGAGCCGCAACTGCCGCCAAGGGGGCCGGCTCCAGAGCGGCCCGGCGCTCGGCCCGAATTAGCTCGTCGTGTATGCGGTACTAGCGGTTCGCGGACGGCAGGAATAGCACGAAGCGGCTGCCGCCACCATCGCGCGGCAGGCAGCGCACGCTGCCGCCGTGGCGCTCGGCAATCTGCTTGACCAGGCTCAGCCCCAGGCCCACACCACCGGCCATCTCGGCATGGCCGGGCAGGCGGTAGAAGGGCTCGAAGATGCGTTCGCGCTGGTCGGCCGGCACGCCGGGACCCCGGTCCGCAACGGCAAATTCATAGCCGCCAGCCACAGGCCGCAGCGATAGCTCCACCTCCGGCCCGCCGTAGCGGCTGGCGTTGTCGAGCAGATTGCGCAGAGCGCGGCGCAGCAGACGCTCCTGACCATCGATGCGGGCGGAGTCGGTCTCGGGCTCGAAGGCGGCCTCCGCGCGTGCGGCCTCCTCTGCGCCGAGAGCCAGCAGTTCGACGGGGTGCGAATCGCCGACCGCGCTGCCCGCCTCCAGGCGGCTGGCCAACAGCACTTCCTCGACAAGGGCATCCAGCTCGGCGATGTTGACGTCGATCTCGCGAGCCAGGCGCTGGCGCTGGGCCAGGGCCGCGTCGTCCAGCATGGCGAAGGCCATCTTCAGCCGCGCCAGCGGCGAGCGCAGTTCGTGGCTGGCATTGGCCAGCAGCGTCTGGTGTGAGCGCAGCAGGGTCTCGATGCGATCCGCTGCCTGGTTGAAGCTGGTGGCCAGGGCCGCCACTTCGTCGCGGCCGCTGTCTTCGACTCGATGGCCCAGGTGGCCGGCACCGAACTGCTCAACGCCGCGCTTCAGGACCTCCAGCCGGCGCGTCAGGCGGCGCACGACCGGATAGGCCCCTGCCGCGACGCCGATAAAAAGCAGGACCAGCACGATGGCCAGCGTCGACACGGTCGGTGCGCCGGGCGATACGGGACGCTGCAGCCACGGGCCGGTGAACGGGCCGTCGTCCGGGCGCGGCGGGCGGATGCCCGCCGCAGGCCCCGAGGCGCCTCCCGGTGGATTCGGCGGGCGCACGCTGCGAACCATGGCCAGGCTGCGGCCGTCGCCGAGATTAGCGCTGACGATGATGGCCCCATGGTCATCGACGCGGCGCAGGAACATCGGCGTCGCCGCGATGCGCCTGCCGTCGGCATCCTGCAGCGCGAGGGGCATGCGCAGGCGCTGGCCCCAGTCGGCGAACGCGGCCTCCTGCTCCTCGGCTGGCGCCGTCGCCGGCGGCAGCGCGAGCTTGAGCAGCCCCGCCATCGCGTTCAGCCGCTCCCCGGCTGCCGACTCGACGTTACCGCGCTCCTGCTCGATGTGGCGCTGGAACAGCCAGGCCGAGCCAAAGGCGAACGCAAGCAGCAGCGCCACCAGCGTCAGATAGATGCGGACGTAGAGGCTTTTCAAGCGGCGTCGGCGTCAGCGTCCTGCTTGCGTGCGAAGACGTAACCGGCGCCACGCACGGTCAGTACGCGGCGAGGGTTCTTGGGGTCGTCCTCGATGACTGCCCGGATGCGCGAGATGTGCACGTCGATGGAGCGGTCGAAGGCCTCCAGCGGATGGCCCTTCAGCGCATCCATGATCTGGTCGCGGCTGAGCACGCGGCCCGGGCTTTGCGCCAGCACGACGAGCAGGTCGAACTGATGGCTGGTCAAGTCGCAGATCTTGCCGTCCAGGCGTGCCACGCGGGCGGCCAGGTCGATCTCGAGGCGGCCGAAGCGCAGCACCTCGTCGCCATCGAGCTTGGGCTCCAGGCGGCGCAGCAGGGCCTTGATGCGGGCCTGCAGTTCGCGCGGCTCGAAGGGCTTGGCGAGGTAATCGTCGGCGCCCAGCTCCAGGCCGAGGATGCGGTCCATGGGCTCGCCGCGAGCCGACAGCATCAACACGGGCTGGTGGCGCCAGCGGGGGTCGCCGCGCAGCCAGCGGCAGAAGTCCAGCCCATCGCCGTCGGGCAGCATCAGGTCCAGCACCAGCAGCTCGAAGCGGCCATGTGCCAGGGCCTCGCGGGCCTGGGCCAGGCTGCCGGCGGTGCTGACTTCGAAGCCAGCGGAGCGCAGGTAGTCGCCCACCATGCCGGTCAGGCGGGCATCGTCGTCAATCAGCAGCAGTCGGGCACTCATCACCGGGGCCAGCGAAGTAAAGGGAGTCCGACGCGCGTCCGCGCCGGTGGAATGAAGCTCAAGCATCGCAGAACTCCTGGCCGAGAGCCAATCAACCGGCCTGGTGCGCCGCCATGCGGGCCTGGCGCTTCTTGATGATCTCGGCGATCTTGGCGCGCTGCTCGGGCGTCAGCACGCGGGCGGCATCGATGCTGGCCTGGCTCAGGCGCTTGGAAGAGGTCTCATGCAGGGCGCTGAGTTGCACGCGCACGGCCTCGATGGCGGCGGCGTCGATGTTGGTGGCCGTGTAGAGAGTGGCCATCTGCTCGTGCAGCTGCTTGCCGGTGTCGCGCTGGCCGGAGAGGTCCTGGCGGGCAGCATTGAAGATGGCTTCGATCTGGCTGCGCTGGGAGTCCGTCGCGTTGACGAGGTCCAGCAGATGATCCATGTGGCTGCCGAACAGACCGCCAGGGGCCATCACGGCCGGGCCGCCATGGTGTCCCGGGCCGGGCTGGGCGTGCGCTGCCACGCCGCCGACGGCCAGCGCTGCCGCCACGGAAGCAACGCGCAACAGGCTCTGGATTCGGGAGGCTTTCATCAGGGAACTCCTTGAAGAGTGGGGTGAACTCATCTTCGAAGTCCCCTGTGTGGGATCTTTGGGCCCAGGGTAAAGAACTGTGTCGACAAACGGGGCAAGTTTTGTTTTTGGTGAACCGGCCCCGGTTTCGGCTGGCTTTACTTGATGGGCTTGAAGCGCATGCGCTTGGGACGCGCGCCTTCCTCGCCCAGGCGCTTCTTCTTGTCGGCCTCGTACTCGTGGAAGTTGCCGTCGTAGAAGAACCATTGCGAGTTGCCCTCGCAGGCCAGGATGTGGGTGCAGATGCGGTCCAGGAACCAGCGGTCGTGGCTGATGACCATGGCCGAGCCGGCAAACTCCAGCAGCGCTTCTTCAAGGGCGCGCAGGGTTTCGACGTCCAGGTCATTGGACGGCTCGTCCAGCATCAGCACATTGCCGCCCTGGGCCAGGGTCTTGGCCAGGTGCAGGCGGCCACGCTCACCACCGGACAGCGAGCCGACGAGCTTCTGCTGGTCGTTGCCCTTGAAGTTGAAGCGGCCCAGATAGGCGCGGCTGGGCATGACGAACTTGCCGACCGTGATGTTGTCCAGGCCGCCGGAGACGTCTTCCCACACCGTCTTGTCGGCTTCCAGGCTGGCGCGGCTCTGGTCGACGAAGGCCAGCTTGGCCGTCTTGCCGATCTTGACCGTGCCTGAATCCGGCTGCTCCACGCCCTGCAGCATGCGGAACAGCGTCGACTTGCCCGCGCCGTTGGGGCCGATGATGCCGACGATGGCGCCGGCCGGCACCTTGAAGGACAGGTTGTCGATGAGCACGCGGTCGCCGAAGCTCTTGCTGACGCCTTCGAACTCGATGACCTCATTGCCAAGGCGCTCGGCCACGGGAATGAAGATCTCGTTGGTGACGTTGCGCTGCTGGTATTCGACGTCGCTCAGCTCCTCGAAACGGGCCAGACGTGCCTTGCTCTTGGCCTGGCGGCCCTTGGCGTTGGAGCGAACCCACTTGAGTTCCTCCTTCATCGCCTTCATGCGGGCGTCCTCGGACTTCTGCTCCTGCTCCAGGCGGCGTTCCTTCTGGTCCAGCCACTCGGTGTAGTTGCCCTTCCAGGGAATGCCGTGGCCACGGTCCAGCTCGAGAATCCACTCGGCGGCGTTGTCCAGGAAGTAGCGATCATGGGTGATGGCCACGACGGTGCCGGGGAAGCGCTGCAGGAACTGCTCCAGCCACTCGACCGATTCAGCGTCCAGATGGTTGGTGGGTTCGTCGAGCAGCAGCATGTCGGGCTTGCTCAGCAGCAGGCGGCACAGCGCCACACGGCGCTTCTCGCCGCCGGACAGCACGCCGATCTGGGCGTCCCAAGGCGGCAGGTTCAGCGCATCGGCAGCAAGTTCCAGCTGCAGGTCGGTGTTCTCGGAGCCGGCGGCGGCAATTATGGACTCCAGCTCGCCCTGTTCGGCAGCGAGGGCGTCGAAGTCGGCATCCGGCTCGGCATAGGCGGCATAGACCTCATCCAGGCGCTTCTTGGCAGCCAGCACGCCACCGATGCCTTCCTCGACGGCTTCACGCACTGTCTGGTCGGCGTTCAGGCGCGGCTCTTGCTCCAGGTAGCCGATCTTGATGCCGGGCATGGGGATGGCTTCGCCCTCGATCTCCTTGTCGACGCCGGCCATGATCTTCAGCAGCGTGGACTTGCCCGAGCCGTTGACGCCCAGCACGCCGATCTTGGCGCCGGGAAAAAAGGACAGCGAGATGTCCTTGAGGATGTGGCGCTTGGGGGGAACCGTCTTGTTGACGCGGTTCATGGAAAAGACGTACTGGGCCATGGTGATCCTTGAATCTGAAACGGCGGCAGGCCCCGGGAGGGCCTGCGTTGCCGCCTATTGTCGCCGAGGTGGGCGGAGCTGCCCGGGGGTTTGCCCCGACCAGAGACAAGGGCGTCCGCCGGAAACTAGCCAGAGAGCGAGGGGGGAAAAATGCGTCGCCTTTTCATTGCCTTCTTGGCCGTGGCAGCCTGTCTTGCGCAGGCCCAGACGTTGCGCTGGGCAGCCCAGGGCGATATGCAGACCACCGACCCGCACTCTGCCAACGAGGACCAGACCAATTCGCTAAACGGTCAGGTCTATGAATACCTGCTGCGTCGCCGGCCGGACCAGAGCATCGGCCCCAATCTGGCCACCGAATGGACGCAGGTCACGCCGCTGCTGTGGCGGGTCAAGCTTCGGTCCGGCGTCAAGTTCCACGACGGCGCACCGTTCACGGCCGACGACGTGGTGTTTTCCATGCAGCGCATGCGCGATCCGATCTCGCCGTTTCGCGTCTACGCGAATGCCGTCGGCGTGCCCAAGGCCATCGACCCGCTGACGGTGCTCTTCGCGCTGGACAAGCCCGACCCCACCTTTGCCGAGCACCTGTTGAACCTGCACATCATGAACCGGCGCTGGGCCGAAGCCCACCGCGTCACGCGACCGCTGGACACCAAGGCCAAGGAGGAGTCCTACGCCAGCCAGAACGCCAACGGCACGGGCCCCTTCATGCTCGTGAGCCGCCAACCCGGCGTGAGAACGGTCTTCCGCCGCAACCCCAATTACTGGGGCCGCAACGAGCCCGGACAGGGCAATGTGCAGGAATTGGTCTTCCTGCCGATCAGCATTGACGCGACGCGTACCGCGGCGCTGATTTCCGGCGAAGTCGACTTCGTGCTCGACCCGCCGCCTCGTGACGTCGAAAGGCTGCGCGCTCTGCCCGAACTCAAGGTTGTCGATGGCATCGAGAACCGCCTCATCTTCATCGGCATGGACCAGTCGCGCGACAAGCTGCTCCACGGCCAGGTGCCGGGCGACCACAACCCCTTCAAGGACGTCCGTGTGCGGCGGGCCGTCTACCAAGCCATCGACGTCCAGGCGATCAAGAGCAAGATCATGGCCGGCTTCGCCGTTCCCACCGGCGGGCTGACGACGTCGATCAAGGGCAGCCTGGGCGACCCGACCCTGGAGAACCGATTGCCCTATGACATCGCCGCAGCGCGCAGGCTAATGGCGGAGGCCGGCTATCCGGAGGGCTTCGAGGTCACGCTGGACTGTCCCAACAACCGCTACGTCAACGACGAACAAATCTGCGTCGCCCTCGCCAGTTTCTGGGCCCAGCTCAAGATCAAGGTGAGGGTCAATGCCATGCCGCGCGTACTCTATTTTCCCAAGCTCAGCCGGCTCGACACCAGCCTCTATCTTCATGGCTGGGGCGGCCCAGAGGATGCCGAGAGCATGCTGACGCCAGTGCTGCGCAACCGCGGCGAACAGGGCGTGGGACTGGCCAACTTCGGCAGCTGGGTCAACGACAAGGGCGACACGCTGGCCGCAAGCTCAGCCGTGGAGAGCGATCCGAAGAAGCGCGAACTCCTCATCAAGGCCGCGCTGGCCGAGTACCGCCAGCAGATCAACATCATCCCGCTGCACCGCCAAATTATCCCCTGGGCCATGCGCGCCAATATCAGCGTCGTGCACTCGCCCGCCAACTGGCTCAGTGCCGACTGGGTCAAGGTCGCCAGCCGCTGAGTCATAGTGCCGCCGCTCTAAGAAATCCCTTGATGTACCGCTTCGTCCTTGCTCTGTGCCTGATCTTGTTGACCGGCTCGGGCCTGTGCCAAAACCTGCGCTGGTCCAGCCAAGGCGACATGCTGACCACCGATCCGCATTCGCAGAACGAGCTCATGACCAACAGCCTGAATGGCCAGGTCTACGAGACCCTGACGCGGCGCGGGAAGGACCTGGCCCCGATGCCGGCGCTGGCCACCGAGTGGACCCAGGTCACGCCGCTGATCTGGCGCTTCAAGCTTCGTCCCGGCGTCAGGTTCCATGACGGCAGGCCCTTCACGGCCGACGACGTGGTGTTTTCGATGCAGCGCCTGCGGGACGACAACGCGCCGCAGCGCGTCTACGCCAATGCCGTCGGCATTCCCAAGGCCGTCGACCCGCTGACCGTCGTCTTCACGCTAGACAAGCCCAATCCCATCATTCCCGAGCTGCTGACCACCCTCTTCATCGTGAGCCGCAAGTGGTGCGAGGAGCATCGCGTCACGCGGCCGCTGAACTTCAAGCAGCAGGAGGAGTCCTATGCCAGCCAGCATGCCAATGGCACCGGCCCCTTCATGCTGGTCAGCCGCCAGCCGGGTGTGAAGACGGTCTTCAAGCGCAACCCCAACTGGTGGAACAAGTTCGAGGGCAATCTGCAGGAGTTCGTCTACCTGCCCATCAGCAACGACGCGACGCGCACCGCGGCCCTGATCTCGGGCGAGATCGACTTCGTCCTCGACCCGCCGCCGCGCGACGTCGCCCGGCTGCGCAGCCTGCCTGACCTCAGGGTCCTCGACGGCCAGGAAAACCGCCTCGTCTTCATTGGCATGGACCAGAGCCGCGACAAGCTGCTCTACGCGCAGGCCCCCGGGGACAGGAACCCTTTCCAGGACCTGCGCGTCAGGAAGGCCCTCTATCACGCCATCGACATCGAGGCCATCAAAGCCAAGCTGATGAACGGCTACGCGTCGCCCACCGGCGGCCTCACCCCTTCGCCGCGCGGCGCCTATGGCGACCCCAAGCTCGAAACCCGCCTGCCCTACGACGTCGCGCTGGCCCGCAAGCTGCTCGCCGAGGCGGGATACGCGGACGGCTTCGAGGTCACCATGGACTGCCCCAACAACCGCTACATCAACGACGAGCGCATCTGCATCGCGCTGGCCGGCATGTGGGCGCAGATCAAGGTCAGGGTCAGGGTCAACGCCCTCCCGCGCACCCTGTTCTTCCCCAAGGTCGAAAAGTTCGACACCAGCCTGTATCTCGTCGGCTGGGGCGGCGGCTCCACCGATGCCGAGACCATGTTGACCCCGGTGCTGCGCAACCGCGGCCAGCAGGGCGTGGGCGTGTCCAACTTCGGCGGCTCCATCAACCCCGAGGGCGACGCCCTGGCGGCCGCCTCCACCGTTGAGACCGACCCCAACAAACGCGAGGGCCTCGTCAAGGCCGCGCTGCAGTCCTTCCGCGACCAGGTCAACATCATTCCGCTGCATCGTCAGGTCATTCCCTGGGCCATGCGCAAGGGGGTCAGCCTGCCACACTCGGCCAACAACTTGGCAAGCATGGATTGGGTCACGATCCGTCAATAGTTCAGCCGCTAGAATGCCGTTACGACGCCGCGCTGACAGTCTTGCGCGGCGTTTCACTTTCAGAGCCCCCCGCACGCGGCCTGGCTTGCCCGAAGACTGGTGTCGCCTCCCCGGCGGCACGGCGAGCCCCGGTGAGTTTCGGCGTGCCCTCCCCTTTCTAGGATTCGATGAGTTTCGACACCCTCGGCCTGGCAGCTCCGCTGCTGAAGGCCATTGCAGACGCCGGCTACACCACCCCCACGCCCATCCAGGCCCAGGCCATTCCCGCCGTCTTGAACGGTGGTGACCTGATGGCCGGCGCCCAGACCGGCACCGGCAAGACCGCCGGCTTCACCCTGCCCATGCTGCACCGCCTCGCCACGGGCGAGAAGCTGCTCAACAAGCGCGGCAAGATCGCCATCCGTGCCCTGGTGCTGACGCCCACCCGCGAACTCGCCGCCCAGGTTGAGGAAAGCGTGCAGACCTATGGCAAATACCTGCCGTTGAAGAGCATGGTCATGTTCGGCGGCGTCGGCATGCAGCCACAGATCAACAAGCTGCGCGACGGCGTCGACATCCTCGTCGCCACGCCCGGCCGCCTGCTCGACCACGCGCAGCAAGGCACGCTGGACCTGTCGCAGGTGCAGATCCTGGTTCTGGACGAAGCCGACCGCATGCTGGACATGGGCTTCGTGCACGACATCAAGAAGGTACTGGCGCTGCTGCCCGCCAAAAAGCAGAGCCTGCTGTTCTCGGCGACCTTCAGCGATGAAATTAAGAACCTCGCCGACCGCCTGCTGAACCAGCCGGCCCTCATCGAAGTGGCCCGCCGCAACCAGACCAATGACGCCATCGCGCAGAAGGTTCACCCGGTCGGCCGCGAGCGCAAGAAGGAATTGCTGGCCCACCTCATCAAGAGCGGCGACTGGCACCAGGTCCTGGTCTTCACGCGCATGAAGCATGGCGCCAACCGCCTGACCGACTATCTGAATGACCAGGGTATCAGCGCCATGGCCATCCACGGCAACAAGAGCCAGGGTGCGCGCACCAAGGCCCTGGCCGACTTCAAGAGCGGCGACCTGACCTGCCTGGTGGCCACCGACATCGCCGCCCGCGGCATCGACATCGACCAGTTGCCCCACGTCGTCAACTTCGAGCTGCCCAATGTGCCGGAGGACTATGTCCACCGAATCGGCCGCACTGGCCGTGCCGGCGCCCAGGGCGAGGCGGTCAGCCTGGTCTGCGTCGACGAGAACGGCTTCCTGCGCGACATCGAGAAGCTCATCAAGCGCGAGATCCCCAAGGAGATCGTGCCCGGCTTCGCGCCCGATCCCAACGAGAAGGCCGAGCCCATCATCCTGGGCCGCACCGTGCTGAATCCCAACGGCAGCCGGGGCCGCAACCCCAACCCGCCGCCGCATGGCGGCCGCGGTGGCCGTCCAGGCCAGGGCCGTGGCGGCCAGCAAGGCCAAGGTCGCGGCGCGCAACAGCCCCAGGGCCGTGGCGGCCAGCCGCAAGGCCAGGGCCGCCCGGGTGGCAAGCCCGCCGCCCATGCCGGCCATGGCGGCACCAAGCCGCAAGGCCAGCATGCACCGCGCCCGGCCGGCAGCCAGCCCGGCCGTGACGGTGGCGCACCGCGCCACAACAACGGCCCGCGCCTGACGCAACCCAAGCGCTGAAAACGCCAGCCCGGCATCGGCCCGCCCTCTCCGGAGCGCGGGCCGTTTTCTTTCAGTAGAGCGTCAGCACCGATAGTCGTAGTGGGTGTGGCAGGCCCAGCCATCGCGCCCCGAACCGCTGCGCGCCATCGTCCTCAACCCCGACAGCGTGCCCGTCGGCGCCAGCGTGTATTCGAGGTCGGCGACCTTGCGGCGCAGCGCGTCCACGAGCGGCATCGACGTGGCCTGGGTGACGATGTAGCTCGCGCCGTCCACCGTCTCACCCCAAAGGCCGCTGCAGGTTCAAGACGACCTTCATCGCATGCGTTGTGGCATCGGTGTAGCGGCAGACGCCGTTGGCGACATTGCAGCCCAGCGGCTCCCGCGCCGAAAAGGCGCTGGGGGGCCGCGTCGTCAGGGCGATGGTGGTCAGGGCCGGCGCGGCAGCGACTGGCAGCAAGTCGGTATGCTGCTGGCCCGCGCCACGGACGCAGCCCTCATTCCCGCCGACCTCTCGCCCGCTGCTGTCGTGAATCTCGTCTTCGGCCCGCCCCTGGCCGACGGCAGCTGGCAGCTGCTTCAGGCACGCGACGATGTGCTGCGCCCGCCAGACGGCCTGGCCGTCGAATTACAGGGCCGGGTCACCCAGCTCACCTCGACCCAAAGGTTCGCCCTCAACGGCGTCAGCGCGGACGCCAGCCAGGCACAGATCGAAGGCCTCGCCCAGGTGCAGGCCGGCGCGGCGGCCGAGGTGCAGGGCCGCATGCGCAAGGGTGTCCTGGTGGCCACCGAGGTCGCCGCCGAGGCGCACGAGCTGGTGGAAATCAGCGGCCGGGTGCCCGCGCTCGACACTGCGCGGCAGACCTTCATGCTCAAGGGCTGGCAGGCCCAGTGGACGGCTGCCACCCGCTTCGGCCGCGGCAGCGCTCTCGGCCTGCGCAACGGCCGCGAATTGACCGTCAGGGGCAGCTGGCCACCCGGCGCCACCGCCCTGCAGGCCCTGCATATCACGCTGGAGTGAGGCCGACGCTCAGGCAAGATCGGGGGCATGAATCCCCCCGAGCTGACCTGGGTCGCCGGCGGCAGCGGCCTGGTGGGGCGCGAGCTGCTGGCGCAGTTGAACGACCAGCCCGTGCTGGCCCTGGTGCGGCGCCCGCTGGGCGCCGTCGCCGCCAGCCCGCTGCGCCGCGAGGCCATCGCCAACCTGCAGCAGCTGCCGGCCGACCTGCCCGCGCCGCGGCGCGTCTTCATCGCCCTGGGCACGACCATGGCCCAGGCCGGGTCGCGCGAGGCCTTTCGCGCCGTCGACTTCGACACCGTCGTCGCTGTGGCACGCGCCGCACGCGAGGGCGGCGCCACCCACTGCGGCCTCGTCTCGGCCCTGGGCGCCGATGCGCGCTCTGGCGTCTTCTACAACCGCGTCAAGGGCGAGGCCGAGGCGGCGCTAATCGCCCTCGGCTTCGACCGCCTCGTCATCGCCCGCCCCTCGTTGCTCGACGGCCACCGCGAAGCCCTGGACCAGCCGCGCCGCACGGCCGAGGCCTGGACGCTGCGCTTCACGCGCCCGCTGGCGCCGCTGATCCCCATGGCCTGGCGCCCCATCGCCGCCGACCGCGTCGCCCGCGCGCTGCGATTTGCGCTGGATCAGCCTGGCCCGGCCGTGCAGGTGCTGGAATCCGGCGCGATGCAGGCCCTGGGGGCACCATGAAGCTCACCTTCCTCGGCGCCGCCGACACCGTCACCGGCTCGCGCCATCTGCTGACCTTGGGCGAGCAGCGCCTGCTGCTGGATGCCGGCCTCTTCCAGGGCTACAAGACGCTGCGCGAGCGCAATTGGATGGCCCTCGGTTCGCCCGCGACGCAGTTGGACGCCGTGCTGCTGTCCCACGCCCACCTCGATCACTGCGGCTATCTGCCGGCGCTGCACCGCCAGGGTTTCAAGGGCCCCATCTACGCGACCTCGGCCACCCGCGACCTATGCGACGTGCTGCTGTGCGACAGCGCCCATCTGCAGGAGGAAGACGCCCGCCGCGCCAACCGCGACGGGTCAAGCCGCCACGACAAGGCCCGCCCCCTGTACGGTGTGCGCGAGGCCGAGGCGACGCTGAAGCAGTTCGTCGCCCTGCCGCGCGACGGCCGGCTCACGCTGGGCGGCACCGAGATCCGCTTCACGCCGGGCGGGCACCTGCTGGGCGCCACCTCCATCCACGTGCGCCGCGGCGAGCAATCGCTACTGTTCTCGGGCGACATCGGCCGCGTGGGCGACCTGCTGATGCCCACCCCCCAGGTGCCACCGGCGGCCGACGTGGTGCTCATCGAATCCACCTACGGCAACCGCCTGCACCCGCCCGAGGACGCCCAGGCCCGGCTCGCGCAGATCCTGCGCACCACGCTCAAGCGCGGCGGCTCGGTGCTGCTGCCGAGCTTTGCCGTGGGCCGCGCCCAGGCCCTGCTGATGCTGCTGCAACGCCTGCGCAACGCTGGCGAACTACCGCTGGACGTGCCCATCTGGCTGGACAGCCCCATGGCCGAACTGGCCACCGAGCTGACCGTCAAGCACGCCCGCCTGCTGCGCATCTCCGCCAGCGAGGCCCTCGGCCTGACAGACCGGGTGCGCTACGTCACCAAGCAGGCCCAGAGCCTCAAGCTCGCGGCCAGCCTGGCGCAGCCGCGTGCCAAGCCCGGCATCGTCATCTCGGCCAGCGGCATGGCCACCGGCGGCCGGGTGCTGAACTACATCGAGACCCTGGCGCCCCAGCCTCGGCACCACATCGTCTTCCCAGGCTTCCAGGTCGGCGGCACGCGCGGTGCGCGCATGGTGGCCGGAGAGCGCGAGATCAAGCTGCACGGCCGCTGGATCCCGGTCAATGCCGAGATCAGCCATCTCGACGGCCTCTCCGGCCATGCCGACGCCGACGGCCTGATGCAATGGCTGCGCGCCCTGCCCCGTCCGCCCAGCCAGGTCTATGTCGTGCATGGCGAGCCGGCCGCCGCGGACGCGCTGCGGGGACGCATCCAGGACGAGCTCGGCCTGGCTGTGCGCGTGCCCCAGCACGGCGAGACCGTCGAGCTTTGAAAGCCACCCCCCTCGTCCCCGCCGAAGTCGATTTCTCAGAGGCCGGCGCGCCCGCTGCGCCGGCCTATGGCGACGTCTACCACTCGCGCGCTGGCGCCCTGGCCCAGGCACGTCACGTCTTCCTCGGCGGCAATGGCCTGCCCGGTCGCTGGCAGGGGCGGGCACGCTTCGTCGTGCTGGAGACGGGCTTCGGCCTGGGCAACAACTTCCTCGCCACCTGGGAAGCCTGGCGGCAGGACGCGGCGCGCTGCGAGCGCCTAGTCTTCGTCAGCGTCGAGAAGCATCCCTTGCGCCGCGACGATTTGGCCCGCGCGCATGCCGCCAGCCCGCTGCCGGCACTGGCGCAGCAGCTCGTCGAACACTGGCCACCGCTGACGCCGGGCCTGCACGCCCTGAGCTTCGACGGCGGTCGCGTCGAACTGCTGCTGGCTCTCGGGGATGCGCGCGAACTGCTGCGCGAACTCGTGCTGGACGCCGACGCCTTCTACCTGGACGGCTTCACCCCGGCCCGCAACCCGGACATGTGGGACGAGTGGCTGCTGAAAAGCCTGTCCCGCCATGCCGTGCCGGGCACGACGGCCGCGACCTGGAGCATCAACCGGCCTATGCGCCGCGCCCTGCAAGCGCTGGGCTTCGAGGTCGAACTGGCGCCAGGTTTTGCCACCAAGCCCGAGATGACCGTGGCCCGCCACGCGCCGCGCCACCTGCCTCAGCGGCCGGCCGGACGTGAGCCGCTGGCTCCGCAGGCCCGGCGCGCCGTCATCCTCGGCGCCGGCCTGGCGGGCGCAGCCTGCGCGCTGGCGCTGTCGCGGGCCGGTCTCGCCTGCACCGTCGTCGACGCCCTGCCGAGCCCGGCCATGGCCAGTTCGGGCAATCCGGCCGGCCTCTTCCATGGCACGGTCAACCCGGACGACGGCCCGCATGCCCGCTTCAACCGCGCCGCGGCCCTGGCCACGCAGCGCCTGTTGAGCGAGTTGGGCCTGCCCCATCAAGAGGGCCTGCTGAGGCTGGAGACACGGCTGCCGCTGGACGCCATGCCGACCGTGGCCGGCTATGTGCAGGCCCTGGGCGCAGACGAGGCCTCGGCCCGCGCCGGCACCGCGCTAGCCCATCCGGCCTGGTTCTATCCCGGCGGCGGGGCCGTCGACCCGGCCGCCTATGTGCGCGCCATGTTGGCCGCCAGCGGCGCCGAGCTGAAGCTGGGCCGCCAGGCATGCCGCCTGGACGAGGCCGGAGAGGGCTGGCAGCTGAGGGATGACGATGGCGGGCTGATCGACCAGGCCGAACTCGTCGTGCTGGCCGGCGGCCACATCCAGTTGCCGCTGCTGGGCGAACTGGCCGAGGGCCTGACCGTGCAGCGCGGCCAGCTGACCCATCTGCCCGACGCCCCCTGGTGCCCGGGCCTGCCCGTCGCCGGTGAAGGCTATGCCATTGCCGACGGCCGAGGCGGCCTGTGGTGCGGTGCCACCACCCAGGACGGTGACCTCGACCCTACCCTGCGCGATGCCGACCAGGCCGACAACCTCGCCCGCTATGCCCGTCTCGCCGGCCTGGGCCAAGCGCCGCAGGCTCCGCTGGCTGGCCGTGTGGGCTGGCGCCTGATCGCTCCCGACCGCCTGCCACTGATCGGCGGACTGGCCGCGCCCGGCACCCCGGCCGAGCAGTTGCGCCTGCAGCCCCGCCGGTCCGGCCTCGTCGTCTGCACCGGCTTCGCCTCGCGGGGCATTTCCTGGGCCGCCATCGCCGGCCGCTTGGTGGCGGCTCTGGCCCTGGGTTCACCGCGACCGCTGGAGGCCGAGCTTCTGGACGCCGTGGACCCGCTGCGCTTCGCGTTGCGCCGGCGACGCAGGCCCAGCCGTTGACCATGGCCCAACAGGCCCAGGTTCAACAACTATTGCCGCTTCCTCCCCCATATTGCGCTTCCAGCTCAGCGGGGCCGGCGTCAAACTGCGCCGTTGACCCGGCCTGACCGGCGTTTTTTTCTTTTTCTGATGGAGACGGCATGAGCGGTTCGCAGCGTTTGAAGTTGGCGTTGGGCGTGGTGCTCGGCGTGGTGACCGTGGGCGTCGGTGTCGCTCTGTCCGGCCTGGGCGACAACGCCAGCTCCGCCAAAGGCTGGCTGTATGCCGTGCTGGTGCTCGGCTGGGCCGCCGGCCTGTTCGGGCTGCTGGCCAGTGGCGGCTCGGGCGACAAACTGCATGCCGCCACCGAAGCGGCCGAGGCCCTGGCCCGTTTCGACCTGACCTATGCCATCCCGCGTGGCGGCAGCGGTGACGTCGGCCGCCTGCTCGGCGCGCTGGACGACACCCAGCAGGCCCTGCAGAAGCTCATCGGCAAGGTGCGCGAGGCTTCCGACAGCATCGGCACGGCCAGCGCCGAGATCGCCACCGGCAACCTGGACCTGAGCCAGCGCACGGAGCAGACCGCCAGCAATCTGCAGAACGCCGCCTCCTCGATGTCCGAGCTGACCGGCACCGTCAAGCAGACGGCTGATGCGGCCATGACGGCCAACCAGCTCGCCAGCTCTGCGGCAAGCGTCGCCAGGCGCGGCGGCGAGGCCGTGTCCCAGGTCGTCGCGACCATGGACCAGATCAGTCACAGCTCCCGCAAGATCAACGAGATCATCGGCACCATCGACGGCATCGCCTTCCAGACCAACATCCTGGCCCTGAATGCAGCGGTCGAAGCGGCGCGCGCCGGCGAGCAGGGCCGCGGCTTCGCCGTCGTGGCCGGCGAGGTGCGCCTGCTGGCCCAGCGCAGCGCCGAGGCTGCCAAGGAGATCAAGAGCCTCATCAGCGCCAGTGTCGAGCGCGTGGACTCCGGCACCGAGCAGGTGCAGGCAGCCGGCGCGACCATGACCGAGATCGTCGCCAGCGTGCAGCGCGTCACCGACATCATTGGCGAGATCAGCGCTGCGGCCCGCGAACAGAGCGAAGGCATCGCCTCGGTCAACGGCTCCGTCGTGCAGCTCGACCAGATGACGCAGCAGAACGCCGCCCTGGTGGAGGAATCCGCCGCCGCGGCCGAGAGCCTGCGCGAGCAGTCGGCCCGCATGGCCGAGGCCATCAGCGTGTTCAGGCTCGGCGGCGGTGCGACGCAGCGCTCGACGGCAGCCATGGCGCCGGCTGTCCACAAGCCCGCCGCGGCACCGGCCAAGCCGGCCGCCAAGGCCGCGGCGCCCAAGCCGGCCGCCAGCCCCAGGCCGGCGGCGACGACACCCAAGCCCACGGCGGCTGCCGCTCCTCGCCCGGCGCCGTCCCCCGCGCCGGCGGCCGACGACGGCGACTGGGAAACCTTCTGAGAACCCGCTGACGCGCCTGGCGCCCGCAGCCCCACTGGAGCCGGGCCATGCCTGGCTTTTTTGCATTGGGAATCCTGATCCGCCCGTCACCGCAGGGCGGGACGGGCGCCTCCCCGTGGCCGCGCCTGAGCTCTACGGCAGCGGCCGCGCCAAGGCGAATGCTGTGGCCACTGGCTGGAGCGTCGTGGGCACTAAGACCCTTCGCGGTCCGTGTCAGGGGCGGCTTCGGCTGCCCTTTTCTGATGGTCCAGATAGCTCGCCTTGCGCCCCCGCGCCGGGTACCAGACCTCACGCTCCAGCCACAGGGCCAGCCGCCCCGCGCGGTCGTCGCGCTGCTCGCGCAGCCAGGCCATGGCCGCCGCATCGAGCAAATAGAGACCGTCGCGCTCCTCGCGCAGGGCCTCGGGTTGGCGGCGCCGGATCGATGCCGCCGGCACGGCGGAACCCAGCGCCGTGGCCAGGTCGGCCAGGGCGATCCAGCGTTGGCGCTCGATGTCGTCGTCCAGCACCCGGATGGGGTGGCCCTTGAACTGGTAGAAGCGACCCTGGACCGGGCGGAAGGCCAGATGCTTCAAAGCCCGGCCGAGGTTTTCACCGAGGTCATAGAGGTCGCCGGCGAAGACACGCGCCCACAACATCAGCGTGACGAGCAGGCCGGCCCAACCGCCGACCCGCCACAGGAATGCCGTCGCCGCCGCGCAAACGACGAAGCGCAGCAACAGGCTGCGCCACCAGTGGTGTTTCTCGTGGTCCTTGGCGTCGAAGCCGGCGCCGGGTCGAGGCATGGTCAGAAGGTCAGTGTCTTCACGCCGTCGGCGCCGCCGAGCAGGCAAACGCTCGCCTTGTGGCGCGCGAACACGCCGACGGTGACGACCCCGGGCCACTGGCTGACCTCAGCCTCGAAGGCCAGGGGGTCGGTGATGGCCAAGCCGCGCACGTCGAGGATGTGGCCGCCGTTGTCGGTGACAACGCCAGCGCGCAGCGTTGCGGTGCCACCGATCTTGGCAAAACGCCGCGTCAGCTGGGCTGCGGCCATGGGGATGATCTCGACCGGCAGCGGGAATTTGCCGAGGGTCTGCACGAGCTTGGATTCATCGGCGATGCAGACGAACTTGTCGGCGAGGTCGGCGACGATCTTCTCGCGCGTCAGCGCCGCGCCGCCGCCCTTGATCATGAAGCCACGGCCGTCGATCTCGTCGGCACCGTCGATGTAGACGGCCAGGTGCTCGACCTCGGTCGCGTCCATTACCTTGATGCCATGCTTGAGCAGACGCTGCGTCGAGCGCTCGGAGCTCGAGACGGCACCGGGGATGGCGACGCCCCCCTCGGCGATTTCCGCGGCCAGGGCATCGATGAAACAGTCCACCGTCGAGCCCGTGCCGACGCCGAGGATCTGGCCGGCGGGGACGTAGTCCAGGGCCGCGCGGCC
>Ga0194137_10000182_pt1 | contig 43002 bp, 39 predicted proteins | sample TARM_MetaG_T3_14_FD_134025 | JGI IMG/M metagenome (GOLD analysis project Ga0194137, IMG submission 134025) | Freshwater microbial communities from Pennsylvania, USA, analyzing microbe dynamics in response to fracking - TARM_MetaG_T3_14 (version 2) | ecosystem: Environmental > Aquatic >...
CCCATGGGCGGGCCACCCCAGCCGCCGGGGCCGCCACGCCCGCCGGAACCGAAGGCCAGCGCAAACAGCGCGGACAGCACCCACGCGACCAGCCCCAGGGCGATGCTGGCTGTCACCAGCCAGACCAGGCCACCGCTGATCACGCCTGTCGCGAAGGCGCCTGCCTTGCGTCCGAAGATGCTGCTGAGGATGCCGAAGATGATGGGCACGCCGATCAGGCCGAAGACCAGCAGGTCGTTGAGCTGAAAGCCATCGTTGCCGTGGCCGCGTCGAGCTTGAGGCGGAGCGGATGGCAAGGGCAGGTTCTCGCCCTGGACGCGGGCGATCAACTGGTCCACGCCCTGGTTGAGGCCGCCTGCATAGTCGCCCGCCTGGAAGGCTGGCTTGATGGCCTGCTCGATGATGCGGCTGGCGGCGAGATCAGGCACGGCGCCTTCCAGGGCTTTGGCCACCTCAATGCGGATGCGGTGGTCCTGCTTGGCCACGATCAGCAACAGGCCATCGCCCACGTCGCGTCGGCCGATCTTCCAGGTATCGCCCACGCGCTGCGCATAGGCCGCGATGTCTTCGGGCTGTGTGGTGGGCACCAGCAGCACGACGAGCTGGGTGCCGTGGGCCTGCTCGAAGCCCGCGAGCTTTTGCTCCAGTGCCTGAGTCTGAGCGGGCGTGAGCGTCTGGCTCTGGTCGATGACGTGGCCGCTCAAGGGCGGCACGGGCAGCACGTCGCTGGTGGTGTCTGCCCAGCTTGGTGTGGTCAGCAGCCACAGGAGGCTGGCGATCAGCGCCACCCAGAAACGGGCGCCAAGGTTGAGCACGCCCTGCCTCACTTCTTGTTGAAGTCCACCGTGGGCGGCGTCGAGATCTGCGCTTCGTTCTGCACCGTGAAGTTGGGTTTGACCTCGTAGTGGAAGACCATGGCCGTGAGGTTCGAGGGGAAGCTGCGGGCCAGCACGTTGTAGTCCTGCACGGACTTGATGTAGCGGTTGCGGGCCACGGTGATGCGGTTTTCGGTGCCTTCGAGCTGCACGCGCAGGTCCTGGAAGCCCTGGTTGGCCTTGAGGCTGGGGTAGTTCTCGCTGACCACCAGCAGGCGTGACAAGGCGCCCGACAACTCGCCTTGCGCTTGCTGGAACTTGTTGAAGGCTTCGGGGTTGTTGATCAGCTCGGGCGTGGCCTGGATGCTCGTGGCCTTTGCGCGGGCTTCAACCACCTTGGTGAGTGTGTCCTGCTCGAAAGCGGCTTCGCCCTTGACCGTGGCCACGATGTTGGGAACGAGGTCGGCACGGCGTTGGTACTGGTTGAGCACCTCGGACCAGGCGGACTTGGTCTGTTCGTCCAGGCGCTGGAAGTCGTTGTAGCCGCAGCCGGTGAGGGACGTGGCCAAGGCCAGGGCAGAACCAGCCAGGGCCAAGCGGCGCAGCGGAGAAGACGTGGCGGCAGTCATCACGGAAAACCTTTCTTGCAGGGCTGTCAAGGCATGGAGCTTAGGGGATTTTGGGGCGGCTTTCGCGGTGGGCCCTTGATGTCGACCAAGCCAGGGTGATTCAGTCTGCGGGAACCCAGTTGTAGGCCGCCAGCGAATCGACGACGGCCTGCTGGGCGGGCGACACCGGCTGCTCCGCCTGCAGCAGGATACTGACCTCGCGTTCGATCACGCAATCTCCTGTGTAGACGAAGGCCAGGCCGGCTTCGCGCGCGATGGACTCGGGCATGAAGGCGATCCCGAAGTTCGAGCGCACCATGGCCTGGATCCAGTCCTCGCGAGGCGACTGCTGCACGACGTCGACATCCACGCCCCGGTCACGCATCAGGCGCTCAATGTAGTTCGAGAACTCGCAGTGGATGCGCTCGCAATAGCGTTCTCGGTTGAGCTCGCTCATGTCGATGTGCGTGCGGCCGTTGAAACGGTGGTCGTTGCCGATGGCCACCACATAGTGCTCGCGAAACAGCGGCTGGGTGGTGAATCGCTTGGGTGTTTCGTAGGGGGAGCACATCACGCCCAGGTCGATGTCGTTGCGGTCCAGCGCGTCGGTGAGGGCTTCGAGGTTGCCTTCGCGAAAGCTCATGTCGATGGACAGCGGGCCATCCTGGCACTGGGCGAAGCCGGGCAGGATCATGTCGAAGTCGATGGTGCACATCACGCCAATGCGCACCAGCTCCTTTTGCTCGCGCGAGAGGCGGCGGGCCTGCTCACGGGTCTGGTTGGCCGTCTCGAAGATCTGCCTGAAATTGGGCAGCACGGCGCGGCCCAGATCGGTCAATACCACGGGGCTGCGGGTGCGGTCGAACAGGCGCCCGCCCATGACTTCTTCCAGGCGCTTGATGGCCTTGGTCAAGGCAGGCTGGGAAACGAAGCAGCGCTCCGACGCCCGCGTGAAATTCTGGGTGTCGACCACGGCCAGGAAATAGCGGATCTGGTAGAGCTCCATGCGGTTTTTCCTCCTGAGGGCAGCGCATTTCGGGGTGATTGGGGGCTCGTGGCAGCGAGTGTAGCCATACGCTCATAACCGCTGTGTATCGCATGATGAATTCATCCCATTTCCCACGCAAGCGCTGGCTTTCTAAGCTTCGCTCCATTGAAAACGGATGGAGGCGATCATGCAGGACAGGACCCTTGTGGTGGTGGGCGGCGGCTTCGCGGGAACCACCCTGGTGCGCGCGCTGGAAAAGCGATTGCCGCAGGACTGGCAACTGGTGCTGATCAGCGAGGAGAGTTACACCACCTTCAACCCCATGCTGCCGGAAGTGGTGGGCGCGGCGGTGTTCCCGGAACATGTGATCGCGCCCCTGCGCCCGATGCTCACGCGCACCCGCTTCATCATGGGGCGTTTGACCGAGGTGGAGCGCAGTGCCAGGCGCCTGCGTTGCACGACCTTGACGGGGCAGTTGGACCTGCGCTTTGCACACCTGGTGCTGGCCTTCGGCACGAGAGCCCACATTGACATCCTCCCCGGCATGGCCGAGCACGGCCTGCCCTTAAAACTGGTGGGTGACGCCTTGCACATCCGCAACAAGGTCTTGCAGCGCATGGCCAGTGTGGAACTGTGCGAAGAGGGCGACCCGGCTCGCCGCGAGCATGGCCACATCGTGGTGGTGGGTGGCGGCTTTTCTGGTGTGGAGGTGGCCGGTGCCCTGGCCGACTTCATGCGCGAAGGGCAGCGCTACTACCCTGGTATCCGGTGTGGCGAGTTGAGCGTGACCCTGCTGCACGACGGTGAGCGCCTCTTGCCGGAGTTGCCCGCACCACTTGGCCTGGCCGCCGGTCGTTCGCTCATGCAGCGCGGCGTGGACGTGCGGGTTGGTGCGCGTGTGGTGCAGGTGGACGGTAGCAGCGTCACCTTGGCCGACGGCAGTCGACTGTCGGCACGGACCGTGATCTGCACCGTGGGCACGCGCATCAATCCGGTGGCTCAGCAACTGGGCTTGCCGGTGCTGCGGGGCCGCATCCAGACCTTGCCCGATTGCGCTGTGGACACTGCGCGCGATGTCTGGGCGCTGGGTGACTGCGCGGCCGTGCCCAATGCCGTGGACGGCGGCGTGTCGCCACCCACGGCGCAGTTCGCGGTGGCCCAGGCGCGGCATCTGGCCGACAACCTGGTGGCGCATCTCAAGGGCCACACCACACAGCCTTTCAGCTACAGATCCAAAGGAATGATGGCCACAACGGGCCACCACAAGGGTGTGGCCGATGCCTTCGGCCTGCACCTGAGCGGACTGTCGGCTTGGCTCCTGTGGCGGGCCTATTACCTGTCACGCATGCCCAGCTTCGGGCGAAAGCTGCGCATCTGGGTCGAGTGGACCTGGAGCCTGTTCTTCCCCGCCGACATCACCCACCTGCGCTTCACGCGCACCCATGAAGTCGATTCCACCACGCAACGCTAGGAGAGCACCATGTTGAAAAACCGTTCCGTCATCGTCACCGGCTCCACTTCGGGCATCGGCCTGGGCATCGCGCGCGCTTTTGCCGCGCAGGGCGCCAACGTCGTCCTCAACGGCTTTGGCCGGGCCGAGGAGATCGAGCAGATCCGCCAGGAGATGGCCAGTACCTTTGGCGTCAAGGTCCTCTACGACCCGGCCGACATGAGCAAGCCCGAACAGGTGCGTGCGCTGGCCAGGCTGGCCATCGAGGTCTTCGGCCAGGTGGACATCATCGTCAACAACGCGGGTGTGCAGCATGTGGCGCCCATCGAGTCCTTCCCCGATGAGAAATGGGACGCGATCATCGCGATCAACCTCTCGTCGGCCTACCACCTCATCAAGGCCGTGCTGCCCGGCATGAAGGCGCGGGGCTTTGGCCGCATCATCAATGTGGCCTCGGCCCATGGCCTGACGGCCTCGCCGTTCAAGTCGGCCTATGTGGCGGCCAAACACGGCCTGATCGGGCTGTCCAAGACCGTGGCCATCGAGGTGGCCAACGATGGCATCACCAGCAATACCATCTGCCCGGGCTACGTCAAGACGCCGCTTGTGGAGCAGCAGATCGCCGACCAGGCCAAGGTGCATGGCATATCGCCTGAGCAGGTGGTGCGTGATGTGATGCTCTCGCACCAGGCACGCAAGGCCTTTGTGCAGGTGGAAGAGCTGGCCGCCCTGGCCGTGTTCCTGGCCTCGGAGCAGGCCGCGTCGATGACCGGTGCCGCCATTGCGATGGATGGCGGCTGGACCCTGCACTGAGCGAGGCCGTCATGTATCAGAACTTCAATGAACAGGTGGCGGCGTTGCGGCCGCAACTGGTGAGCCTGGCGCGCCGCAAGCTGCGTAACGAGGCTTGGGCCGAAGATGCCGTGTCGGACACCATCCTGGCGGCGCTGGAGCGGCCCATGGCCTTTGCGGGGCATTCGCAACTGCGTACCTGGCTGGTTGGCGTACTCAAGCACAAGCTGGTGGACCAGTTGCGCCACCATGGTTCGCAGGCCATCACGAGCCTGCCCAGCGATGAGGGCGACGAGTTGCCCGATGACGGGGTGCAGCCTGGCCACGCGGCCGTCGAATGGCGTGACCCGGCCGCTTGCGTGCAGGAAAAGCAGATGCTGATTCGTTTCGATGCCTGCCTGCGGTCGCTGCCCGCACAGCAAGCCAAGGCCTTCGTGCTGCGGGACTGCATGGAGCTCGATACTCAGGAGGTCTGCAAGACGCTCGGCATCAGCGCGGGCAACCTGTCGGTGATGCTGCATCGCACGAGGCGCCGCCTGCGTGAAGCGGTGGCATTGACTTGAACCGCGAAAAGCACACACTCGATCAACAAAGGCAGACAGGAGAAGCCGTCATGGCCAAGACCAATGCGATCCCGAAACAAACCCAATCTCATGACTTGCCTGGCCAGGTGGTGCTGGTGCTGCAAGGCGGCGGCGCACTGGGTGCCTATCAGCTGGGCGTGTACCAGGCGATGCACGAGGCCGGCATCGAGCCCGACTGGGTGGTGGGCACCTCGATCGGGGCGATCAATGGCGCCATCATCGCGGGCAACCCGCCCGAGCAGCGCATGGCGCGCCTGCACGCGTTCTGGGACCGCATGGAGATCGAGGGCTCCGCCTGGTTTGGCGCTGGCCAGGGCGGTGTGGCAGGTGCCTGGGTGAACCAGGTCATGAGCAACCTGCGCACCATCAGTGGTGGTCTGCCGGGCTTCTTTCGGCCCAGCGTGGCCGGCATGATGGGTGCGCATGCGCCCGTGGGCATCGAGCACGCAGCCTACTACAGCACGGCCCCCTTGCAAGAGACGCTGACGGATCTCATCGACACCGATTACCTCGACAGCCTGGCGACGCGCCTGACCGTGGGTGCCGTGAATGCCCGCACCGGTGCCATGACCTACTTTGATAGCAAGCGCGCACCCTTGCACTTGGCGCACGTCATGGCTTCCGGTGCCTTGCCGCCAGCTTTCCCGGCCGTGCGCATCGACGGTGAACCGTACTGGGATGGCGGCATCTACTCCAACACACCGACCGAAGTCGTGCTCGATGACAACCCGCGCCGGGACTCGGTGATCTTTTCGGTTCAGTTGTGGAACCCGCTGGGTCCCGAACCTGAAACGCTCTGGCAGATCAATGGGCGCCAGAAGGACATCCAGTTCTCCAGCCGGTCTGCCAGCCATGTGGCCGAGCAGCAGAAGATCCACAAGCTGCGCCACATCATCCGCGAGCTGGTCAAGCATTTGCCCGATGAATGCCATCGTGATCCCGATGTGAAGGAGCTGGCCTCGTGGGGCTGCGGCACGACCATGCACATGGTGCAATTGACCGCGCCTCGCCTGCCCAACGAGGACCAGACCAAGGACATCGACTTCACGCACCGGGGCATCACCGCACGTTGGGCCGCGGGGCATGCAGATGCACTGCGGGCCATCGAGCAAGCGCCCTGGCGGCAGGCCGTGGACCCACGCGACGGCGTGGTGATCCACGACATCCGCTGACCGCGAGCAAGGCAGATCATCATGGACGCACGCATGGCCCTGCTGCTGCCTGGCAGCATTGTGTTTGCCGCGCTGATGGGCTTCGCCATCCAGCGTGGTGCCACCTGCACGGTGGCTGCGGTGGACGAGGTGGTGAACCAGCGCCGGGCGCAGCGGCTTGGCAGCCTAGCCGAAGCTGCGCTGTGGGTGGGTCTGGGTGCGCTGTTGTTGCGCCATGCTGGCTGGCAGGTGCCTCTGCCAATGGGGCATGAAGCTGGCTGGCGCACCGTGCTGGGCGGGGTGCTGCTGGGCGGTGGGGCCTATGTCAACCGGGCTTGCGTGTTCGGTGCGATTGCGCGCTGGTCCAATGGGGAGTGGGCTTATGTGGCCACCCCTCTGGGCTTCTTTGTCGGGTGTTGGTTGTTCCTGCGCGTGCTGGCCAGCATGGCAGCACCGGTGTCGCCTCAGATGGCGCCGGCGCTGGCCCTGCCTGGGTGGGCTGTGGTCTTGCTGGTGGTTGTGCTGGTGGTGCGTGTGAGCGTGGGTGGCTTGCGGGCCTGGTCGAGGACGTCTTGCGAAACCAGTACACGGTCCATCTTCCAGCGCGCCCGCCACATGGCGGCGGCCTTGTGGCGACCTGCGCCCGCCACCATCGTGATCGGCCTGAGCTTTCTGGCCATGATGTTGATGGCCGGGCCTTGGGCCTACACCGAACTGCTCAGCGAGTGGGCGGCCGGCATGGCCCGCGAGACCTGGATGCGGGCCCTGCTGGCAGCCGCCTTGTTCGGCGGTGCCGCGCTGGGCGGCTGGCGGGCGGGCAAGTGGACCTGGCACTTGCGTGGCCGTGTGCCCGCGAGCCTGTGGTTGCGTTGCCTGCTGGGTGGCGCATTCATGGGCCTGGGCAGCCTGCTCATCCCCGGTGGCAACGATGGCCTGATCCTGGTCGGGATGCCTTTGCTGTGGCCCTATGCATGGCTGGCGTTCGGCAGCATGTGCCTGACTATCGCGGGCTTGATGGCCTGCCAGAAGCTCACGCAGTAGCGGCCTTGCGGATCTTGCAGGTGCAGTGCGGGAGCGAAGCCGCTGTCCTGTGCCATCTGCTGGATCATGGCCTGGTTGTACTTCTGGGATTGCTCGGTGTAGATGACCTCGCCGGCCTCGAAGCGCAGCGACAAATCCACACGGGTGCTGTGCACGGTCTGCGAGTCCTGGCTGACCAGGAAGCTGCGGGCCGCGCCGTCGAGTGGTGAGTAGCTGGCGTAGTGACTGAAGCGATCCAGCCGGAAGTTCATGCCCAGCTCGCGGTTGAGCCGCGTGAGCAGGTTGAGGTTGAAGGCGGCCGTCACGCCATCAGGGTCGTTGTAGGCGTTCAGCAGGGTGTGCGGGTTCTTCATCAGATCCAGGCCCAGCAACAGGCCGTCGCCTTCCTGCATGTGGCTGCGGATCATGCGCAGAAAGCCCAGGGCCTCGTCCCGATCCATGTTGCCCAGGTTGCTGCCCATGAACATCACGATCTGGCGGTGCGTGTCGCTGTGCCTGTGCCACCCATAGAAGTAGTCGCCCATGCGCGGTCGCACCTGCTGGCCTGGCAGGCGCTGATCGAAGTTCCTGATCAGGCTGTTGAGTGCGTGAGGCGAGATGTCGACGGGGACGTAGACGAAGTCTGCCTTGGCATGGGCGAAGGCCGCGCACAGGTCGAGGGTCTTGCTGCCATCACCGCTGCCCAGCTCGATCAGCTCGAAGGGGCGGCCATCGGGTGCGAAAGCATCCAGCAAGCGTGGCCACTGGCGGGTCAGGATCTCGCGCTCGGCCTCGGTCAGATAGTAGCCCGGCAATTGCATGATGCGCTGGAACAGCCTGGAGCCCTCCTCGTCGTAGAAGTACATGGCGGGCAGGCGTTTGGGCGTCTGCTTCAAGCCGGCAATGACGCGCAGGGTCAGCTCATTGAGCGGGGGGGCGTTCGACATGTGGGGGCCTCGTCAAGGTTGAATCTTTGGCATGGTCTTCAATCGCGAGCCAGCCGCAAACCCGTGTACTGCCAGCGCATCGGCGGGTGGAAGAAGTTGCGGTAGGTGGCGCGCGCATGGCCTGGCGGCGTCGCGAAGGAGGCGCCTCGCAGCACCATCTGATTGGCCATGAACTTGCCGTTGTATTCGCCGACCGCGCCGGGTGCCTGGCGAAAGCCGGGGTAGGGCAGGTAGGCACTGGCGGTCCATTCCCAACGCTGTCCCCATTGCAGGCGCGACTGGGCCGCTTCCCATTCGAACTCGGTGGGCAGACGACAGCCAGCCCATTGCGCGAAGGCATGTGCTTCATAGTGGCTGATGTGGGTGACGGGCGTGCCAGGCAGCAGCGCTTGAGGCCCGGTCAAGGTGTAGTGTGCCCAGCCTAGCACGGCGTGCTCATCGCGAGACCAGTACATGGGCGCCTCGATGCCTTCGGCTTGCAGCCAGTCCCAGCCTTCGGCGTGCCAGAGCTCGGGGCGCTGGTAGCCGCGGTCTTCGATGAAGGCCAGGTAGGCCAGGTTGTCGACCAACTGGCGCTGGATCTGAAAGGGCCGCAAGTGCTGCAGGTGCCGGCCGCCTTCGTTGTCAAAGGCAAAGCCTGCGCCTTCATGCCCCATGGCATGCAGACCACCCTCCATGTCCAGCCAATCAGACTCATCTTGCATGCCGGTGGCGCGGTGCTCATCCACCAGGTTCCATGTCGCGACCTGGCCGCTGGCATAAGGCGGCTGCAATGGGTTGCCGCCCAGGATGGCCTTGATGTCGGTGAGCAGCAGTTCCTGATGCTGTTGCTCATGTTGCAGGCCCAGCTCGATCAGTTCCATCACCTCATGGCTCAGGTTTTCGCGCAGGCAGGCCACCATGCATTCGTCGATGTGCTGCCGATAGTGCAAGATCTCATCAACCGTTGGGCGGCTCAGGTGGCCTCTGTGTTGGCGCGCAACCCGCTCGCCCACGGTTTCGTAATAGCTGTTGAAGAGATAGGCATAGCGGGGATGCCATGGGGACTGTTTGGGCCGCACGCGAGCCAGCACGAAGGTCTCGAAGAACCAGCTCGTGTGAGCCAGATGCCATTTGGGCGGGCTGGCATAGACCACCGGTTGCGGCACGTGGTCTTCCACGGCCAAGGGGCGGCACAAGGCCTCGCTGGTTGCGCGGATGGGCAGGTAGCGTTCCAGCAGGCTGGCGCCCGTCACGGGAGAAGAAGGTGGCATGAGGGGAATCCCGACAGCAATACATGTCTTGGCGGCCCACGGCGCCAAGCTTCATGCGTGCATGGTCGTACGAGCCCTGCTACTTCTTACAGCGCGAGCATCCGACAGCATCTCGTGGCTGTCAATGGACGCAAGCCCCTGACCGCCAGGAGGCCGTCAAGGTTGGGGGAGGGCGGCTTGCCAGTCAGGCCGCCCGGGCGTCCAGCAGGTGGCAGGACAACACCTCGTGGGCGCGCGACTTGGGATAACGATCGCGCACAATCTGAATCGCACCGACGGGGGTGTCGGCCAGGACCTTGAGAACGCGTTTGACCGCCTGCTGAGAAGGGGTGATCACGACCAGGGTCGAGACCTCGAAAATTCGCAGGGCAGGTTCAATGGCAAGGTTCATCAAAGCGCGCATGGCATCTCCACTTCATGGCCTGCAGCGCTGAGGCTGGCCATGACACCGATGATGCATTTTGCGGGCCAGCTGTGTCAGAGGAGTGACCCCACAAGCGGGGGTGTTGCAGCCACGCATGACCGCGTGTTTGCACAAATTTTCACGGTGCGACCACTTGTATGAATGGTGTGGAAACCCTTCGCTGCCAAAGTAGTGCAGTCTGGTGCCGCGAATTGTCTGCATTGGTGCATTTGGCACCGCGGCTCTGATGCCTCAGGGCTGCTGACGTCGTGCGCGTGCACGCGCCAAAGCGGCTTCGATGACCGCCCGCTTCTTGTCGAGCTCAACCGGGTCGGTCAGCTTGGAGGCCTCTTCCAGATGCGCCAGCTTGTGTTCGGCCTTGGCCTGCAAGCGCGCCTCCTGCTCGCCCCTGGCACGCTCTATGCGGACCTGGTGAAAGGTGTAGCGTTGCCGGGCCTGGTCTGCCAGCTCCCGTGGCCATGCCGCCCAACCGGTTGGTGCGGGCTGAGCTCTGTGCGCAGGCACCAGCGAGATGCAGTCCACCGGGCACACCGGGATGCACAGTTCGCAGCCTGTGCACTGGTCTTCGATGACCGTGTGCATGTGCTTGTTGGTGCCGATGATGGCGTCGACCGGGCAGGCCTTGATGCACAAGGTGCAGCCGATGCACCAGTCCTCGTCGATCACAGCCATCGTGCGCGGGCCCTCCAGACCATGGGCTTCACTCAAAGGCAGTTCAGGCAGGCCGGTCAGTTGCGCCAGGCGCTTGATGCCCTCGGCACCACCGGGCGGGCACTGATTGATGCCCGCCTCGCCCTTTGAGATGGCCTGGGCGTAGTGCGCGCAGTCGGGATAGCCGCAGCGCGTGCATTGCGTCTGCGGCAAAAGGTCGTTGATCTTGTCGGCGTCCAGCATGATGGCGCCGCAGTGTACAAGCCCCGCGCCGTGACACGCACGTGCGGGGCTTCGGTCTCACTGGCTCACTTGTTGTGGGCCAGGATGAAGGCGCGGATCTCGGGGTAGGCCTGCTCGCGCCAGCGGCGGCCGGAGAAGATGCCATAGTGACCGGCGCCCACCACGTCATAGTGCTTGTGACGCGTCTTGGGGATGCCCGTGCACAGCTCGTGCGCGGCGGCGGTCTGGCCTGCGCCAGAGATGTCGTCCAGCTCGCCTTCCACGGTCAGCAGGGCCGTGGTCTTGATGTCCTGCGGCTTGACCAGTTCGTCCTTGCCCTTGGGGTTGCGGACCTTCCAGGTGCCGTTGACCAGGGCGAAGTCCTGGAACACGGTCTTGATGGTGTCGAGGTAGTACTCGGCAGGCATGTCCAGCACGGCGTTGTACTCGTCGTAGAACTGGCGGTGGGCATCGGCGCTGTCGCCATCGCCGCGCACCAGGTCCAGGAAGTAATCGTAGTGCGAATTGGCGTGACGATCAGGGTTCATGGCCACGAAACCCGTGTGCTGCAGGAAACCCGGGTACACGCGACGCGAGGCGCCGGGGTAGTTGGGCGGCACACGGTAGATCACATTGGTCTCGAACCACTCGAAGCTCTTGTTCATGGCCAGGTTGTTGACCGCCGTGGGCGATTTGCGCGCGTCGATCGGGCCGCCCATCATGGTCATGGTCTTGGGCGTCGCCTCGCCGCGGCTGGCCATCAGCGAGACGGCAGCCAGCACGGGCACCGTGGGTTGGCACACCGAGATCACATGCACATTGGGGCCGATCTTGCGGATGAAGTCCTGCACGTAGTTGACGTAGTCATCCAGGTGGAAGGGGCCGTCTTCGAGCGGCACCATGCGGGCGTCGATCCAGTCGGTGATGTAGACCTTGTGGTCCTGCAGCAGGGTGCGCACGGTGTCGCGCAGCAGGGTCGAGTGGTGACCCGACAGCGGTGCCACCACCAGCACGGAAGGCTGGTCGCGCATCTTTTCGAGCAGCTTGGCGTCATCGGTGAAGCGCTTGAAGCGCAGCAGCTTGCAGAAAGGCTTTTCTTCGACGACCTGTTCCTGGATGACGACGTCGGTGCCCTGAACGGTCACGCTGTTGATGCCGAACTCGGGCTTTTCGTATTCCTTGGTCAGGCGGTGGATCAGATCGAAGCCGGCCGAGACACGGTGCGCCGAGGGCAGCTGCGCCAGGGGCGACAGGGGGTTGCTGTAGAGCTTGGACGCGGCGCTGGCGAATTCGGAGAAGGGGCTGATCCAGGCGCGGTTGGTTTCGTAGATCTGATAGAGCATGGCGTGGCCTTTTGCCTTTTGGGACTGCTAGTGCGAACACATGAAGCTGAGAACACCCGTTTTCAACAGCATGGTGCGGTGCAGCATAGTTGAGTTTTTCAATATTTGCACTTCTTTGGGTCTTTAGAGCAAGGCAACAAGGGCACGAACAACGTGCATTTTCCACACGCCTTTGTCATTTAACGGCGTCCGGTTTGCGCCGTGCTTTGCCCCATTAAAGCAGGGGGTGGGCAACCCCGGATTGGGGGGGCGCCGATCTACTGGTTTTCACGCAATTAAGTTAACGTTTCATTACGCCGTGTTTCTTATTGTGAAACATTGGCGTCCGGGTCACCAGTTTTCTAGAAACGTGCTCAGAGAGGTCATGATGAACATCAAGTTGCCACCTTATGCCGGATTGCGCCAGGCCGCAGCCCGTGTCGCCTTGCTGGGGCTGACGGCCTGGCCCCTCATGCCGGTGCAGGCTGCCCTGGATACCTACGTCAAGGGCTCTTTCGGCCCTGTGGTGAACTGGCCCCTCATCCCCATCCACGTCGTCCTGCTGCCCGATGGCCGCGTGCTGGGCTACGGCACGGACGGCAAGGGCAACCAGACCGGGCAATTTACATACGACGTCTGGGATCCCGCCAAAGGCACGGGCACCGACTCGCACCTCACGCTGCCCAACACCACGGGCACGGACACCTTCTGCAGCGGCCAGGTTGTGCTGCCGGCCAGTGGCGCCGTCTTGCTGACCGGGGGGGACAAGACCGTCAATGGCGTGCGCAACTACTCCGTCAACGACGTCAACCTGTTCGACTACCGCTCTTCGGCACTGTATTCGGCACAGCAGCCGATGACCTACTTGCGCTGGTACCCCACGGTGCTGACCACCGCTGCGGGTGAGGTGCTGGTGCTGGGTGGTCGCGCCGACCCCAATACCGCCGTGCCCACGCCCGAGGTCTACACCGAAGGATCGGGCTGGCGCAGCCTGACATCCGCTGTCAGCGACGATGCCTATGGCGTCAAGAACTGGAGCTACCCCCGTGCCTGGCAGGCGCCCAACGGCAAGGTTTTCATCGCCACCAAATGGGGCGGCACCTACTACCTGGACCCGACCGGAACAGGCAAGCTGGAGACCACCAGCCTGACACTGGCGGCCAGCGATGAATACCTCACCAGCGTGATGTTTGCTCCGGGCAAGATCCTGTCCTTCCGCAAGCTCAACAAGGCCGTGGTGATCGACATCAACGGCGCCACGCCCAAGTCCACCAACGTGGCCGGTGTGGGGCAGGACCGCTACCACGGCTCCGCCACGGTGATGGCCGATGGCAAGGTGTTCGTCAGTGGTGGCTCGATGGTGTCCAATGTGGCCAACGGCGTGGCCTACACAGCCAAGATCTGGAACCCAGCCAACAATGGCTGGACCACGGCGGCCACGGCAGCCAAGATGCGGCTCTACCACTCTGTGTCCATGTTGCTGCCCGATGGCCGTGTGTTGACTGCAGGTGGTGGTGCACCGGGCCCGGTCATCAACCTCAACGGCGAGATTTACACGCCGCCGTATTTGTACCAGCAGGACTGGACGGCCACCTTGGCTGCCCGCCCCAGCATCACCTCGGCACCTGCCACGATGAGCTGGGGGCAAGCCATCAAGGTGACGGCTGATGTTGCCGGTGTCAGCAAGGTCACGCTGGTGAGAACAGGCTCGGTGACCCACACGGTGGACTTCGACCAGCGCTTCATCAACCTGAGCTTCACGGCCTCGGGCACGAACCTGACGGTGACCACGCCGGCATCGGCCACGGTGGCGCCTCCCGGCTACTACATGCTCTTCGTGTTCAATAGCGCAGGTGTGCCTTCGGTGGCCAAGATCATCAAGCTGGGCTGAGCATCGCCGATGCAAATTGTGTTCGAGCCCAAAAGAAGCAAAACCCCGCCAAGGCGGGGTTTTTTGTTGCCGGCGAAGGCCTTGATCAGGCTTGCTTGCGGCGTGTGGAGACCAGACCGATCAAACCCAGCGCGGCCAGGATCAGTCCCATGGACGAGGGCTCGGGCACGGCGCTGATGTTGTCGAAGCCAGCGGCATTGGCCGAGGCCGTGATGTCGAAGGACAGGGCGGTGCCGGAGAAGCTGAAGTTCACCGGCGTCCACACGTCATAAGACGAGCCGTTGGCCACCATGTTGAACGTGCCCAGCAGGGTGCCGGTGCCATTCAGACCCGAGTAGGCCTTGACCGCGCCTACGATGTCCACGGGCGAGGCATAGTAGAAGGACAGCAGGCCGTCAACGCCATTGGCCACATTGATGTAGGCCGTGGTGTTCACCGTGCCGTCGAGCTGGGCCATGGCCACGCCCAGGGGCGAGGGGGCATTGCTGTAGTACGACGAACCGAAGGCGGGGTCGTTCGAGAAACCCAGCACATTGGTGAAGGTGACGCCGCTGGCGGCGTAGGTGTTGTCCACGGCTTCACCGTAGGACCAGTTCTTTTCGAAGTCCACCAGGAAAGGCGTGGCGGCGGACGACAGGGCAGGTGCTGCGGCGAGGGCAAGCAAAGTCAAAGCAGAAGACAGCTTCATGACGTACTCCAAGAGAAAAAAGGTGTTGCTTGAGGGGGCGGCAGCAGACAACAAAAACCGACTTGAGGCTAAAGGCCTATGGCGACAGGTGTGTGACGGCCCTGGTGTGCCGAGCGGGGGGGCGCTTTCCGGTCTGGTTGCCGCTCGGGCCAGCGTTGACGTTGTCAGTTAATAACTGACTTGTTTACCGGCGCCATCTGAATGCCGGACATTGGTGTTGTGAATCAGCCCCTGGAGCCGCTTGTGTGGTGCGTTCGGCGCATGGATGGCCGAGTTCGTTCACGGTCGAGTCACTTGGGCTCTTTAGGCTGAGTTCACGGTCTTGATGCGCTGCTGCCTGTGTGGCGTCGGTGCATGAGGCTCGTGCTTTGTTTGGCGGCAGGCACGCAATCCCCATCCATCCTCTCCCCACTTCTCTGTTTTATGGAGCAGTCCATGCAATCTCGTTTCAACAAGCACCAGGTTGCCCTCGCGGTTGTGACCTTCCTGGGCACCACGACCTCGCTGGTCGCACCCACGGCCGCCACGGCCGCCACCAAGGTCGCCGGCAACTACGTCGCAGGCGACTTCCACAACCACACCACCTGCTCGGATGGCACCATCTCGATGCAGAAACTGATCAAGAAGGCCACGGACAAGAACCCCGGTAACTGGGGTCTGGACTGGTTCGTGCAAGCCGGCCACGGCGGCAACGGCAACCGCAACTGCACGCTGGTCGAAGACGCTTCGCTGAGCACGCCGGCCTATCCCTACGTGGTAGGCCAAGGTCCCAACACCACTTGGGCTGCCAGCATCGGCTCTGCCAATTTGAAGGGTGACGGCGCCGCTGCCAGCGGCAACATGTGGCGTTGGCAATCGCTGCAGGAGTACCAATACCAGGTCGTTGAATACCTCAGCGCCTTGAACAACACGCCGCTGTTCATCGGCATGGAGTCCGTTGTGGCCGGTCACGAGCACACATCGATGTCGGTGATCACCGGCCAGATGCCCGCTTCGCTGGACACGGCCGTTCTGCCCACCACCCCTGGCTACACTGCCCTGGGCAATGCCAACGCGTTGGCTCAATGGAGCTACTGCTTTGACCGTGGCGATACCGACACCAGCCGTGGCACCACCAACCAGTGGAACTGCTCGGTGACCGGCAGCCTCAATGGCGCCGATCCGAGCTGGAATGCCACTGCCATGAAGCTGATGCCCTCGGGCAGCGGCGTGGGCAGTGGTGTGGGCACCAAGGGCCACAACAAGACCCTGGAAGCCCTGAAGTGGATGGCGCAGAACCACGGTACTGGCAGCTACTACATCCCCGCTCACTTGGAGCGCGCTGGTCCCTTCAACCCGGACAGCAACAACGGCTTCAATGTCGAAAGCCTGCGTGACTTCAACAACACCGCGCCCAACGTGGCCTTCGGCTTCGAGACCCAGCCTGGTCATGGTGCGTCGTCCGAGCGTGGTGAGTACAAGCAGCTGCGCAACGGCTTTACCGGTTCTACCGTCAATGTGGACTCGGTGGGCGGCACGACCTACGGCGGTACCGGCGTGTACGGTGCCGTGATCGGTGGCGTGTGGGATGCCCTGCTGGGTGAAGGCCGCAACTGGTGGTTCTTCGCCAGCTCCGACTGGCACAACCGCGGTATCTTTGGCCCGGATGACCGCCGCTCCACGCAGGACTTCCAGCCTGGTGAGTACCAGCGCAACTACACCATGGTGCGCAATGGCACTGACAAGCTGCGTCCTCAGACCATCGTCGATGGCCTGCGTACCGGCAACAACTGGGCGTCGTCCGGTCAGCTGATCGATCGCCTGTCCTTCGTGGCCTGCTCGTCCTATGCTGGTCTGGGTGCCCGCACCAACGCCTCGGTCGAAGCCTTGGCATTGGATGCCGCCACGAAGAACAAAGACGTGAGCGCCACCGGTTGCGCCACCATGGGCGAGAAGCTGGTTGTGCGTCCCGGTGCCGACATCATCGTGTCCATCGTGGCGCGTGATCCTGCTGGCGCCAACAACTCGCCTTACTCCTTCCCCAACCCCTCGCTGATGCAGATCGGTGTGAACCAGCCGCTGAACATGCCCGTGCTGGACCACATCGACGTGATCCGTGGCTTGGTGACGGGCTATCGTCAACCCGGTTCGGCTGACTATGCTGGTGAATGGCCGCGCAACACCAACTGGCTGCACACCGATGGCACGACGGCCGACCTGTCTGTGGTGCCCGCTGCTGCCAAGAACACGACCGCTGCCTTGCTGAAGACGTTCAGCGCTGCTGCGGGCGCGTCGGCCTGGACCGTGGCCACCTCCAGCGTGGACGGCACCCCGTTCCTGAAGATGACCTTCCGCATCCCTGCTGTGCAGGCTTCTCAATACGTGCGTCTGCGTGGCTCCAACCTGCCCGCCGCCGTGCCGTATGAGACCGATGCCAGCGGCAACCCGCTGTCGGACTTCTACACGAACACGACCTCGGCCAGCAGCCAGCTGCGCATTCCCTGCACGACCGTGGGCACCAATGTGCCGACCAACGCGGTCACCTGGACAGCGGCTTCGGGCCTGATCGACGGTTGCCCGGCCCACCTGCCTGTTGTCAGCGGCCAGAAGATGGTGGCTTACGACGTGGCAGCCTGGTCTGACCTCTGGTTCTACAGCAACCCGATCTACGTCGAAGTGAACGGTTCCACCATCGTGGCTGGCGTGAACTGAGCGACACCCTGATCCTTCGCTGATCTCTTGTGAATGACACCGCGCTTCGTCAGCGCGGTGTCATTTTTCTTGGTCAGAATGAGTTGGCTCAGCGGCCCCTAGGCCATGTTTTTTGATGAAAAGCAGTACCACCATGTCTTCTTCGTCTTCCGCTTCTGTCAATGAGGACGTCCTGGCGCTTGGCACCAGCCCGCGACCGGTCGATACCGGCTCGTCGTCCTCCAGCCCCCGCTGGCTTCGTGAGCCCTTGCTTCATTTCCTGATCCTGGGTGGCCTGCTGTTCGGTGTCGACCATTACCTGGTCACGCGCAGCGACGATCCCCAGAGCATCGTGGTGGGCAAGGCCGTGGACGATGAGGCCAGGCAGCTGTTCAAGGCCAGCCGCGGTCGCGAGCCCGATGCCAAGGAGCTCGAAGCCTTGCGCCGGGTCTGGCTCGACAACGAAGTGCTGTACCGCGAAGGCCTCGCTTTGCAGGTCGACAAGGGCGACACGGCCATCCGCGAGCGTGTGATCTTCAAGGCCCTGAGCGTGATCGACGCCAACACCAAGTTGCCGAAGGCGGATGACAAGCTGCTGCGCGAGTGGTTCGAGGCCCATCGGGCCAAATACGATGAGCCGCCTCGCTATGACTTCCAGGAGGCCGTGCTGTCGGGCGAGTTGTCTGAAGCGCGTGTGCGGGCTTTCGTGGCGACATTGAACACAGGCAATGGCGGCGATCTGGAAGCTGGCTTGCGCGTGTTCAAAGGCCGGCCTCAATCCAATCTTGAACAAAGCTATGGCCCGGACTTCGCCAAGGCTCTGGCTGCTGCCACGCCTGGTGCCTGGTCGGCATTGAAGGCCAAGGACGGCTGGCATGCCGTGCGGGTCGAGACCATCAGCCATGGCAAACCGGCCGTTTATGAAGTCCTGCGCCCAGTGGTCATGCAGGACTGGACGGATGCCACCTTGGCCGAGCAGCGCAGCGCGGCCGTGCGGACCTTGATGAAGAAGTACAAGATCAGGTACGAAGGGGCTGCGAAATGAAGCCGGGCTTGCATGGCGGCTGGTTGCGGCGCCTTGCCGCCGGCTTGCTGATTGGCTTGACTGGACTGGCCACAACAGGGCCGGCGCAGGCACATGAAATGAGCATGGCCGAGATGCAGGTGCGTGAGACAACGCCCGGTGAGTTCGTCTGGCAATGGGGCGCGACCGAAAAGCGCCCAGCCAATGAAGTGCTCACACCCGTGTGGCCCGAGAACTGCCATGAAGACGGCAACCAGCTGCATTGCGGTGAAGACGGCTTGCAGGGCACCTTGGCTGTGAAGGGCATTGGCGACGGCTTCTCCGCGGCGCTGATCAAGGTGTACTGGCGCGACGGGCAGTCACGCGTCTACACGCTCACATCCAGCCAGACCAGCGTGCAGCTCTATGGCGCGGCAGATGACCGCCGAGGCATGGGCGAAATCGCCTCTGCCTACGTGGTGCTGGGCATCGAGCACATCCTGCAGGGCGTGGATCACCTGCTGTTCGTCATTGGCCTGCTTTTCCTGGTTGGCTTCAACCGTCGCCTGCTGTGGACGATCACGGCCTTCACAGCCGCGCACAGCCTGACGCTGATCCTCAGTGCCTTGGGCTGGCTGGTTCTGAGGCCGCCACCTGTGGAGGCTTCGATTGCCTTGTCCATCGTGCTGGTAGCGGGCGAGGCCTTGCACAAGGAGCAGACCATTGCCAGGCGTTGGCCCTCGCTGGTGGCCTTCCTGTTCGGCCTTGTTCATGGCCTGGGCTTTGCCGGTGCGCTCAAGGAAATCGGTCTGCCCGAGAACCACATGCTCGTGGCCTTGCTGACCTTCAATGTCGGTGTGGAGATCGGCCAGTTGATGACCGTGGGCGCAGCCTGGGCGGTGTGGCGTGCGCTATCGAAGTGGCCGCTGATGCTAAAGGCTCGACCGGTGGCACTGTATGGCATCGGCTCCGTGGCCTCCTACTGGGCCTGGAGCCGCGTGGCGGCCATCTTTGCCTGAACGGCTGTTGTATTGAGAGGCGATTCGATCATGGCCCATCCTCCTGACGAAATCATCCCCCTGTTTCCCACGCCCTTCATGCGTTGTCCGGGCCTGATCCCCAAGGGGCTGGTCGATGGCCTGGTGGCGCACTTCAGCGGCATGGCCCTGCAAGACAACAACGCCTCGGCCAATCTGTCGCACACGCAGATGCTCAAGCCCACCGACAGCCCCTTGCTGGTCGATGTGGCCGGGCTGGTCACGCCCAAGCTCGGTGAGTTCGGGGCGCTGCTGTTTGGTGAGCGCATGGCCTGGGCCATCAAGGAGATGTGGGTCAATGTGCTGGACCAGGGTGGTCGTCAGGCGATGCACAACCATGCCAACAGCTTCATCTCCGGTGTGCTGTACCTGACACCCACGCACAACTCGTCTCGTACCGTGTTCATGAAGTCGCCTGGCGGGCACGACTTCTCGTTCAAGAACGACCACGAAGGCGTGGTGACGGGCCCCTACAACGCCGAGAAATGGATCAGCCCCATGCCGCAAGCAGGTGACATGGCGCTGTTCCCCAGCTTTCTGATGCACGCCGTGCCGCCCAACGAAGGGGAGCGCCGCATCTCGCTGGCCTTCAATGCCATTCCCGCTCGACTGGACTCCTGGGGCTATGTCGTCAAGTTCAGCGGTTGAGGACTCGCCCGTCGAGGGCGTGGCTCAAGACGGGGCGCAGGCGGCCACATGGCATCGCCCGGTGGCCTGGCTGCTCATGCTGGCCTCGGGTTTCGCGGGGCTGGGCTATCAACTGGTCTGGACGCAGCAATGCGCCTTGTGGCTGGGGCACGAGTCGGCTGCTGTGCTGGCCGTCGTGGCCGCTTTCTTTGGCGGGATCGCGCTGGGCGCGCTGTGGTTGGGAGGCCGCATCGAGCGCAGCCAGCGGCCGGCACACTGGTATGCCGCCTGCGAGTTGCTGATTGCCTTGTGGGGCGTGACCCTGTTGTGGCTGATGCCCATGGCCAGCGATGTCTTGCTCAGCGCCATGGGCACGCAGCCGTCGCCGCTCAGTCAATGGACTTGGGCCTTTGTTGGTACGCTGGGTCTGCTGTTGCCGGCAACCATGGCCATGGGCGCCACGCTGCCTGCCATCGAGCGGGTGATGACGCTGCAGTTGCGGGAGGCCTTGCCCACCGAACATGCCAATCCAACAAGCGTGCGCCGGTCCATTGCTTCCTATTACGCCAGCAACACACTGGGGGCGGTACTGGGCGTGCTGGCCACGGCTTTCTGGCTGGTCCCGGGTGTGGGCCTGTCGCGCACCGCAGGCCTGTGCGTGATGTTGAACCTGCTGTGCGCCGTGGCAGCCTGGCTGGCCTTTGGCGCAGCCTCGCCATCGACACCAATGAGCGCTGAAGACGAGCGAGTGAAGCTGCCGGCCGCTACCAAGGCGGGCCGAATGCTCTTGTGGCAACTGGCCCTGACGGGCCTGCTGGGCATTGGCTACGAGGTGCTGGTGGTGCGCGTGCTCAGTCAGGTGGCCGAAGACACGGTCTATACCTTTGCCATGCTGCTGGCGGTCTACCTGATCGGCACGGCACTGGGTGCGGCGGCCTACCAGCGTCGCACGCAAGGCGACCAGACCGAGGGGGAGCAAGATGTTCGTGCCTGGACAGACCGCTTGCTGTGGGGCCTGGCCATTGCTTGCGTGCTGGGCGCTTGCAGCCTCTGGGGCAGCGAGTGGCTGTTGACATCCCTGCACCACGTGCTGGGCGATGGCATGGCCGCCGCCGTGGCGGGCGAGGCTGGCATCGCCATCATGGCCTTCGCTTTGCCAACCGTGGCGATGGGCGCCTTGTTCAGCCACCTGAGCGACCAGGCTTGTACACAAGGCATCGGTTTTGGCAAAGCCCTGGGCGTCAACACCTTGGGTGCCGCAGCCGCGCCCTTGGTCTTCGGCGTGCTGCTGGCACCGGCCTTGGGGCCCAAGTGGGCCTTGATGCTGCTGCCTGTCGCGTACATGGCCCTGACACGCTGGCGTGCCGGTGACGATGCCTCCGCAGAACCAACCATGCCTTGGCTGGTGCTGCCTGCTGCACTGGCCTTGCTCGTGGCCCTGTTGGCACCGCCCCTGGCTTTCATCACCATCCCTGAAGGCGGTCACGTGCTGAGCTACCAGGATGGCGTCATGGCCGCCGTCAGCGTGGTCGAAGACGCCGATGGCGTGGCCCGCTTGCGCATCAACAACCGCCAGCAAGAGGGCAGCTCAGCCACCTTGATGGTTGATGGCCGGCAAGCCATCTTGCCCATGTTGCTGCACGCGTCGCCGCACCGCGCCTTGTTCCTGGGCCTGGGTACCGGCGTGACTTCAGGGACGGCAGCCGAAGACCCCGCGCTGTCGGTCGATGCCGTGGAGCTGTTGCCAGAGGTCATCCAGGCCTCCCGCCATTTCGCGCGCGTGTTCGACCGCGATGCCCCCAACGAGCGTCTCCACGTGATGCCGGCCGATGCGCGTCGCTATGTGCGCACGACGAGCGAGCACTACGATCTGGTCATCGCCGACAATTTCCAGCCCGCCCGCAGTGGCTCAGGTGCACTCTACACCGTCGAGCATTTCCGTGCGGTCAAGGCCCGCCTGAATGAGGAGGGCCTGTTCTGCCAGTGGCTGCCGCTGCATCAGCTGGACACGGCCACACTGCGCAGCATTGTTCAGTCCTTCATGCTGGTTTATCCGCGTGGCATGGCCATCCTGGCCAACAACAGCCTGCAGACCCCGGTCATCGGCCTGGTCGGCCGCCACGACGATGGCCTGTTCGATGTGGCTGCGCTGCGTTCCAGGCTGGCCCGCAACGTCATGCCCAGAAGCCCCGCAGCATTTGGCATCCATGACGAACTGGCCTTGCTGGGCAGCGTGGTGGCCGGAGCGGATGCGCTCAACCGCTTCGCCTTTGACGTGCGCGCCAACACCGACGATCTGCCCGTGGTGGCTTACAAGGCGCCCCGTATCACCTACGCCCCGCAGACGCAACCAGCAGAGCGCCTGATGGCCCTTCTACAGGAGTGGCGCGCATCGCCTGAAGACGTGCTGTCGTCGCCGCAGGCCGACCCTGCCTTGAGCAAGCGCCTGGCCGACTACTGGCTGGCCCGCAATCAGTTCCTCGAAGCGGGCCAGCATATCCAGCCCACCGCCGACGTCCACGCCATGCTGGATCAGGTGCGTGCGCCTTTGCTGGATGTGCTGCGGACCAGTCCGGACTTCCGTCCCGCCTACGAGCCTCTGGTGGGCATGGCCATGGCCTTGGCGCAGACCGACCCGGCCGATGCGCGCGCCTTGCTCCGGGATCTGGTGGCCCTGCAACCCGCCTGGCCTGAAGCCCGACAGGCCTTGCGGCAACTGCGCTGAGGCTCGCCAATGAAAAAGGGAGGCCCAAGCCTCCCTGCTCATGCATGCGAATGAGGCAAGCCAGGGCTTACATCACCGCCTTGATCGCAGCCGCCACGGCCTTGATGTTGCCCGTGTTCAGCGCGGCCACACAGATGCGGCCGGAGTCCACACCATAGATGCCGAACTCGGAACGCAGGCGCTGCATCTGCGCGGCGTTCAGGCCCGAGTAGCTGAACATGCCCTTCTGGCGGGTAATGTAGCCCAGATCGCCCTGCACGCCAGCGGCCTTCAGTTCCTCCACCAGGGCTGAGCGCATGATCTTGATGCGGTCACGCATCTCGGCCAGCTCGTCTTCCCACATCTTGCGCAGCTCGGGGCTGGTCAGCACGGCAGCGACCACTTGAGCGCCGTGCGTGGGCGGGTTGGAGTAGTTGGTGCGGATCACGCGCTTGAGCTGGCTCAGCACGCGGGCGGCTTCTTCAGCCGTTTCGCTCACGATGCTCAGGGCGCCCACGCGCTCGCCATACAGCGAGAAGCTCTTGGAGAAGCTGGTGGACACGAAGAAGCTCAGGCCGGCATCCAGGAACTTGATGACCGTGGCGCCGTCTTCCGCGATGCCATTGCCGAAACCTTGATAGGCCATGTCCAGGAAAGGCACCAAGCCGCCGGCCTTGCAGATGGCGATGACTTCGTCCCACTGTGTCTCGGTCAGGTCGTAGCCGGTCGGATTGTGGCAGCAGGCGTGCAGCAGCACGATGGTGCCGGCAGGCGAGGCCTTGAGCTTGGCCAGCATGCCTTCCACGTTGATGCCACGGTTGGCGGCATCGTAGTAGGGGTACACGTCCACCGGGAAACCGGCCGATTCGAACAGGGCGCGGTGGTTCTCCCAGCTCGGGTCCGAGATCAGCACCTGGGCATTGGGGTTCAGGCGCTTGAGGAAGTCGGCGCCCAGCTTGAGGCCGCCCGTGCCACCGATGGCTTGCGCCGTCGAGATGCGACCCGCCTTCACGGCGGGGTGCTCGGCACCGAACACCAGGCCTTGCACAGCCTTGTCATAGGCCACGATGCCATCGATGGGCAGGTAGCCGCGAGCCTTGGGTGCTTCGAGCATCTGCTTTTCAGCGGCGGCCACGCACTTGAGCAGCGGCAGCTTGCCCTTATCGTCGGTGTAGACGCCCACGCCCAGATTCACCGTGTTGGGGTTGGGGTCGGCATTGAATTGTTCGTTGAGGCCCAGGATGGGGTCACGGGGGGCCATCTCAACGGATGCGAACAGCGAGGCCATGCAAGCAGTCTCCGGTCGGTGCAGTGTGGATGCAGTTAGGTTGCGGTAAGCTGAAAGATTCGAGCGCGAAATCACGGCAAGGTCAACTGTAGGGACGTCCTTCAGTTCAAGTCGTGAAATCAGGCAAACCCTTTATTTTATCGAACTGTGACCCCGATGTCTGATCCGATCGACCTCGCCACTGCCAAAGATTCGTCAAATGAGTCGGGATCCCAGCCTGAAACAGGCGAGTTCGTGGCGTTTCCCGACTCGCCTTTCGAGCTCTTCCAGCCCTATCCGCCTGCAGGCGACCAGCCCACGGCCATCGCGCAACTGTGCGAGGGCATCGGAGATGGCTTGTCCTACCAGACGCTGCTGGGTGTGACGGGCTCCGGCAAGACCTACACCATGGCCAACGTGATTGCCCGCATGGGGCGCCCAGCCATCGTGTTTGCACCCAACAAGACCCTGGCCGCCCAGCTCTACGCCGAATTCCGCGAGTTCTTTCCGAGAAACGCGGTCGAGTATTTCGTCAGCTACTACGACTACTACCAGCCCGAAGCCTACGTGCCCCAGCGCGATCTTTTCATCGAGAAAGACAGCGCCATCAACGAGGCCATCGAGCAGATGCGGCTGAGCGCAACCAAGAGCCTGCTGGAGCGCCGCGACGTGGTCATCGTGGCCACCGTGTCGGCCATCTACGGTATCGGCAAGCCCGAGGACTACATGCAGATGGTGTTGATCGCCCGTGTGGGCGACAAGATGGGTCAGCGCGATGTGATCGCCCAGCTCATCCGCATGCAGTACCAGCGCAATGACATGGACTTCGGACGCGGCACCTTCCGCGTGCGCGGCGACACCATCGATGTCTTCCCTGCCGAACACAGCGAGCTGGCCGTGCGCATCGAGCTGTTCGACGACGAGATCGATTCCATCCAACTGTTCGATCCCCTCACGGGCCGCATCCGCCAGAAGATCCCCCGCTTCACCATCTACCCGTCCAGCCACTACGTCACGCCGCGTGAACGCGTGCTCGCTGCCATCGAGACGATCAAGCAGGAGCTCAACGAACGCGTCAAGCAACTCGTGGGCGACGGCAAGCTCGTGGAGGCCCAACGCCTGGAGCAGCGCACCCGCTTCGACCTGGAGATGCTGCAAGAGGTCGGCCACTGCAAGGGCATCGAGAACTACACCCGGCATTTATCCGGCGCACGCCCAGGCGACCCGCCGCCTACGCTGGTGGATTACATGCCGCCCGACTCGCTGATGTTCCTTGACGAGAGCCACGTGATGATCGGCCAGCTCAGCGCCATGTACAACGGCGACCGCTCGCGCAAGACCACGCTGGTGGAGTTCGGCTTTCGCCTGCCGTCCGCGCTGGACAACCGTCCGCTCAAGTTCGAGGAGTTCGAGCGCAAGATGCGCCAGTGCGTGTTCGTGACCGCCACGCCGGCCGCTTATGAGCAGCAGCACGCGGGCCAGGTGGTCGAGCAGGTGGTGCGGCCCACAGGCCTGGTCGACCCGGTCGTGGAAGTGCGTCCCGCCACGCACCAGGTGGATGACGTGCTGCAGGAAATCCGCATCCGCGTCGAGAAGAACGAGCGCGTGCTCATCACCACGCTGACCAAGCGCATGGCCGAGCAGCTCACCGACTACCTCACCGAAAACGGCGTCAAAGTGCGCTACCTGCACTCCGACATCGACACAGTCGAGCGCGTCGAGATCCTGCGCGACCTGCGCCTGGGCACCTTCGATGTGCTCGTGGGCATCAACCTGCTGCGCGAGGGCCTGGACATCCCTGAGGTATCGCTCGTGGCCATCCTCGATGCCGACAAGGAAGGCTTCCTGCGCGCCGAACGCAGCCTCATCCAGACCATTGGCCGCGCTGCGCGCAATGCCGGCGGGCACGCCATCCTCTACGCCGACAAGATCACCGAATCCATGCGCAAGGCCATGGCTGAAACCGAGCGCCGTCGCAACAAGCAGATCGCGCACAACGAGGCCCACGGCATCACCCCGCGCACCATCAACAAGAAGGTCAAGGAGCTGATTGATGGCGTGATGTCCAACGCCGCCAAGGACGATCTGCGCGCCGCCGAAGCCCTGATCAAATCCATGGAGGGCAGCGAGGGCTTGTCCGAGAAAGACCTCAGCAAGCGCATCAAGCAGCTCGAAAAGGAGATGCTGGAAGCCGCACGCAACCTGGAGTTCGAGAAGGCCGCCCGCTTGCGCGATCAACTGGCCCTGCTCAAGGAGCAGGCCTTCGGTGCCGTGGTGCACGACAATGTCGTACCCATACAGGCGGCGCGGAAATAGGCCGCACCGAATGCATTGGAAATACATCGGGCTTTGTGTCCGGTCAAGCCCGATGCTGGTCAAGCGTGATGACGAGGCGCACAATCAGAACGAGTCGGGCGAGGGCCCGGCCGGATGGATTGAAGGAGTGCGTCATGGACAAGAAACTTCATCGCCTCGAAACCTTCCGCGTGCAGGACATGCACGGTGCCACGTACAAGGTTCATGCCTACGAACACCTGACCCACGTGGACAACCTGCTGGACATGCAGACCCAGTGGGAGCCGACCGGCGAGGTCGAGTACAAACTCTCCACCGGTGAGCACCTTGATCTGGACGAAGACGGCACCATGTACGGGTCCGGATCCAGCATGCCCTTGCACCGCGTCTCGCCGTCAGCCCACGTGATGTGACCCGGAAAGCCCGCGCTTGACACATCTGGCTGGGACAATAGGGGCTGTCGTGCTTGATTCCGTAGCCCATGGCCTTTTTCTTCTCGTCCAGATCCAAGTCGCTTGAAGTGTCATCGACCACCCGTTACCGGGTGCTCATGGTTTGCATGGGCAATATCTGCCGCAGCCCGACGGCCGAGGCCGTGCTGCGCCACAAGCTGGCACAAGCCGGGCTGGGTGAGGTGGTGGCGGTCGATTCGGCCGGCACGCACGCCTACCACGTGGGCAGTCCGCCCGACGAGCGCTCGCAGGACGTGGCCAGCAAGCGCGGCTACGAGTTGGGCCGCCTGCGCGCGCGCAAGGTTCGCGATCAGGATTTCCAGGATTTCGACCTCCTGCTGGCCATGGACCTTGACAACCTCCTGATCCTGGAAGAAAACTGTCCCGTGGATCCGGTCATGCGACGCAAGCTCCGCCGCCTGACCGAATTCCTGCCGGTTAACTCACCTCACGCGGGGGCCCAGATTGTTCCGGACCCGTACTACGGTGGCCCGGCCGGTTTTGAGTTCGTGCTGGAGTTGGTTGAGCAGGCCTGCGATGGCTTGGTCGAACATTTGCGACAAGAGCTTGTCGGTTCTGTCACACCGCGTGCCTGATCGCCCCAGGCCTTCGGTAGGACTTCACGCTGGCCCGGATCTTGATAGATCAAGCCTATGGGCCCGATCGCTAGAACCTCAGGGAACTCCCTTGGTTTAAGTTGACTAAATCAGTCGACTACCTTATGATTGAGCCAGCACTCTGGAATGAGACACCCCTGGCGAGTCGGCGATCCTGACGAGCCACCCACAGGCCAACCCCTGCCGCGAAAGGTGTCGTCTGAGGCCCTGACAAAGGAGAGAAGCGATGCGTCTGACTACCAAAGGCCGTTTTGCCGTGACGGCGATGATCGATCTGGCTCTGCGTGAGCACACCGGCCCCGTGGCCCTGGCTGCCATCAGCCAGCGGCAGCAAATTTCCCTGTCCTACCTCGAACAGCTGTTCGGCAAATTGCGCCGTCATGAGCTGGTCGAAAGCACCCGTGGCCCTGGTGGCGGCTACTCGCTGGGCCGCAAGGCCGACGACATCACCGTGGCCGACATCATCGTGGCGGTGGACGAGCCCATCGACGCGACCGGTTGCGGCGGCAAGGAAAACTGCATGGGCGAGGACGGTGGCCGTTGCATGACGCACGACCTTTGGACCAGCCTGAACAACAAGATGATCGAGTACCTCGATTCCATCAGCTTGCGCAAGCTGGTGGAAGACCAGCTCGCCAAAGGTGTCTCGGTCGAGGCGCAGCCCGTCAAGCGCGCCATTTCCACCCAGCCGGTGGTCAAGCCCATCAAGGTGACGGCCCCCAACTCGGTGTTTGCGCTAGGGGCCGCCCTCACGAAGTGAAGGGTCACCGTCTCTCGGGGTTTGCGTACCCCGGGCGGTGTCCTCGATAATCGTGGGTTTGCCGCTGCATTGACTTTTTGTTTTCGCCAGCAGCCGCCTGTGTTGCCATGTGACATGGGTTGGCGCCAGCTTGTTTGTTGAGTCCCCACTATGGACATGACCCCTCACTTCCCGATCTACATGGACTACGGCGCGACCACGCCGGTCGACCCCCGCGTCGTGGATGCCATGATCCCCTGGCTGCGCGAGCATTTCGGCAACCCCGCTTCGCGCACCCACGCCTACGGTTGGGAAGCTGAAGAGGCGGTCGAGAAGGCCCGTGTCCAGGTGGCCGAGCTGATCGGCGCCGATCCCCGCGAAATCGTCTGGACATCGGGCGCCACCGAGTCCAACAACCTGGCACTCAAGGGCGCAGCCCATTTCTACCAGGGCCGCGGCAAGCACATCATCACGGTCAAGACCGAGCACAAGGCTGTGCTCGATACCGTGCGCGAACTCGAGCGCCAGGGCTTTGATGCCACCTACCTGGACGTCAAGGACGATGGCCTGCTGGACCTGGAGGCCTTCAAGGCCGCCATCCGCCCCGACACCATCCTCGCGTCCGTCATGCTGGTCAACAACGAGATCGGCGTGATCCAGGACGTGGCCACCATCGGCCAGATCTGCCGTGAGAAGGGCATCATCTTCCACGTGGATGCGGCTCAGGCCACAGGCAAGGTCGAGATCGATCTCAACAAGCTGCCCGTCGACCTGATGAGCCTGGCCTCGCACAAGACCTACGGTCCCAAGGGCATCGGTGCGCTGTATGTGCGCCGCAAGCCCCGTATCCGCATCGAGGCACAGATGCACGGTGGCGGCCACGAGCGTGGCATGCGCTCGGGCACGCTGCCCACGCACCAGATCGTCGGCATGGGCGAGGCCTTCCGCATCGCCAAGGAAGAGATGGTCGCCGAGATGCCCCGCATCAAGGCCCTGCAGGAGCGCCTGCTGGCTGGCCTTCAAGGCATCGAGCAGATCTTCGTCAATGGCGACTTGACGCACCGCGTGCCCCACAACCTGAACGTCTCGTTCAACTATGTGGAAGGCGAGTCGCTGATCATGGGCATCAAGGGCATCGCCGTGTCTTCAGGTTCGGCCTGTACCTCGGCCAGCCTGGAGCCCAGCTATGTACTGCGAGCCCTGGGCCGCAGCGACGAGCTGGCCCACAGCTCGCTGCGCATGACCATTGGCCGCTTCACCACGGAAGAGGAAGTTGACTACGTGATCGCCACGCTCAAGGACCGTGTGGCGAAACTGCGTGAACTGTCGCCGCTGTGGGACATGTACAAAGACGGTATCGACATCAGCACTATTCAATGGGCTGCACACTAGGAGTGTCCGCCCCGGCTGCGGGGTACCGCAGCCACCCCCGAGGGGTGCGAGGCCGGACGCTTGGGGCGGCCCGGCGCTGGCCTCGCCGCCACTTACACGATTGCGGTAACGCAATCAACGTTCTTTGAGAGATTTTGGAGTATCACCATGGCATACAGCGACAAGGTCATCGACCACTATGAAAACCCTCGCAACGTCGGCTCTTTCGACAAGGGCGACGAAGGGGTGGGCACCGGCATGGTCGGTGCGCCGGCTTGTGGCGACGTGATGAAGCTGCAGATCAAGGTCAACCCGAGCACCGGCGTGATCGAAGATGCCCGTTTCAAGACCTATGGCTGCGGCTCCGCCATCGCGTCCAGTTCGCTGGTGACCGAGTGGGTGCGTGGCAAGACCCTGGACGAAGCCCTGTCGATCAAGAACACGCAGATCGCCGAAGAGCTGGCTTTGCCCCCGGTCAAGATCCATTGCTCGATCCTGGCGGAAGATGCGATCAAAGCCGCCGTCACCGACTACAAGGCCAAGCATGCAGCCTGAACAAGCCACCGCCTCCTGCACCTCGGGCCCTGAAAAAGGCCCGCTGGCGCAGATTGCCGAGATCAACGCCAACATGAAGGTTGGCCTGACCGAGGCGGCTGCGCGCCACATCACCCGCTACCTGACCCGTCGCGGCAAGGGCGTGGGTGTGCGCCTGGGCGTCAAGACCACGGGCTGCTCGGGCCTGGCTTACAAGATCGAGTTCGCCGACGAGATCGCGCCCGAGGACATCGTCTTCGAAGACCTGGGCGTCAAGATCCTGGTCGACCCCAAGAGCCTGCCTTACATCGACGGCACCGAACTCGACTTTGTGCGCGAAGGCCTCAACGAAGGCTTCAAATTCAACAATCCCAACGAGCGTGACCGTTGTGGCTGCGGGGAATCCTTCCGCATCTGAGTTCGCGTGGCAAGGCATGCGCCTTGCGTCGAATGAGGCCTCACCATGTGGTGGGGTTTCTCTTTTTGACGGGTTGTTGTGGCCATGAACATCGACGCAGACGATTTCACCCTCCTGGGCCTCGAAAAGGCCTTCACGCTGGACCGCGCCAAGCTGGACGCGGCCTGGAAGGCCATGCAGGCACAGGTCCACCCTGACCGCTTTGCGGCCGAAGGCGCCGCGTCGCAGCGCGTGGCCATGCAGTGGGCGGTGCGGGTCAACGAGGCGCATCAACGGCTGAAGGATCCGCTCAAGCGGGCAGCCTATCTGTGCGAGCTGGCTGGCGTGCCCGTGCAAGCGCAGAACAACACGGCCATGCCCGGCGAATTCCTGATGCAGCAGATGCAGTGGCGCGAGGCACTCGAAGAAGCGGCTGGCCAGGCGCAAGTCGAGGCCTTGTCCGACGAGGTCACCGGCCAGCGCAAGGCTCGCCTGGCCCGCGTCACGCAACTGCTGGATGTGGATGCCAACGCCGCCGCCGCCGCGCAGGAAGTGCGCGCCCTCATGTTCATCGATCGCTTGCTGGAAGAGATCGATGCCCGACTCGAACAATATGAAGACGCCAGCTGAGACTGCTTGCTGATTACCCATGGCCTTGCTGCAAATTTCCGAACCGGGGCAATCGCCCGACCCTCATCAGCGCCGCATCGCGGTCGGCATCGACCTGGGCACCACGCACTCGCTGGTGGCGGCTGTGCGACATGGCTCGGCCGAGTGCCTGCCCGATGAGCAGGGCCGGGTGATCCTGCCGTCGGCCGTGCGCTATCTGGTCGACGACAAGGGGCGCACGCGCCGCCAGATTGGCTATGAGGCCATGTCGGCCCAAGCCGAGGATCCGCTAAACACCATCGTCTCGGTCAAGCGCTTCATGGGCCGCAAGCTGTCTGATCTGGTCGACCCTGGCCGCTTGCCGTATCAGTTCGAAGACCAGCCCGGCATGGTGGGTGTGCGCACGGTGGATGGCGTGAAGTCACCTGTCGAGGTGTCGGCCGAGATCCTGGCCAGCCTGCGTCAGCGTGCTGAAGACACCTTCAATGATGACCTCTTTGGCGCCGTGATCACGGTGCCGGCTTACTTCGATGACGCCCAGCGCCAGGCCACCAAGGACGCGGCGCAGATGGCCGGCCTCAATGTGCTGCGCCTGCTCAACGAGCCCACGGCTGCGGCCATCGCCTACGGTCTGGACAACGGTGCGGAGGGCCTGTATGCCATCTATGACCTGGGTGGCGGTACCTTCGACATCTCACTGTTGCAGCTTAGCCGAGGTGTGTTCGAAGTCGTGGCCACAGGCGGTGACTCGGCCCTCGGTGGCGACGACATCGATCACCTCCTGGCCGACGCGGCACTGCTTGACGCCAAGATGCAGGCGGTCACACCCCAAGACAAGCGTAGCGTGCTGGTGGCTGCACGTCGCACGAAAGAAAAGCTGTCCACCGATGGCAGTGCGCACCTCAGCTGCGCCTTGTCTGGCGGCATGCTGTCGGTGAGCCTCACGCGCGAGCGCCTGGCTGCCCTGGCCAAACCCCTGATCGACAAATCACTGGCTTCGGTCAAGCGCGTGCTGCGCGATGCCAAGGTCAAGCCCGATGAGGTCAAGGGTGTGGTGATGGTGGGTGGCTCGACCCGCATGCCCGCCGTGCGCGATGCCGTGGGTGCCTTCTTTGGTCAGACACCGTTGACCGACCTGAACCCCGATGAGGTGGTGGCACTGGGTGCGGCCATCCAGGCCAATCAACTGGCGGGCAACAACGTGCAAGGTGAGCTGCTGTTACTGGATGTTTTGCCGCTGTCCTTGGGCCTGGAGACCATGGGCGGTCTGGTGGAGCGCATCGTTCCGCGCAACACGCCGATCCCTTGCGCCCGTGCGCAGGACTTCACCACCTTCAAGGATGGTCAGACCGCGCTGGCCGTGCATGTGGTGCAAGGCGAGCGCGAGCAGGTCGAGCATTGCCGTTCACTGGCGCGCTTCGAGCTGCGTGGCATCCCGCCCATGGCCGCAGGGGCGGCGCGCATCCGCGTGAGCTTCCAGGTGGATGCCGATGGTCTCTTGAGCGTGTCGGCCAAGGAGCAGCTGTCTGGTGTCGAAGCAGCAGTGGTGGTCAAGCCCAGCTATGGCTTGAGCGACGAGCAGGTTGCCAACATGCTGCGTGAGGGCTTCACCACGGCCGCTGCCGACATGAAGGACCGCGCCTTGCGTGAAGCCCGAGTCGAGGCCGAGCGCATGCTGGAAGCCACGCGCACCGCGCTGGCCGCCGATGGCGACTTGCTCAGCCCCGAACAACGCGCCGAGATCGATGCCCTGATGGTCCAGATCGGGTCACGTTGCGACCGTGGCGACCTGGATGCGCTGGAGTCGGCCACCAAGGCTTTGGCTCAAGGCACGGAGGCCTTTGCCGCTGAACGCATGAACCGCAGCATCCGCCAGGCGCTGGCCGGGCGCAAAGTCGACCAAGTTTGAACCGTCTCATCCACACCAACATGCCCATCATCAAGATCCTGCCCCATGCCACCTTGTGCCCCCTAGGCAAGGAGATCACGGTTGCGCCGGGCACCAGCATCTGCGAGGCCTTGCTGGAGAACCACATCGAGATCGAGCATGCCTGCGACATGAGCGCGGCCTGCACGACCTGCCATGTGATCGTGCGCGAAGGCTTCAAGAGCCTCAATGAGCTGGATGAAACGGAAGAAGACCTGCTGGACAAGGCCTGGGGCTTGGAAGCCAACTCGCGCTTGAGCTGCCAGGCCATCGTGGCCAATCAGGATCTGACTGTTGAGATCCCGAAGTACACGATCAACCACGCGAGGGAAAATCATTGACCCCTAGCTCACTGCGTTCGCGTCCCCCAGGGGGAGCGGCCGGCTTGGGGCGGCCCGGCGCCGGCCCACTGACTCACCGACGTTATAGCTAAGCATGTCCAGACAGATCTTTCTCGACACCGAAACCACCGGCCTGAGCCCCGAGTCGGGCGACCGCATCATTGAAATCGGATGCGTGGAAATGGTCAACCGACGCCTGACTGGTCGGCACCTGCACTTCTACATCAACCCCGAGCGCCCCAACCACGAGGACGCCGTCAAGATCCACGGCCTGACCGACGAGTTCCTGGCCGACAAGCCGGTGTTCGCGGCCCTGGTCGACGAGATCATCGACTACTGCCGTGATGCCGAAGTCATCATCCACAACGCGAGCTTCGACATCGGCTTTCTGAACGCCGAGTTCAAGCGACTGAACAAGGGCCCGTTCACCGACTATGTGTCTGGCGTGATCGACAGCCTGACGATGGCGCGCGAGATGTTCCCTGGCAAGTCCAACTCACTGGACGCACTGTGCCGACGCCTGGAGGTCGACAACTCGCATCGCACGTTGCACGGCGCCTTGATGGATGCGGAGTTGCTCTCCGAGGTCTACATCAACATGACCCGCGGCCAGGATGCCTTGCTGATCGACAGCGAAGCGTCCGAAGGCGGCGAAGGGCAGGGCATGCAGGAGTTGGCCGCCATCGACTTCAGCGCCTTTGATCTGCCTGTGATCAAGCCGAGCGATGAGGAGGCCGAAGCCTTCGAGAAATCCCTGGCGGACCTGGATAAAGCCAGCGGCGGAAAAACGTTGTGGAAGACCTTGGAAGTTGTGCTATAGTCATGGTCTTGGCCAATCGCGCACCTGATTGGCAAACCCGAACCAGTTTCGGGCGGTTAGCTCAGCGGTAGAGCACTGCCTTCACACGGCAGGGGTCGCAGGTTCGAACCCTGCACCGCCCACCAAAAATATGAGAAAAAACAAGCACTTAGCCGCGAGGCTAAGTGCTTTCTCTTTGCTAGTGTCCTAAACGTACTTCGAAAATGATGTTCTTGTAGGACACCAGAGCGATATGCCGTGCTGCTTCGCTTCTGCGCCAACTTCAGTTCTGGGTTGATCTGCCTCGATTCCTGAAAAAGGGCAGGGGTTTGAGGGCGGCAACTTTGTTTGCCACGGACCGCTGCGACAACGGGCTTCAGCGGCGTCGTTATTGTCGTGTGCACACCCGAACAGCACCTGTTGCATGGGCAGGCGGCATTTCCCTAAAAGCGCTGATCTTTCCCGCGCGCTCCCTGGACACACACAGGCCGATGCGTCCGAAGGCCTTGAGCCAAGAACTCGTCGTCCTCTTTGCTTCTGGGCGGGATTTTTGGTTGCTCAACGGGATTTGGGTTCGACTGGATGAAGATGTCGAATCCCGCATCTTGGGGATGCCAGGTATCTCATTGACCTGTAGCCACCCTGCGGTGCGCCTTCGATGAGCCCTCGCTCGTAGGCCTCGGCCATTAACAGCAGTGTGATATTCATGAGACGCAGTTTCGCAAAGTTGCGCAGCGCGGCAGTGGCAGGGGAGGTGCTGGTGCTGAAGGGCTCAGTTAAGTCGAATTGACCGGACAAGATGTCTTCAACCGAGATGGGGGGAGAAGCCTTCACCGAGCCGATGAGAAGAGCTTGCTGGTTGAACCAGCATGACAACTCCTGCGATAAGCAATGCGTAGATGTGGTCGGGCAGAACAAGGCATACACATGCCCCTCGCTCAGGCTTGTCGTTACCCCTTTGCTCAGGGCGATGCGCCTCAAAGACTGATGCAGTCGACGACGCTGACCAGATGTCGCGCCGGGACAAAAAACTGGGTGAAATGAGACGATGTGGCAGCTCTGGATCTCGGCTTGCTTCCTTGGAGGAGTCAATTTGGGCCCGCTGGCGCTTTGCGGGGCTTTGGGTGTGAATTGGGCAACCATGACAAGTGCGGCTTCAGGACATCAATTGCCATCTAGTTTCGTGGAGCGGCTAAGGCCTCGGTCCGACTGAGTATTGCTCGTCAGTCACTCGTTCCATCTAGACGACTTGCCATCAACCGCTTCTTGGATGGCAATGGGGGCCTGCTCATAGGGCGTTGCTGGGTATTGCAGAGAGTTTCATCATCACGGGAGCCCGACCCTGCGGTCTAAACTATGTCTGGGCTTTGGATTTCATGCACGACATGATGTACGACGATAGGCCCTTCAGGACGTTGAACGTCATCGACGAAGGAAGTCGGGAAGCCTTGCGCATTGAATGTGGAACCTCGATCCTCTCAGGGTGCCTGGTTCGGGTCATGGGGCAACTCGTTGAGGTCCACGGCAAGCCACAGGCCATGTGGCTGGACAACGGGCCGGAGATGACTGCCCAGGCGTTCGAAGAATGGGCTCAACAACATGGCACTAAGCTGCTGTTCATCCAGCCAGCCAGCCATGGAGGACCTGGGCGTAAAGCCCAATGTGCTTGCCTTAGGTGCGGGTCAACAGAGAGTCATCAGGAAAGGCCACGTCCTCTATCGGCGCTTGGGCCAGCTTGCGCGCCTGGGCCTTGCTCATGGGAAGACGCCATGCGTGGTGCGTTGCCACCGGGGCGGAATTAATGCGCACTGGGCCAGCCGTCATAGAGCCTGCCAGTCCAAGCTGACAGGCTATTGCAAAAACTGACAAGTGCTCAGTCATTTTGGCGCAGGTGAGCCCCAGAGGCCGGCTAAACGGAAGACTCCATCTTTTTCCTTAATTACAACAATTCGTTCGTAGAATTTTCCGATGGTATAAGTATCCAAATAATTAAATGCATAAATCTCCCCCTTGGTTCCGCTTGCAGGATCCACCTTAGAGTAAGCCATGTCAATAAATTTGGAGTTGATTGCTACTCCAAGCTGCTGCCGCCCCATGGTCATATTTGCAAGGAAGGAGTCTTTTGTCATTTTTGATCTAAAAAACTCACTCATTTTTGTGCTCCAAAGATCTTCGTATTTCCGATTTTGTATTAATGATAATATTTGCTTGGCCGCTTTCTCTGCATCTTCCTGGTCGCCTGCAAATGAGGTTAATGGGGTGAGTGAGGCGAGTATAAAAATAAATATCAATACGAAAGATTTCTTCATACGCATCTCCTGGGTCATGGATCACATCGTCGAACAATTTTCGATTCGGCTGGGTATATAGAATAGTCCATATAAGTAACTAGTGGGCACTGAGTGTTGAGGGCCGGAGCGCTTTGCGTAGCTGTGTCGGCACCTTTTAGCCCTCCAAGAGTTGCATGGACTACACCTGCAGGTGGTTGTTCACTCTGGAAGAGCTTGTCCCAGTTTGCGATAACTGCAGCACCAAGTGCACCAACTAAGCCTATAACTGCGATCAAAATCTGTACTTTGGAACCACTGGCTGTAGTTGGCGCAGATACCTGGCCGCCAGTAGTGATGCCGAGTGAATTACTCGCCGAAGAGGAGGGGGGATGGATCAATGGTAGCTCAGCAACCGCAGCAAGAACCTCGGCGGCAATGTTTCCCGATGGTTCTAGCACCGTCACCGACTTAAGGTAGGCGGGAATATTTTCCCAGGGAGTGGACAAGAGTCGAATCGGTAATACTCTGCCTGCTGGATGCGGCCATTTGTTACGCACAAGCTTGAGCTCTGTCAGCGCATAGCTTCCCGGTCTAATAGAGTCCGGGCTAATCAAGAAAATGAAGATATCAGCCAGTGCAATAGCGTCACTGATTCGCGCGTGATAATTGCCTCCCGGGGGAAGGCTGTCCCTATCAAAAAAAACGTTGTGACCTTCGCCGAGTAGCGCGAGTTGAATTTCTTCGGCGGTCGCACTATCACCCGATGAGTAGGAGATGAATATTCTCACGATGCGTATTTTGGTGAATCACGAATTGGGGCGCACTACTTTTCCCTTCCGGCCTTTTTCCATTCTCGTCCTTGACTCAAGGAGCCGCTTTTGGCATTCAAGGCACTACTTGCGCCCGAGGCGGGGGTTGTCGCTGATGCGGCCTTTTCAATCGCTGCGCCTTTTGCACCTTCATTCGCATTGCAAATGCCAGCAATGGAAACGAGTAACATGAGCAATGCTACTTGATGAAACAGACGTCTTCCCACAATCGCTCACCTTATCGATTGTCCACAGGGAAATTCGCAACCAACCTGATTTCTAGATACAACCTCTCCTGTGTATGTTCGAATTTTTTCGAGAACACATTTCTTTTTGATCGGATCAATTTGACTTTCTTTCTCCAGCAGTTTCAGTTTCCGATATACCCAACCCGGTTCAGGTGACCATTGGCACACAAGTGTGTCTTCATCATGGTCTGATAGCGATTCCGCGTATGCACTTGATATTAGAAAGACTTGGGCTGAACGCTGTTCGAACTTTTCCACTGGTACCCACCTGTACGCCTGTTTCTCGCGCGGCGCCTTGTAGCGGACTAACACGTCTCCTGATTTGCAAATTGTGGCGTCCACTTGAACATTAAGATCATTGATCAGCCCGTCAAATGGCGCACTCGTGCAATTCATGTTCTTCGCCCAAAGATCGTCTTGTTGTAGCGCTATGGACGACTGACCAAACGGGACGCCAGCCCGCATGGAGCGTATTAGCTCCGTCGCTGTCGGTATGGCACCGATGACCGATACAAGTAAGGTTGGGTACAGCAAGAACCATTGCCACCACGCTTTCGGAGTTGGTTGGGGGGCAGAAACATCTCCTCTCTTGTTCCTATCAGCTGAACTTGCCTCAGAAGTTGCGGATAGAGGGACTTTGGTCTTTCTCGACGCGGAATTTGTGGTCGGAATCATCACTCTCTCCTGAAGCTCCAGCGCAAAGCAAACAAACCTGTGTCGATCGGTGCCTCCCTCTCAAGCAAGTGCACCGCCTATGTCTCGGTACCTGCGCAGGTCAAGAGCCGCCAGACTCCGAGCAAGCCTAGCCTTGCTGAAAGCAGGCCCAAATATTTTGTAGCCGCAGCGCACCTGGAGCATGAGTCCAGTCCCCCGGATTCCACTGGAAAGCCTGAACCAGAAACTGCATGGTTTGCGGGGTGAACCATCCTTGTCTCCGTCCTAGGCGTGCCGCCCAACAATCAGCTGCATTTTCGTCGGCTCCAACCACGTGATGCCCGCACTCGTGTGCGTACGTGAAAAGCTGAACCGGTAAAGGCGCAGAGGCTAAGAACATCGAGTCAAGCATAATTAGCGGTGGACTCGATGGTCCTCCCGGTACTGCACGCGCCCAATCTCCGACACCAGACTGAACTACCGTCACCACTGCCCCGCACCCTACAGGAAAGGGGCCAAGTCGAAATTGACCGGGCCCGAAGACCTGGGCTGTTGCAGGGGGGGGCACCATTGCTGCGACTACCGCACTTAAGCAAAGAAACGGAAATGGAAATGGAAATTTCATATCGCCTCCTTTTTTCCTCTCGCAGTAAGCTATAACAAGCCGCTTCTGCTGTCCACGAATGATCTAGGGGGGTGCGGCGAGGCTTTCGGAGGGGCTGTCAGACCCTCTCTCGCAGAGAACCACGCCTCCAACTGGAAAATGCGCGACATTGAGGCAAGCGACGACACGCTAAGGGAAGGTCTTACATGCTTTGGGGGCCAACATGACCTAGGTTCCAACCTGGGTGGGTTTCGTGTATCTGGCGGCGGTGCTGGATGTATGGAGCCGCCGCGTGGTGGGCTGAGCCATCGGCAACGACATGACGACTGACCTCGTCCTGTCTGCGCTGAAGATGGCTCTGGCGCAACGCAATCCCGAATACGTGTCCACCGCAGCGATCAAGGCAACCAGTACACCAGCCTGGCATTCGGCAACCGCTGCCGCCAGATGGGGGTGACGCCATCCTGAGCACGGTTGGCGACGCCTACGGCAACGCCATGGCCGAGAGCTTCTTTGCCACGCGTGAGTGCGAACTGATTGCCCGAAAGACCTTTGAGACAGGCTCGCAAGCCTGCATTGCGTTCTTCACCTGGATTGCAGGCTGGTACAACCCGCGCCGCCGACACAGAGGACTTGGATACAAATCGCCGATGAACCTTGAGAGGATATACGCCGACGCGGAACCATATCAAGCTTGACCATCAATTCTCATCGGCACCGGGCAATAGCCTTCCCGGCAAGACCTTTCGGGACTTCTGAAACTTACTCAGCGCGTCCTTGTCGATCAACAAGCAGGAGTCGCCGCTGTCGTTGGAGGTCCAGAAAGAGGCCTTATCGAAATAGACACGGGCATCGCATGAATCCGCCTGCCAACTATTGCCTGCCAAGCACATGCGCGAATTCTTCGCCGAGGCTTGAGACGAAAACTCCAATGAGGTGCCGTCCTCGAAAGAAACCGCCAGCGTCGTCGTCGAACCCAATTTTCGACTATCGACGGCAATTCCCGGTGTGAGTTCAGCAATGAAGATTTCGTTGACCGCTTTGCCATTGCGAAGGACCAGTTTGCCGTGAGCGACCTCCCGAGAGCCGTCCGTCACCTCGTGTGAAAACGTGATGTCTTTGGACACGTAGTACTGCAGACGCGAAAGTTCTTCACCTGTCAAGTTGTAGGTCCGCACAAGTGCATCACTCATGTACAAGTAGGCCTTGCCCGTGCCGAGGAAGCCCGTGGTCATTTGGTCATCTAACGGGTTGGAGACTGCCTCAAATTGAGCTGAACACGCAAGGCAATCGGCTGACGCACATGTCAAATAGGCCACCGCTACAAGCAAGCGAAGTATCATTGTGCTGTCCCTTCTAACCCTGAGTTGCCATTGAGCTGAGTGCGCGGGCAGCAAGTCCGGACTCGCAGTGATCATGTGCCAACGTAGTCTTGAGCGACTCGTCGTCCCTTGGCCTAAATCTGATAGTCCAGCATACCCGAATGCCACCCTTCATGGGCGACTGCTACTGGCCGGGTGCTGGTATTGAATGGCGGCTTTCTGGCAAAAACTCGCACAAGCTGTGCGAGAGGCTGAAACGCGACTATGCGCCCACCGTGATCGCATAGATGAACATCGCCATTCACACCTTGAGCCGGGTGAATTGGATACGTGGTAGCAGGCGCTTGAAATCACCATCGAAGCTGACCAGATGCTCGCCCTGCTGAATGACGGCTGCCGCCAGCCAGGCATCGGGCAAGTCATTGGCAACCAGCATCTTGTCGGCACACAGCTTACGTAACACGAGCCACTCGGCACCCAAGGTCGGCTGCTCTGTACCCGCCGACGTCAATAGCGCATCGATGAAACGCAATGCGTCAGAGATCGGCGTTGGATTGACGAATATCCTGGGATGGGTCACCAGCCGCAGGAAGCTGGCTATCACCATCGGCTGAAGCTTCAGCGGCGTACCCTGACTTGCATCGGTGACAGCTTGTTCCAGCCAGGCGCGCGCCACAAGGTGGTGTGGATGGTCGCTGCGCGATGCAGCGACCAAGACGTTGACGTCAGGCGTCACGATCCGCGGCGTCTTGCAAGGCCTTGTTGCTCAGCCCACTAAGCCCCGGAGTCAGCCCACCTTTTCCACGGAAGACGGGCAGGCGCACGGATTTGGCCGGAGCCGCCTGCGCTCGCAAACGCAATTGCAATCCTTCTTCGATCAAGCGAGTCAGGCTGGTGTGCTGCTGCGCTGCCAATGCCTTGGCCTGCGTCAGCAATACATCATTGATGTTGAGCGTGGTCTTCATTGCTGGCCTCGAGTTGACACATTGGATACAGATTTCTGTATTGTATTCGCAGACTGGCCGCCCCGCAAACTACGAGGGGTTGGGTTACCGTCCGATGTGTTGCACAAGACCCAGAAGACGCACTCAGTTGACTTGCTGTGGATGAGGAGGCAAGGTTTCTCTCACAAGCTGTGAGAGAAATTCCGGCGCTGGAATGACCACGTGGACTTCGTGTCTACGCCGAAGCGCTTTCTCAGGTCAATGTCCTTTTGTGTAGCATCTTGACCGTCAAAGTGGACGCGTTGATGCTGGTGTAAATTTGGTGAAAAAGTTAGTCGGACAGGGGCCGAAACTGTCGGACGCTACTGAGGGAAACGGCAGAGGCAAGAGGGCATATTTTGGCTTCACACGGCAGGGGTCGCAGGTTCGAACCCTGCACCGCCCACCAAAAATATGAAATAAATCAAGCACTTAGCGTGACCGCTAAGTGCTTTTCTTTTTTGCTGGTGAAAATTTGGTGTAAATGATTGGCGCCAGCGTCTCCGAGCACCTGGGCAGTGAACCCTGCCGAACGGTGTTTGAGGCGAGGTTGCCACGCCACGTCCATGAACAGGCACGCCAGCTGTGGCCCGCAGCGTGGCTGCAATGCCACCGACCGGTCCTTGTGTCGGCGAATTGGTGCTGCCGACCCATCAGCGACATCTGTGTTCCCCGATTAGGCGCCAGAATCCAGACGTTCACGCTACAGCCTGGTAGCAATCGCCAAAAAATCGATCTTGAATGGAGCTCCAAGTTCAGATATCGGTAGCCCGAAATTACCCTTCAACCGGGATTTCATAACTTATTTGATACCGCAAACGTTTTCCATGAACGTCTTTAGTGAAGTCTGAACACCTGTCTCACACTGAGTACGACAAATCGCCTTCAAAGAGACGGAGTTGAACCCGGGTTTATGCGCCAAGCTAGTGAGATTACTCATCTCTGTTAAATCCGATCCAGTGGGAACATCAGATGCACAGGCAACCCCCACCGAGTTTGCTAATGCCTGGGTGCAGCTTTTAACCGTTACCGCATGAATCCATTCGCAATCCGAAATGGCCATGCTGGCATTGCTGGGGTCACGGTGGACGACAACCCGAGAGGCTTTGAGCTCGGCCCACTTTTTGAGTCCATTTTCGAAACCGAGATCGAGGCTCAGATTTCGACGCTTAGGAATAGCATCCGGATTGACCTCACTATCGGCCGAATAGAAATCGGGATTTGAGATGATCTGCGGCTTCTTGCCTTGCCCCAGGATTAAAAAATAAAGATGATCCGGTTCACCGCAAGAAGACCCCATACAACCTGTACTGAATAGAACTGCATCTGCATTTGCAAGTCGATAGGCACGCCAAAGCACAATTGCGTCACTCGGACCAACAAAGACCTTCTTGCCATCGACCAATAGCGCGTTGTGCATGAATGCTGGGCCGATTTCACCAACGCTCACCGAGCCATAGTGCGTTTCAAGATTCTCGCTCCATATTGGTTCGGCCGCATAGCTCGAGCCAAGCTTTAGCAACATAGAAGCTGCGATGGGCCACATCACGGACATATTAAGTTTCATAAAACACCTTCGGGCGCATGTCGGGAACTGAACACTTGAGCTCGATCCCTCAGCAACTTCGATGACTAAATGGCCCTTTAATGACCCGACCTGAAAGCTGTCGTGCATAGAAGGCAGTTCCTGGCCGATGTCGCAGGTTGGTTGCCGCGAAGCGGCCATTCACTGTATTTTCTCGCAGACGCATTGCGGAACTGCATGAGGGTTTCTTGTCGCTCAAGGGCATGGCTCCCGGCGCGCGTCAAGGTAGTTGTCGCCTCATTCATGCGGCCAGTAGCGATATATCCACTGCTGGCGAGTTGGCCGTGACGACGGCATCACGTTCTGGGTTGAGGGTGACGGCCCCCAGCGGG
>Ga0194137_10000183_pt1 | contig 42964 bp, 56 predicted proteins | sample TARM_MetaG_T3_14_FD_134025 | JGI IMG/M metagenome (GOLD analysis project Ga0194137, IMG submission 134025) | Freshwater microbial communities from Pennsylvania, USA, analyzing microbe dynamics in response to fracking - TARM_MetaG_T3_14 (version 2) | ecosystem: Environmental > Aquatic >...
ATGGGGAATTGAAGATTTCACCTCCCCCACCCCCATTTGAGACTCATTCTCATTTGTCGCCTGACCGCTGGGTTTTCATCCAGTGCGAGTTGGGGTCGAGCGGGTTCCCGTTCTCATCGCAACCGATGACCACGCCACGCCTCTCCATCCTCTGCTTAGTGGAATCGTGATGCTGCTTGCATAGCGACTGCCAGTTATCGGAATCCCAGAACAGCTTTTGAGCGTGTGCAATCGCGGCCCTGTCACCCGAAGTGATGGCGTCTTTCAGCTTGTGCGGAATGATGTGGTCAACAACGGTTGCGGCGACCGTTCGGCCCTGTTGCTGACACATGACACACAGCGGGTGCATGGCAAGGAACGAACGACGGGCTTTATCCCATCGGCTGCCATATACGCGCGGTTCACGCTTCATGCCATCCTCCATGCCCGACGCCGCTCAGTGCGCACCGAACCATCGGGGTGGTGCTCTACCGGTTCGCCATCATCATGATCAACCAGTGACCAGCAGGGATAAACCACCGCTCCACCGTATGCATTCCCCACGGCATAATCAGCAGCCGCGCTGTGATCCCATCGGGCCAGCACGTCAGCCAGCTTTGCAACCGGCACGCTATAGCACACGCCATGAATCAACTGAGGCAAAGTGATGAAGTCTGCCCGCGTCTTATCAGCTGCAATCAACCGCTCAGCAATAGCCGCCTGATACTGTGGCGGGCGGCCAGTGCCGAGGTAGAAGCTGATGAGATCGTCAGGCTTATCATTGAGCCAGGCGCTGACCTTCTCTACGAATCCACGGACAGGCCGCGCGTCATCCTCAACGATAACCACTCTACATGTCTGGCTGGCGGCCCAGTCCAGTGCACGGCGGTGATTCCAGTTCGCACCATGCTGGCCTTCATCCATGAAGAGTTGAGCATTCAGTTCGTTAACCAGCATGATGGACTGAGCAAACCGCGAGTGATGCCCCACCACTGCAAACTTCACTTGTGCATCCACCAGGCAAACTCCTTACCGATACCGTTTGTTTTGAATACCGTGTGCACCCGGGGGCCAGTGATCAGGCGATCGCTAAACCGATAAGCCACAATACCGAATGCCAGCATGTCGCCTACGGCTGCGGCAGGCTGCTCCTTATTCCAGAACCGGTTGCTTTCGGTCAGGTAGTAAAGGCGCACGATACCGTGAGCAATCGCCATGACATCTTCACGGGTTCCACCCAGCAGGCCAGCATTCAACATCACATCATTGCGGTGCTCGCTGATGAACTCCTGATAAATCCGCTCCGGATGATTACTCGCTGCCCACGGGTCCGCATACGTCTTCAATTCGGAACCTGCATAAATACGTGCGGGCGACATATCCACCCAGGGTTCACGCAGCATCTCGACGTCGGTACCGTCAGTGCACCAGACGAAGCGGTATTCAGGATGGTCACGCAGGTACTGCCAGATATGAAGCCAGCGACGGAAATAAACGTTCATTGCCACCGTGGGTACGCCAACCAACTGTGCGCCAGAAGGTGCAACATCAAGCTGGTCAGCAAGTACCACAGCGCTGGCACCCTTCACTGATGAGGCCCATTTACCAAGAAGCGCTGGATTAGGCTGTAGCCTTTCACCGCGTTGCGGGTCCGCTTCGCTGGTGAGTAGAGTGGTGATCACCACGTCACATGCAGGACGGAATGGCGCATAACCGGTATATCCGGTATCACGTCGCTGGTTGTGGACTGTCACATTCTGCCGCACCAGCTCATCGCGATTGGGTCGCGGTACCGATCGCTCTACCGCTTCGTGTTCATCCAGCGAATAAATCAGCTTCTCAGAGCCAGCAATATCAGCAAACGCCCACGACGTCAGCCCGGCATTGTGAATCCGGGTAGCCAGATCGCTATGCTCATACATCCCGCGACCATATACCGTATCGAAACCGCCGACGGCATCAATCGCCGAACGATGGTAATACAGCATCACGCCGCGCTGCCCAGTGTAAGCAACGTGCCGATCATCGCGGTAAAGCACAGCAATATCGTTGAGCTTACGACTTCCGGCCAGATCCAGAAATTGATATGCAAGGTGTGGCTCTGGTGATTCGATGTAAGGCAATTGCCAGTTATCCGCTATCGGCCAGGCATCATCATCGAACAGAAACAGGTGTTCGCATCCGGCATCCACCAGCGCGGTAAGGCTGGCGTTCTTTGCAGCCACTATGCCCTGCGAGGTTTCCAGCCGAACAAGTTCGACGCCTGCCGGGATTGTGGCGGCAGGTAGCGAACCATCATCAACGACCACCAGCAACGCCCCAGCGGGAAGGTGTTTCAAGTGCTGCTCAATGGCGCGGGAAATTACTGATGGTCGATTGTGAGTGCTGATCGCAATACCGATTCGTGCTGATGAAACGCAGGCAGGAACATACGGGACACCATCAATAGTGACCTGCATAATAAACTCCGTGTGAATATGTTTAGGCGGGGAACAGGCTTAACGCGGGCATCGCACAATCCTCACCTTCCCATAACGGGTGCGCCGTTGAACTTCACCGTTCACCGCAAGCATGCGGCCACTGTAATCTCGCTCAATATCCACGACTTCACCCTTAACATCGTCAGCGGTCAGGCAGCACTTCACCTCTGCGCCATCGAGATACACGGTGATACGTTCGCGGCCGGGTATGATTCTCTCACCTGGATCATCATCAAGTACGGTTATGCGCATAGTCATTTCCTCGCGTACAGCAAACCACCGGGCTGTAGTTCTTTCTCGATGGTGGCGCTGACCACCTCACCAATGGATGCCTGCAATGTCGACAGGCTGGCAAGGTTGGCTGACTGTTCGTTGAGACGGTCTTCAACAGTCTGTTCCCAGGTCTTCACAGTCGTGGCGGCAATGTCATAGGTAATAAGGGCATCATTGATGAACACCTGCGCATCTTTAATTTCCATCGGTGACTGTTTACCAAAGCGGCTGTCTACCAGATGGCTGATAGCGAACTCTTGCCCGGCAGCAGTGAGGAAGTTGTAATGATTCTCGCCACTGAACGCCGTTGCCGTGTCCTGCGTCTTCACATAACCCAGTTCACGCAGTTCGGCAGCACCAGACTTTGACGGCAAATCGCCATCCACCAGCGCGCCACGAAAAAAGAGCGCATGCAGGACATCGCCAGCTGCGCCGGATAGTTGTTTATTCATGTCTTGTTCAGCCGGATACTGCCCGCCAAGCGGAAAATACAAATCATCAGCGACAGTTACGCCCCAATTGTCGCTGAATGGATGCGGAATGCCGTATCCATCCACGACAACAGCGGTGAGAGTAAAGCCATCAGGGCAAATCACGTTCAGGGAACGTTTGAAACCAGCGTCTGTTTTTCCCAGAAAATCCAGGCGGCCAACTAATAACTTTTCAGCTTCATTGCTGGCGTACACGTGAACAGCAATGTGATCACCGGAAAGCGTAGAGCCAAGCGATGAAATGCTGATGATTAATTTTTTAATCTGGCAGTTCATGGTTGTTTCCTTTTAGGCGTGAGCCTGTCGCGCGGGAAGACCACCCGATAAAGCGGAATGCCCCAGGCTCACTACTGAAAGATATCGTTAGGCTGCGCGTGCGAGGCGCAATAAAAAAGCCACCAGCGGATGCCAGTGGCTTAACTATTAATTTACTTGAGTCAAGACTTGCGAATTGCGCCAAGAATTGAAGATGCTAAATTATCAATTTCTTTTGCGACAGTGTTTAAATCGTGCCCCACCGTACTCCCTGTTCTAGCCTGGGAGGCACCAACAGCAGCCTTAGCAATTTCAAGGGCGGCCTGAACAACTGCGACGCGGTCTTGTTCTTCGGAATTTTTGCAATTAAATTTCTCTAACATCACAACCTCCTTTTCATAAATGGAAGTTGCAGATTACGCTTAAGATTTATCCTAAGAAAGCATTATGACAGGCACTCAGTGAATGCCTGCTGTAATGCCTTAGCAATCGGCGTCAGGGCGGGCTACTGCACGACAGGCTGCCATGCATGCGGTTTGCATATCGGTACGAGCAATCGCAAGCCAGCGCGGGTCGTTTACGCCATCATTCAGAAATTCAAGCTGAGCCAAAAATTGGCGGCTGATTTCTTTTACGCGATTCATATTGGCAATTTCTTTATCGCCTAAAGTGCGGTAGCCCTTAACGGTGCTGCCGTCCTGCGGTTTTGCTTCGCTCATGGTTTCCTCGGTTATTTAAGGCACTGTTCACGCACATACGCTTGCAGGCCAGTCAGTTGTTTGGTGACGGTGGAGATTCCGTCTCTGAGACGCCAATAATTGAGTTCAGCATCTGCTGTAAGTCGAGGGCTTGAGCCATCAGCCAGGCTGGTGGTTCCGGGCGTTCCGTTCGAGGTGCAGGTTGCTTTGAGCTGCAGCTTACGCTTACCAGCGACAACATCAGCACGAAGCCTGTCATTTTCAGCCTTTGCATCTGCCAGTTCTCCGGTGTATTTCGCGTCCAATGCCGCCACGTCACGCTGGCGCGTCTGCATGTCGCTAATGGTGTCGTTCGCCAGCGTCAGCGCACTGGTCGCTCTGTCACGCTGGTCTTTATAGGCGATGGCATTGTCGCGGTAGTGGCTCGCCAGCCAGCCGAGGCAGACAATCAGGCAGATGACCACCGAACAGGCAATGGCGGTTAAGCGGTTCATCGCTCATCCCTTACCTGCTGCTGCACCTTGCCAACCAGTTGGGTGTGCGAGCTGATTTCAGAAATTCCGATGCCGCTAATGCCGATGTATTCCTGACCGGTTTGCTTATCCTGAATCAGGTAAACGCCTCGCCAGTTGTCATACGCAAGCGCGTCGCGGAATTCAGACATCTTTGTAACCTTGATTCGGTCTGCATCAGCAGAAAGCTGGGATGAAACAGCCATCGTTGATTTGGCAGGCACTGGACCGGTATCACATCCAGATAGAAGGAACACAAAAAGGAGAATGAATATTTTCATGGTTTCACCGCGTTAATCATCGCTCTATCCCCCAGCACGCCAGCGCACTTTCCTGATCCCGGCGCTCAACCTGCCCGTAACAGCCATTTTTATGGCCCTGCGTCAGCCGGCAGTCTTTGCCACCGTCCCGAATCCACCAGCGAATTGCCTCACACGCCCCTTTGCGGTCGCCAGCATTGATCCGGCTGTAGAACGTTGAGGGGAAACACTTGCCGGGACCGATGTTGTACGGGCAAAACGAGGCAATCCCGGCCTTCTGCGGTTCGGTGAGCGGAACTTTGATGTTTCTATTCACCCATGCCAGCGCCTTATCGCGTTCGATGGCGTTCACCGCATCGCATTTGGCCTGCGTTAACTTCATTCCCTGGCGAACCGGTTTGCCGTCCACCTGTGTGGCACCACGGCAAATGGTCCAGATGCCGGAGCCGTCACGATACGACGTGAGGCTGTTCCCCTCTTTTTCGTTGAGGAACTGATCGAGAATCGTCGGTGCTGATGCACCAGCACCAATCAGCAGCAGAACCGCAGCACTTAGCTTTGCTCTCGTCCCCATCATTGGCCCCTGGCGGCTTTACGCCGATCCTCTTTGATTTTGAAATACAGATTGGTCAGGTAGGTCAGAAAGCCAAATAGCAGACTCCCTAATACCCCGATAGCCGCCCATTGAGACGGTGAGACCTTATCCAGAGACTGGAGTAGCCAGTAAAGAGTGCTACTGCCAGATGTGCCGTATGCAACGGCAGTAGTTATTTTTTCCATTCGTAGCATGCTCCACCTCCACGTTTGGGAAGTGCTGTGCGTGATTAATAAAGGGGGTCTGGCCTTCGGGCGCTTTTGAAAAGGTAAAAGTGTGAGTGATTCCCGAGTCCAGAAATGAAAAAACCCCGCCGAAGCGAGGTTTAAAAAGTGTTTTAAGTTCGTGTCTAAGTGACCACTCTTAACACGTTATATTAAAAAATGCGGACCGCACTAGAACTATTTTGATTTTTTTCGACAATAACTACGGCATCCATTTCAAGGCGAATATCCAACATTGATAAACAACCCTCAATGAATCCTTCCGCCATCATCATTTCGATACGAATCTGCTTTTCACTCTTTTTATGGTTCTTCGCCATCTGCCTTTTTGACACCCTGTATACATAGTGCCCAACCAGCATGTGATAATCATAAGGCCGCTTCTTTTTCAGGCGTGCCATGCACCCCTCGATAATCAAACCGTCATTATCAGAGCAATAGATTCGGGTTTTCCCATTTTGCGGAAGCAGTCCTTTGAAGCCTGCAGCAATTGGCGAATAATCAACACCACATGAGTCAGACGCCGCCCATGCACCCCACAATTCAAGAACCGTTTGAATATCACGCATTAATCTCTCCACAGATTTACGCCAGCACGCCAATCGCTAACGAACGGTCTAAAAAACGAAACAGCAGCTCAATCTGACTGCCATATTTGGCCTCGAAAGCCACATGGTCCCGATGCAACTCATCGTGATGTGCTCTGCACAGCGGTATCACGAATAAATCATGGGCCTTTGTTCCCATCCCTCCTTGTCCATGCCCTATCAGGTGATGCGGGTCGTCTGCCGGGTTGTTACAGCAGGCGCATTGCTGCGCTTTAACCCAGCGGGTGTATTTCTCGTTTTCCCAGCGGCGGCGCTTCGGGCGCAGCATGAATGATTCCGGTGTCTCCGGGTCAACCTTTAACGCCAGCACGCGCTTTGCTGTTTCCTGCACAATCTCAGAGGGTCCGCGTGTTGGAACAAGATCGGCCTCTCTGGTTACTGAGTGAATGACCGGTTTCGGCAGACGCAGCACCTGACGTGCTGCGGTCTCGGGGATTGCCTCGATCAGACCGTTGTGTGCCAGCCACCAGCAAAGCTCTGGCAGTGTCAGGGCGTGGGTGTCATCAAAGCCCAGCTCGCGCCGCACTGTTGAGAGGATGTAGGCAGCACAGTTCGCCAGGGCAATGGTTTCAAGAGCGCTGATGTGCTGATCGCGCAACAGGTTGTCACAGTGCCAGCACAGACGGATTACCCCTGGGACGTGGCGCATCGTGGTGATGCTCTCCATGTGCCAGGACTCGTGCGGCCACTGACAGGAGTTTTCACGAAGTAACCAGTCCTCAAGCCCTGAAAGGCCACCAGCGCGACGTAACACCGCTTCGTTAGTGAATACTGATCGCAATGCCGGGTCTTCTGCCAGCGGCTGCTCTGCCGCCGGTATTTCACCACTGGGTAATTCGGCCAGGCGCTCAGGCTCGTTTTCAATCAGCATGCGACCGCGATTAAAATATGGCAGCAGGCGCGAGCCAGGTTTAAATGCAATAACGCCCAGTTCAGGGATGAAGATCGGATTCAGCAACGCTCTCACTGAATACCTGCCTTAGCTTTGTGCGATGTCCACAAACCGCCAATCCACTGCACACCCTTAGCCGTGAACCGCGCCTGACTGAATGCATAGTTTGATGCCTGCGTGGTACCGGTCTTTACTTCAAACCGTCCAGCTTCGGTATGGTGGTGGTATGGCGTGAGAATGTTATTGAGCCGATACATGATCCGATTATCCAGGAGGAATAACCGAAACTCAGGCTCTTTTGCATTGAGCAGTTTCGCAACCTGCCGGAACGTCAGAGAACCCGTGGCTGTAACGTAACGGTCCACGAACTCTACTTTCGGCGCAGCAACTGCCAGTTCATTCACCAGTTGCTGTTTTTGCTCAGCAAGATCAGCAGCGAGGCGCAAGGCCTCCGGTAATGACTGCGGCACGGCAGGTGCCTTTATTTCTTCAAGCTCCAGCCAGCGATCGATAATCCTCTTGCGCAGCACCACGCTGTAACCAGACACCAAAGTCAGGCACAAGTCTTTTGGCAGATGGAAGCAAGGGTAAGACCTGCCCATATCATCCCGGTAATCTCCCCAAATCTGGGGAGATTGAATATTGAGCTGATCCAGCATTGACTTGATATCTCGGCACACATGGTCATGTCGCTTTTCACACAATCCAGCAATCTCCAGGCTGCTCATCGCAGGGAATCCAGGATCATTTTTTACATTGATTAACTGTTGCATGGTCTTCTCCACTTATCAGGCGGCTGCACCCGCCGGTTCGTATTTGCTGATCGTGATTTCAACCTTCCCTTTCGGTGTTACTGGCCCCCACTCCACCAGCATCTTTTTCACCTGATTGTCGTCTTCCCATACTCCGGCATGGGTCAGCGCATCAAAAAGCCCTTTGCTGTAGTTGTCGATGTCACGGCGGCGGTTGTCCGGTGGATACAGCAGGATTTCCACTGCACACAGAGAACTTGATGGCTTCGGCAAGCGGCGCAGTTGCTCAATGATTGCAGCACAGGCTTCGCTCTGGAATGCGCGGCCTTTGGCGCTGATCAGATGGAGACCTTTCAGCGGCCCTTTGTTCGGGGCACGCCAGTAGGTGTTCACGCTTGGCGGGAACGGTAATTTCAGCTTCATAGCGCGGACCCTCTGAGGATGGCAACAACGTCTGATGATGTTTCACGCGTGCTGCCCTTGCTGGATATCGCACGGCGTGCACTTACGTGATGCAATGTGAAACCGTGTTGTTCATAAAGGTCGATGATGCGGGGTGCGGTAGAATTGCTGATCACAACTGTTGCCCCACGCTGATGAGCAGCAACACAGCATTCTGCCAGAGCAATCTGATCAGCCCACTTGAAGCCACCAGCAGCATATCCAGTGAATCCGCTGGTTCCCGGCATCGGTTCATATGGTGGATCGCAGTAAACAACATCACCCTCACCTGCCAGCGCCAACGTTCTGCGGAAGCCGGCATTCAGGAACACGCAGTTGTGAGCCATCCCGACAAATGCCTGAATCTCTTTTTCAGGGAAATACGGAGCGCGGTATTTACCAAAGCCTACGTTGAACTGGCTATCGAGGTTGTACCGGATCAGGCCGTTAAAGCAGTGACGGTTGAAGTACAGCAGCGCCGCCGCACGTTCAGGACCACCCATTAGCTGGTTATTAAATTCATCGCGCAGCTTGCTGTAACTCTCTGCATTGTTCAGCAGGGAGAACATGCGGCGGGCATGCGTTACAACCTGATCCGGGTCCACCGCCAGCATCTGGTAGAGGTTGATTAAATCCTGATTGACGTCAGCAAGCAGGAAACTGGCGTGCTTGTCGGAGTTCATAAACACCGAACCACCGCCGACAAACGGCTCAATCAATCGCAGGCCAGCAGGGATGAGGCTATCGAGTTCAGACAGCAGGGAGAATTTACCACCAGCCCATTTCAGGAACGGGCGCTGCCAGGTGCGTGGGGCTGTTTCCTCAACTGGCATTGCAGCAGCGATGCGTTCACCAATCCAGCGCATGACCGGTACAGCCATGCTGTTGCCGATCGCTTTGTAGCGCGGGCCATCTGGGCATTCGGTCGCTTCTTTGCCACGCCAGTTGATGAGGGTGTGGTTATCAGGGAATCCTTGTAAGCGCTCGCATTCAACTGGCGTGAGGCGACGAACAGCCATGCTCTGCATGATGGCAGGGCTTAAGTTTGTTCCGCTACTTGCACTGGTGAGGGTAGGTGCCTGCTCTTCTGCAAAGCCAATCCCGCCAGCTTTGGTGCCTTGTCCTGCTTTGAATGCATAGGCAATGGCTGGGGGCTGACCGCTATTGGCGTGACTGGTGTCGTGGTTCCCTGCACGTAGCGTGGGTGCCATATCAACCGTTGCGTCAGCACCGTGGTCTTTATAGCTGAATGCGATGCAGGCGTTCTCTTGCCCGTTGTTTCGACCAAGTGTATGGGCCAGTTCGCGATTTATATCTGGGTCTTGCGTGCCGTGCACAGCAAAGGTTTCGACATCAAAATCTATGCGTTGTCCTTTTGCCGTAAGGCAAGCTGCAACATCAATACTGCCGCTGGTGTTGCCACCGCCAAACGCCTGAATTTCTCCAACCAAACCACTCCCACGCTGCGCGAATATCTCCTTGTTGCTTTGCCCAATACCACCTTCGTTGTTCGACTGGTTCAATGTTGGGTGCGGATTTACCGGGTTGTCCCAGTGACTACCGATTTCAATGCGTTTTCCAGCATCTGCGGTAATTGCCGCTTGCGGTTCTCGGCTCGGCGGAGTATCCCGGCGCACGCCGTCGTACTCAAAAAGTAACGCTGCGGGATCAAATCCACTTCGAGCACTTGCGACAACGAACACACGCTTGCGTCGTTGTGCCACGCCGAAAAATTGAGCGTCGAGCAATCGCCAGGCGACAATGCGCGATGGTCCATACACACAACCAGCGTTCGACCATTTTCCCCCTGCTGGCTGCAGTTCGCAGTCTTCTCCGGCAAGCGCGCCAATAAAGCAGCCGAAGGCGTTGTCTTTTGACGAGAGGACGCCGGGGACGTTTTCCCAGACGATGATCGCTTCTTCTTCTTCGCGCTCGCGGCGCTTGTCGTCGATTGCATTTGCTAATTCCACATATGAAAGGGTTAATTGCCCACGTGCATCCGCAAGCCCATTACGCAAACCTGCGATGCTGAATGCCTGGCACGGAGTGCCGCCAACCAGAACATCCGGCGCTTCAACTTCACCGGCACGAACTGCGGCTGAGATTTTGGTCATATCCCCAAGGTTCGCCACATCAGGCCAATGCGCTGCCAGCACTGCCGACGGGAATTTCTCTATTTCAGCAAACCATGCCGGCTTCCATCCCAGTGGTTCCCAGGCAACCGATGCGGCTTCAATGCCACTGCAAACTGATCCGTATCTCATAGCTCACCATTGAATCTGCCAGGTAAATCGTAAACACGCTCACCACCAGCGCTATATGCGCGCTTCTCAAGACATTTCAGGCGCTGGGCCAGGCAATGCGCCCTTTCGTCGGTTAATCGCGATGCATCGAACGCTTCAAGCCATACCGTCGCTGCGCGCAGCCACAGCCCTTTCGATTCCAGTTCCTGGGCCTTGCGTACCAGACCCCGTGATCGGGTGATTTCGGCGATGGGCATCCCGCCAGTTTCGGGATAAGCCTTTGCCGCGAAGTAGCAGAACTGGCCCTTGATCATCTCCCTTGTGGTGAACTCACTTTCAAACAGGCGGTAAGCGGCGCGTTGCACCCAGGTGCGCGGAACGTGTGGAAACACCAGTCGGAGACTTGCAGCACTGCTACCAGGGTGTGCTTCGATGTATTTCAGGACTTCGTGAATCAGGCTCATGCTCACCCCCTGAACCCATTAGGTATTTCGGTTTGAACGCTGTTTGAGTAATCAGCTTTGAAAGCCGCGCTCTCCCATTTGCCGTTCACCCTGCAAGGGCGTCCAGCCTCTTTCCATTTCGTTGCCGACTGGAGGTATGCCGGGAATTTACTCGGCTGGAATAGCGTTGAGGGACGCAGATAATCAGCCATTTGCAAATCATCACCCCACTTGGCTGTGGAGTAATCAACCACCAGCAGCAGTTCTTCCAGGGTGAATTTTTCACCGAGGCGTGCGCGGATTGGGTCCATCGACGATCTGCAGACCTGATAACGTGCACCGGTTTTTTGGTTGAGGTGAGATAAAACCTGTTTCGACTGGTCAGTAATCAAAACACCAGGGTCGGGTTGCCCAGCAACCTGACAAGAGGTTTTGTTTTTATCTGATGGATCAGTAGTTGTATTTACTGACGGATCCCCACCAGATTCTGACGGGTCAAAACCGCCTTTTTTGCTGGATTCCGACGCCTCAAATTTTGATGGGTCAAATTCTGATGCATCAGATTTCGACGCGTCAGATTTTGATGCGTCAGGATTTGACGTGTCAGATTCTGGCAGGTGAGCAAACGCAGCAGCACGCAGCTTCTGAACGTTGAGGGTGTAAACGTTGGATGCGTTGCGATTACCCTGACGGCGTGCTTTGCGGGTCAGCCAGCCCTCTTTCTCCAGCGCGCCGATAGCCGTTCTGACAGTGCTCTCCCCTGCCCCTAATTGTCGTGCGATAGTCGCGATAGAAGGCCAGCAAACGCCCTCGTCACTGCTGAAATCAGCCAGGCGCGCCATAATCGCCACACTGGATAATTTCATGCCAGACGATGCGCAACCGTCCCAGACGTAACTGGTTAATTTAGTGCTCATCCTTAGCCCCTATCTCGATGAAATCGCGCATGAATTCTTTGATTGGGCTAAAGCACTCGCCATGTTCATAGTTTTCACGCAGGTAGATAACTCGTTGAGTCTCAGGCTCCCAGCGGATAACGTGGACGGGGATGCCCCTTCTGTCTTTGAACCATCGGTTAAGGACGCGCATAACTGTTTTGCCCTCCGGTAGTAGACACCCACGACACCAGCCGCTCGGCTGTGGTTACATGCAACCCAGCGGTTTGATACTCTGCGTTCATACCGAAACAGCGGAACACCCGGAATCGGGATCATCCTCAGTTGCGGTAAACGGTTCTTTGCCGTTAAACTGTTCATGCGTTAGTTCTCCACACGATTGCGAAGCGCCGCGGGGCCGGGAGCTGCACACTCGCCGGTCCCACTCTTTTCAGGGGCGCAAAAAACCCGATACAGCAGCGTTAAATGCTCCTGCCACTTAGCCATGACCTGATAGCTGTTCTCTTCAATCCTCTCGCGTTCGGCGGCATCAATAACCCCGTCAGCTGTCGCTATACGGACGTACTGAGAGTGCTCGCTAATCCATTCAATCGTTTCCATCAGGCGTTCATTGATGTCAGCGTTCTCAATGTCCTCAACAGCCACCAGCGGAACGTTTACGCTGTTTGACTGGCGCGAAACGGCATCAGCGATATGTTTGGTGCCGCTTGCCTGCTGCAGGACTATCGCCCACCCCATCGGGAAGATCTGATCGCCACCAGCACGCAGTCGGTTGAAAAGCGCGTCCTCTGTCACGCCTAGCCATTCAGCGGCTTCGGCATATCCGCCAGGGAGTGCGGCAATCGTCTTCTTGATTGCGGCCACCAGCCAGGCTGGTTGTTTATCTACTTGCCAGTGATTACCCACGGTTAACCTCTTGATTCTGTGGTTTATGTTTAAGCAGCTGATTCGTTATTCTTTGAGTAGGCCAATGGATCGTATTTAAGGGCGCCGTTTGTTCTTTTCTCTGCCAAGAGCGCGTATTTCCATGGAACACTTTCCTTCCAGAGGCTTACTGTCGATTTCGATACGCCAAGCGCCTTAGCAGCGGCTGTAGCTGTACCAAAATGGTTTATTAGATTTTGTTTAAACATTTCTCCTCCAAGGTTTGTTAGACCCTCAAAGTTTAATGTTTCAAACAAAAAATAGTCAAGAAATTAAACAAAGATATGTTTAACTTTTTAAACATGAAAAATGAAAATATGAGTGACCGCATCGGCCAGCGTATGAAGGCGCTGAATTTGCGGAGCAGCAATTTAATAAAAGCCACTGGAGCATCTCGAGGAACCGTTAGCCAATGGGTCAACGGCGGGACAAAGCCGTCCGTTGAGTATCTGAGTAAGCTTGCGGATGTTTTGGGCGTGACGGAGAGGTGGCTTACTGAGGGCGGCCTGATTGAGGAATCAAACGGCAACTCAAATCCTGGCCCCGACATAAGGCGCCGCGTGCCTCTTTTGTCGTCAGTGCAGGCTGGTCATTGGAAGGAGATGGTTGAAGGAAATCTTGACGAAGTGACTGAATGGATTGAAACAACGGCGAAAGTTTCTCCTTACGCTTTTTCATTGCGTGTAACGGGTGATTCAATGTCTAGCCCCGCAGGTTCCGGTCTTTCGTTGCCTGATGGGTCGTTGGTAATCGTTGATCCTGATATTGAAGCAATAAGTGGGAAAATCGTAGTAGCAAGATTGAATGGGTCCAGTGATTCGACCATCAAAAAACTCATGATTGATGGGCCTAACATGTATTTAATGCCTCTTAACCCTGCCTATAAACCCATCCCTATTGATAACACATGCGAGATAGTCGGCGTCTGCGTCAGGCTTGAAATGAATCTCCCATAAGAAGACATTCCAACTTTAAGACCAGCTACGGCTGGTTTTTTTACATCCAAACATATTTAGTTTAATTTTACGAACAACCAGATTGACATTTTAGTTTGAATAATTAAACTCTATTTCATCAACAGCGAACAGGCAGGACGCCCACGAAGTAGCCGCCCCAGGCGTATGAAGATGGGGATGATTCGCGAAGTGAACCAAACATGGCGAAAGCCGACAGCGTTGAAGGCGTTTCTCTCAGGTTTCGCGCTAAACAATAGCGGGGAGAACCTGGGGCGGTGAGCAAACCCCGCGCGGCTGCACCTGATGCTACAGCCCAGACCAATAAGCCGACTGGCAACGTAACTGCCCTTTGCATCTGCCCCGGCAAGGTAGCGCTGCCGAACCGGGGCGGGTGAATCGTAAAAGGTTTCTTGTAGTACGTCGTATGGCACATGCGTCGCAGCGGTCCGGGGATTCCTTGACAGTATCCCTAATCCAACGGGTAGCCGGAATGTGCAAGCCAGGTAAGCCCGAAAGCGTTCCACCAGCGTGGCGATCAGGTGTGACACCTCGGAAGAGACGAGGGAATCAGCCATTCACGTTAAGCATCTCTCCGGGTGTTTAGCGGGACTGGAAGAGTTACCACTTGGAGACGGTCCTAATAAATGTCCTGGATAGTGGCGCTTTGGTCGCGATAACAACCACTCCAGTTGATCCTGGGAGTTATCAGGTCAGTGAGATGCCAGCACTCTCGACGGCAGTGACGGCGGGAAGTAGACCGCTGACCGCGCGGAAAGACGAGCAAGCCCAGAGTACCCGTGAGCGGCTTAAAAAACACGGGGGAGCAGGTTCAATCCCTGCACACAACAGGTTAGAGCACTGTGTAAGCGATAAGCGAGATGCTGATACGCCTGCAAATGACTCCGTAAGGCGTCTTGTTCCCTCAGTGCTCTATCCGTTGTGGTTTAGCTTAATCGGGTAGAGCGCCCCTCGTATGGGGAGGTGAGCTCTAAACAAGGTTCATAACCCAGTTTATCTCATGCGGACCAGCTGGACGTTATGTGGGTTCGAATCCCACAACCACAACCCAATCGCTGGAACGCGATAGCTGTGAGAAGTCTTTGGGGCGGTAACACTGTTTTCCCGTTTTGTACGATGTTACCGCCCTCTTTTTTACGCAACACACAAGAGCATCACCAGGCGACGGGCTCATAACCCAATCCACCTGGGCGGTTGCAGCCGCAGGTGCTCTTCTGTGTTGTGTGGAGAAACTAACGCCCTTGCAGGGGCATTAACCCGAGGTTGATACCTATGTCTAATGAACGTGCAACCAAAGTGCCGGATTTCATCGGCGAACTGGATGGCGGAGTCTTTGAAAACAAGATTTCGATGGCCCTCAGTGAAGTAGCTTTCGGTGTGTTGAATAACGGCCAGAAAGGGAAAGTTACCCTTACTTTCGAACTTGATCGCATGAGCAACTCTGTCGATGAGAAGCGCGTACTGATCAAACACAAGCTGGCGTATGTGCGCCCCACCCCTCGCGGCAAGTCGTCCGAAGAAGACACCACGGAAACCCCGATGTATGTCAATCGCGGCGGCAAGCTGACCATTCTGCAGGAAGATCAGGGCCAGCTCCTTACCCTGGCTGGTGAACCGGACGGAAAGCTTCGCGCTAAGTCCTAACCGTCTTTATTCCCTCTCTTTTAAATTACAAAGGATCAATAAGTTATGTCTCAGACATTAGATGCATCAGCAATCGGCCAGGTCCGTGACCTGGTATTAGGCCAACAGGTTAATGAACGCCTGGCTAATTTATTCGTGACGTCAGTGGCAGTGCCGGAAGGTGTAAAAGTTCAGTCTCTGGAAACTTTCGCCGAAGGTCGTTTCCGCTTCCGTGGCGTTCTCAGCACCACCAGCATTGAAGATTTTGCCCGTTACTCGAAAGAGCTTTCAGCCACAGGCACCAGTTGCTTCATTGATGCTGACAACATGAAAGCTGTCACCGTTCTCAACCTGGGCACGCTCACCCAACCGGGCCACGCAGATAACACCGCTCAGGTCCAACTTAAGAAAACCGCGCCATATTCCGCTCTGCTTGCAGTCAATGGTGATCGTAATGGTCAGAAAGAACTGGCCGAATGGATCGAAGACTGGGCTGATAACCTGACTGGCTTTGATGCTGATGGTGAAGTGATCGCGGCAAAAAAAGCGGCTGCTGCACTGCGTAAGATTACCATCGAAGCCATCCAGTCATCTGACTTTGAAGATAACGACTTTAGCGGCAAACGCTCTCTGATGGAGTCAGTGGAAGCCAAAACTAAAGACATTATGCCAGTGGCGTTTGAGTTCAAGTGTGTGCCGTTCGAAGGGCTGGCCGAGCGTCCTTTCAAATTGCGCCTGAGCATCATCACAGGTGATCGCCCGGTACTGGTTTTACGTGTAAGCCAGCTGGAAGCTATTCAGGAACAGATTGCCGCTGAGTTTCGCGATCTTCTTGTCGAGAAATTCCAGGGTAGCGAAGTTAATACCTTTATCGGCGCTTTCGCTCGATAACGCTGCTGCAAATGCCCCTCCGGGGGCATTTATGGAAGCGAAATTCATTTTATTAATCGCCACTGGCGAGGGCTTCTTACAACCCAAAAACAGCGCGGTGCAGCGCGTAATGGAGAACAAACAATGTTTCTTACAACTCTCAGCGGTAAACATTTCGACTATCTAAACGCTACGGCTGACGATATTGATATCGAAGATATCGCCAATGCTCTCTCTAACATCTGCCGTTTCGCTGGTCATGTCCCTGAGTTTTATTCAGTGGCTCAGCATTCAGTTCTGTGTAGCTACATCGTGCCACCGGAATTTGCGTTTGAAGCGCTCATGCATGACGCCGCGGAAGCGTATTGCCAGGACATTCCGCAGCCGCTGAAACGCCTGCTGCCTGACTATAAGTTCATCGAAGACCGTGTTGATGCGCTAATCCGTACGAAGTACAACCTGCCGATCGACATGTCACCAGTCGTAAAGTATGCCGACCTCACCATGCTGGCGACCGAACGGCGCGATCTTGAACTCGACGACGGCACACGCTGGGCCATTCTCGACGATATCCCCTGCTCCGATCTGATTCAGGTTAATCCGCTTCGCCCAGGTCAGGCTTATGGCCTGTTCATGAACCGGTTCAACGAACTGATGGAAGCTGGCTCTATCACTAGCGAGGCCACCAGCAATGGCCGCTAATTCATTCAAACAGATGACCACGGGCGGGGTTATTAAACGCACCGATACCGGGATGTTTATCAGCCTTAACGATATTCACGTCAAAGAAGGCTTCAACAAGCGCGACGATGACGAACGTACTCGCCTGGCTGATGACGCTCTTTTTGACTACCTCATGAACGGCGGCACTGTGCCGCCTCTTGAAGTCACCCCACGCGACGAAGGCGGTGTTTGGGTTGTTGAAGGCCACCGTCGTCGCCGTTGCTATGAGCGCTGCCGCGATGCTGGAAAACCCGTTGATCGCATTCACATCATGCCATTCGTTGGTAATGACGTTGAGCGCCTGGCTCGCGTGATGACCAGTAATAACCAGCTACCACTCACCTCACTGGAACAGGCGCAGGTAGTTAAAGAGCTGGCGACCACATTCAACCTGACAACTCAGGAAATAGCGAAGCTGGTTCATAAGTCAGTTCCCACAGTAGAGAAGCTGCTCATCATCGCCACGGCTAACCATGACGTTCAGCAGATCGTGAAAAATGGCGAAGTTTCCGTAGGGGTTGCCGTTGAGCGGGTTCGCGAGCATGGCGAGAACGCCGGGAAGGTCCTGCAGCAGGATCGCGCCGTCGCCGCTGCCGCTGGCAAAAAGAAAATCACCAAAAAGATTATCGCGCCGGAGGTCAGCGTTAAAAGCGCTCGCCGCCTGGTAGAGCTGATCAGCAAAGCGGGGATCGATGATAACGGTGTCGTTACTCTGGAAGGTCTGGCACTGGCAGAGGTGCTGGCGATTGTTGATGAACATAAGGCTATTTCAGCACAACGGGAGAAAACAGCATGAGCACATCACGTACTTTTCAAATGAAGATGGTACGCCCAGACGAAGAAGAAATGGCGTATTTCTGGAAACTGTTTTATGCCGCACAGCGTGTTGAAGACCGCTGGGGATATGGCCTAGCTGACATTTCCGAAGAGTTATCTTACTGCCCCGGCATGACTCGCGAGCAAAAGCTATTTCTGTTGCGGGCGTGGCAGGTTTTGGCGGCAGATAAAGGTGGCTTTGGTCGTTTCATGGGGGCTTATGACACCTATGTTCATAACATGCAGGATCCTGATGATGATTGTGTTGCATGGAAACCAAACCTGATTGAGTTGTTTGGTAATGCTGAGCTATTGCTGGTTGTTATAGAGGCATATGAAGAAGCTAAGCAGCGCATCGCCGAACTGGAGGCCGAGCAAACAACAGAAGTCGGCCAACAAATCCTCATTGAAGCCATTGGGGCACATGGTTACATCGTTGGCTGCCTGAATCAGGGGCGTCCAGATTTAGCGCTGGCCGAATCGCTTAAATGGGTTGAGGCCTTCTCGGTGGCAGCTCATGAAGAGGGAGGGGAGTGAAGATGACCGAGCAAACAATTTTAGACATGTGCTGCGGCTCCCGCATGTTCTGGTTTGATAAGCAGGATATGCGCGCAGTATTCGCTGACATCCGGGCCGAGCAACATACACTGTGTGATGGTCGCAGCTTGGTTATCAACCCTGACGTTATAGCCGATTTCCGTGCTTTGCCGTTTGCCGATGCGACCTTTCCGGTTGTGGTGTTCGACCCGCCGCACCTAGAACGCGTTGGTGAAAATGCCTGGATGGGTAAGAAATATGGTCGCCTGAACAAAGAGACCTGGCGGGATGATTTGCGTGCCGGCTTCACCGAAGCATTCAGGGTATTGCGGCCACACGGCGTCCTTATCTTCAAATGGAACGAAACCCAAATACCCGTGAGCCAGATTCTGGCGCTTACAGATGCAAAGCCAGTCATTGGCCAGCGCACCGGGAAAGCCGACAAAACCCACTGGATCATCTTCGTGAAGGAGGCAGTATGAAACACGAACTGAGCAAAGAGCGCCTGGAAGAAGTCGCAAACAATCCGGAACGCTACTCGGAGATAGCGGTAGCTATGGCCCGCGCAATCCTGGCGGGGATGGAGCAAGAGCCGGTGGCTGATGTTGTCGCATGGAACAAAGCGGGTGAGGAGCGCACGTGTGATGTAAGACTGAGGCGTTTCGACCTAGAACCGGGTCCGTTGTTCTCCCACCCCGCGCCATCAATCCCTACTGTCTCTTTCTACCGGGACGGCATAGCCGCAGCCGCTGATTGGGTAGATAAGCAACGTGAGGCTTACGATAACGAGCACGGAAGCCGTGACCCGGACACCGGCACGTTTGAGTTCAGCAACGACGCGCAACTGGAATATTCGTCCACGCTGACTGATATCGCTGATGGTATCCGCGCATTGCACCCGAATGCCGCCAGTGCGCCATTAATCCCGGCAACGGTACCGGAAAAGATGACATACAAAGAAGCCTGCAACTTTGTCCAAATCAACCATATGGCGACAGAGGACCGCGCCACCTTAGCGATGAGAACGTTTAACCACTGCCGCGCCGCCATGCTCCAGGCTGACCATCGCGAAATGATACGTAGCCAGCACGCCGAATGGTCGCAGGTCACGTTCGGTAATGTTGGCCCGGTAGGGCCGCTTAAGCATCTTTCAAAAGAGGCGCTGGAAGCCGCAGCCGAACCTGACGACCTGAGTGAATGGGCGGATATGCAATTCCTGTTATGGGATGCACAACGTCGTGCTGGCATCACTGACGAACAGATTAACCAGGCGATGATCGAAAAATTGGCTGTGAACAAAGCACGTGAATGGCCGGAGCCGAAAGACGGTGAGCCTCGCCTGCACATCAAGTCAGCGCCGAAGGGGGTGTGATGTGGCGACCAAAGAACAGGTTTTTGAAAAGCTCGAATCGCTCGTTACCGACGCATACCAGTATGCATGCTCCCTCGATATCGGAGAGGAACGCACGGAAGCGTTTGAACTGTATGAGGCGCTTCGCAGGATGCAACGCCGTGGGGCGGCATCTGAAATGCTGGCGGCTACCAATCCGCTTATTCAGCCTGGCATGATGGACTACGGCAGTGATTGCTATGAAGACTGGGGTGAAGACGAGGATGACGATTGATGCCCAGCAAACTGAAACAGCGGCGCTTGCGCCGCCTTAAATCAGATGTTGCTTGGTGGCGCGATGAGGCCAACGACTGGAAAAAAGTCGCAATGGAGCACGCCGCCGAAATTGAGCGACTCAAAGGCCAGGTGATTCACGTAGTGATGCCAATGATGGTGCCACCAGCAGTAATTGAAGGGATGAAGGCCAAGCGCGTAGAACACGCGATGTGTCTCAAATGCATAGAAGGTGCTCGCGGGGGTTGTTCCGCGTGCGCCTACAATGATCGATAACCGGGTGCAGCCGGTAGTGGAGGAAAAATGAGTACTGATTTCATGTCAGAGCAAGAAGTATCGGAACTGATTGGCAAAAAGCGAACAGCTATTTATTTTCTCAGGAAACGTCATGGATTTCCCGAGCCTGTACTAACTCACCCAGCAAAATACAGCCGACAAGCGGTGCATAAATGGATAGAGGCAGGCGGTGTTAACCGAGCCGTTTAACATGCCAGAGAATCTTATCAGCATACAGCGCGTATGCTGTCTTCTGTTCTGGTAGCCAATCATGCTTGTTATAAACTGCCATTACTCCACCCAGCTCATGCCCCAACATCTTTTCTGTGACATGGGGCATCACCCCTTCTGCTGACAAGTTGGTTACGAGAGATCTCCTGAAATCGTGTGTATGCCATTCAGGAATATCAATTTTCTCTCTCAACTTTTTTATGTACAAATTGCACGAAGATCGGTCAATGGCTTTGTCGAAGGATTGCCCAGGAAACAGAACATCATTCCCATTATTCAAGAGGCGCTCTACATATGGTTTGATATGTTCGAAAATTGGTCGCCTGATAAGATTACCCATTTTTGAGTGATCTTCTGGTGTGGTCCAAATAAGATCATCCATATTAAATTCGGATACAGTGGACAGGCGAAGTTCAGAGAGTCTCGCCCCCCAAAGCAACAACATCTGGTGCAGCACTTTATTGGATGACACAATTTTTGAGTTTTCCAGCGCCAGCCAGACTTTTGCCAACTCAGTAAAGGTTAATACCCTTTTCCCAACATCTGCTTTTTTACCGATATTTTTAACACTCAACTTCATCACATCACATGATGGAATCAGTTGGCGGCTGATGCACCAGTTAATAACAGAGCGCAACTGAATTAGCAGAACGCGAGACTTCTTATCGTTCATCTCCTCTTGCTTATCAAAGAAGCGCACCCAGGCAGATACTGGAATGTTGGCAACGGGTGCATCGGGGAATTGTGTGTACATGCTGTTGTACACAACCGATTTATAGAGTATTTGGGTGTTGGGTTTCAGCTTAGACGCATACTTATCCCACCACTGATCAAGGCAATCCTTTAAAGTCAGCTCGCCAGACTCACTGGTAAAATAATTTTTTGGGTTTACCCCCTTCGTGTACAATGCGCGCATCTCACCGACGATCACCCTCGCCTCTTTCAAAGAGATCGATGGATAGCGACCCACAGTGATGCGAACCGGTTTTCCATCCCAGCGATAGCGGTACTGGAAAGTTACAGTCCCTGCAGGGGAAATGCGGGCACTCAGACCGTCACCGTCTGTTACCTCTGGCGCTCCGGAATATGGTTTGCCGCTGATGCTGCGAAGCTTGGTATCGCTGAGGGCCACGAATAAGTTTCCTGTACACAGTTGGGAAACTGATTCTGTACTCATTCTGTACGCATTGGCAAGTGAACAAAGGTGATTTTCATACAAGCTTAGGCGAACAATCGTAAACCAGTTGGCACTTACCTCTTGAATCTAAATCGGTAAACACGGTAACATTGAGAATATCGCGAACAAACAAAATCAATCGCGATCTATGTCCCCTTAGTTAAATGGATATAGTTATACAATATACCAACAATTTGATTTTTATGTGATTTTTTATTATTTAAATAGAAATAAAGTACACCAATATGTACACATTATTTCTAAAGTGTTGGGCAGTCATCTTCACCTGCCCGATTGACGAAGAACGTCACACGGCCAACCACGATCACATCCTCCAACGACTCACCCTCGATCGCTTCCCCATCTTCTGTGATAAATGCCTGGCCTCTAAACTTCGCAAACTGCTGATGCCCATATAGTGACAGAACGACTGTGCAGCCCTCTTCCAGTTTGCCAGGATTAGCATCAACAACAGCGTAGCCGGTTGTGGTCGGCATCAGCTCCGTAGTGGCGCTAACGCCGCAAATCGCATCAAGTGTCTGCATTAGCGAATCCTCTCCAAGCCGCGCATCACTGCTGCAATGTATCGAGGAGAAAAAATCTGCACTAAAGCACATTAAGTTTGTATCACTGGTAAATGAGGATCGAGGTGTGTTTTTGCATAATGCAAAAAAAAATCACAAAAACATAAACTTCACGATTGCATTATCTTGGCTCCGTTCAGTAACCAAGATTTGACCTTCCCGTTCTAGTAACAAAAGCTCAGCGTATATTCCACAATAATCGTCACTATCATCGTCGATGGGATCTCGTCTTAACTGCTCAGTTTTTATAACCCCGTTTTCACTATCACCACACCGAACTATGTCGCAATACATTGAAAATACTGAATTATTTAACATATCTCTTCTCATTAATCAGTTTGATGTCACCTACAGTACACGATAAGGTTCCCATTGTAGAGACGCGTTACAATAAGTGGTACAGTCTTGTAGAAAACCATTGATTTACCTAATTACTATTGGCGGAATGGGGTTGCTATGTCCTTAGTAGATTTACCAGAAATACGTAACTATTCAGATGGTAATGGAAATGTAATTGAGTCGCCAACTACTCACAAAGACTGTCGAGTGATTATTCGGGGCTCAAACAACCGACTGGTTGTCGGGGGAGGGGCGGTGCTTAACTGCATTATTAACCTAGACTGCGATAACGCAGTTGTAATAATTGGTAATCATACAAAAGAAAAAACCCCCTTTAAATCCACTATCCGTATCGGTCAGGATGCAACTGTTACGATCGGCGACAACGTGACATGTACTAGCAGCGTTTTCATTAGCGCCGTGGAAGGAGCTAGTGTCGTGATTGGTGATGACTGTATGTTTGCCTCCGGCGTGGTTGTTCGTTCAGACGATGCACATCCCATTTTTGATATTGAAACAGGGGTTAGGGCCAACCCTGCTAGAAATGTCACTATCGGGAACCACGTGTGGCTGAGTGACAGAGTTGCCGTTTTAGCTGGTGCGGAAATTGGTGATGGATCCGTTATAGGGCTGGGCGCTGTTGTAAAAAAGCGAATCCCCAATAACTGCATTGCCGTTGGAGTTCCGGCAAAGGTCACAAAGGAAAATATTGCATGGGAACGGCCACACCTGAGCCTGAGAAAACCATTCATGAAACCTGATGCATCGACAGTACAACGCTCTGTTTACTGGAATAAAACTACTGATTAAAAATTATCCTGACTGGATAACGCAGTCAGGATAATTATTTTTTTTCTAAAGCGCTGCGAGCTTTATAGCCAGGTCACATCTGCAGGATATTGATGATGACTACTGCTCCCTTCTGAATCCGCAGAATAATGCCAGCATAACGATGGTACAAACCCGGTATTCAGGCCATTGACTGGTTATAGCAGCACCTATTGCCAGAAAAATAAACGCGTCAGCAAATCGGCGGACTATCCATGAAAATGTCATAGCAACCCCTCCAGGCGCTTCTCCAGGTACGCGAGCCGAATTGCGTAAAATTCTTCCATGCGCATCATATATTTCGCCCGCGCCAGAGTAATCGTACCATCGTCCGAAGTATTCACTGTGTCTGAGCCGTCCACAATTTCGATATAGCCACTGGCGTTTACCGGGAGCGGGCAGTTTTCGACGTCCACCGGTTTGTAGCCGTCGTCATCTTGAGTGACAGTAGCGGCGGTTTCCTCGTATGTGATTAACCCGTACAGTGTCCAGTCCAGGCCCGCAGCAGATATGGCCTCTTTAACCTGCTGAGCAATAACACCGGTATGGTATCGCGCCAAATCGCCCTTCTCTGCCACTGCCGCTTTCAGTTTCCACATCTGAAACTTGACGCTGCCAATCGCTTCAATCAGGGCGTCTGGTATATCCTGAATATCCGACTTGAAATGCTCATCCGAGACAACCGTAACTGCGTTCTGCGAATAAACGTTACTCCACGGTAGAGCATTAGAACCAACATTTAGGGATGCGGCAGAAACAGGGAGTACGTTGCTGTCAAACTTAAAGGTAACAGTAGTCCTCGCAGTACCTGTACCCCACTCTCCATTCCCAGATGAGTAGCAACGCAATAAAGCCTGGGCGCTACCTCCTACTGTGCGGTACAGATTGTAAGTGTCATCCAGTGATCTCTGGTAATTTGTGTGAAAAATGCCTCCATCCGCTGATACGTAATACACAAGGCTATTATCAGGATTACGCACGCCCCATGTCTGAGCAGCATTACGCAGCCGCCAGCTAACGGAGCCAGAGAAAAATGGCTCTTGCCAGTCATCCATTTTCGCAGTTGACGGGTTCCAGACGCCAGCTGTCAGCGCCCCAGCGTTAATGTAGCGCGAATTTCCTGCCGATACCGTCATAGAGGTATCAGGCACCGAGAAGTAAGGTGTCACATCAATGCCAAACTGGCTATGTGCCACCATTTTAACGGCGACAGTTTCACTGGTGCTGACAAGACGAGAGCCAAGCCCAAGGTTAATTACCGACCCGTTCACTCTCGGTATCTGCGATTCAAAGTAGCAGCCGATGAACGCAGGTTCATTACACCTGTCGAGATAATACAAAATATCGTCGCGGTTCATTAAGGTGCAGTTAGTAAATTGAACCCCGCGAATCTTGACGGTTGGCCCCACGTAACCATCAATCTCTAGACACCCTGACGGCTGTGATTGAGGCTCTGATAGCATGGATGATGTGGCAAGGTGGCCTGACTGGTGCCAGAAACCACGAATATAACAGTTGATAAAATCCGTACCGGCAAATCCATAGTTCGCTGCTGCCTGCGCCTCCCTCGGGGAGCGAATACTTACACCGTACATCCCCTCAAACGCGCAGAATGTGACATTGGCACGTTCGCACGCCGGTACTTCTCCATCCCCTATATCGCTTGACGATTGCAACAGGCCAGATTTTCTCCAGTGCCCCTGCACAATACAGTCGCGCATGTTAAAACCACTGGCGTTACGCGCCCACACGCCAACATCCCAGGAGTCTGACAGCGCATAACTGCTTGAATCATCATAGCCAGAGATGCCGTCAAACCAAGGAATAATAGCAAGATTCAGAAGACTGGAACTTTTACCCAAAATAACCCCAGCCGAGAAAGCGACCGTAAAGTCGGTTGTTTTGTAGTTGTTGCCACGAGTTCCAGAATCAGCAAGGTAAGGTAAGCCAGCAGCTGGGTTGCTGATAGATGCGGCGGTAGCGCCTGCTACCGTATACTGTCTGGCTCCGGTTCCCCTGAATAATATTGTGGTAGCGTGGTGTTTATCATACCCAACGCCCCAACCGCGTAGGGTGACGTAATCCTGGACAACAAGAGTTTCAGTAACGTAATAATAACCTGGTGGGACGAGGATATCCGTCGCGCCTGATGCCAGGGCTGCTTTTATGGCAGATGTCGCATCGGTGGCTGTATCAGCTGTCGCTGCCGGAACGGCACCAAAATTGGTTATCGATACATAGATTTTATTAAAGTCATGCTGCGTTTGCGCGATGGCACCGGCAAACGGTTGTTTAACAGTAAGGAGAGCATCTCCTTTATCATCATCTTCACTTTTGAGATTGCCGCGAAGAACTGCGTCACCCACACTCAGCCATGCGCCAATGCTAATACCACCACTACTGGCAGGCGTTGACCCGGCGGGAACGGTTTTAGGGAATGTTCCGTCCCAGCGGTAATATTCACCTGTGCTGGTATCACGTAATACCTGGTTCGGCAGCGTCAGTGTTGCGCCAGCCTGAAATGAATCCATCGTGATATAACCGAACGCGGCGATCGCCTCTGTCGCCATTTGTTCAAGGCCATACCAGGTATGACGATTACGACCAAAGCGATCCTGCCAGATAGCCTCAGTAATACTGTTAACAGCTATGTCAAAGTTCTGCGCATTTTTGAATAACACGTAAGGGCTTGAGGAACCGAGTGGTTCCTTAGTGAAATCAGTAATCATGCTCGCTCCGGGCATAAAAAACCCGCCGAAGCGGGTTTAAGGGATTGTGTTGTGCTTACGCGACATCGCCGGGATAAGTGGCGTCGTCATACGCATATTTACCGGGGTGATACTGAACCGCCGTTACAGCAGAGGTTCCATCGCTACCCGGTGAAATCTCGCCGATAAGTGCGTCATAAGGGACGCGAACGGAAGAACAAAATAAAAGATGAGGCGGCTCTATGGCCGGGTCATCCATATCCCAAAGCTCAACTTCCAGGGCGGAGTTGTAAGGGATTGAGAGGGTATAGTCGTCAACGCGGGTAGGTGTCATCATTGACGACGCCCCCCCCTCCTGATTACGAATAATTACGCGGGGATTTTCAAACGACCAGTCCGGAGGCTCGCTGAGCGTCAGGGTGATGGTGTTGTTGTCGTACTTCATGCCAGTGACAAGACAGCTCAGCGTCTGGCTGCCGGGGATATCGTCGGCCAGGATAATCCTGTCCATGTACTGATAACAAAGAGCATCCATTTCAGTTGTTGTTGTGTGCTGGAGTCGCTGCAGGCGATACCCCAGCAACCGGCGCATGCCGATGCGCCAGGCACGATCTTCATCAAGCACACCGTCAAGCGTGTAGCTCTCTGTTTTTAACGGAGTTGGATTATCCGGCAGCCTGCATTTCACCGTTTCTTCCGCCCATGTGGTGCCGTTGATATACGTTACGTCAACACCATCGTAATCATCGGCGCTCGGCGCTTTGAATGCCGTTTGTAGCTCCTCTGTGGTTTCCTGAGGTGTAATCATTCCGGACCAGGGTTTGACTCCCTCACGGCCAGCCGAAACCAGTCCATCTGACAGGAGAAAATAGCCCATTCCGGCGTACACAATTTTTTGCAGCATTTCGAGAGCAGACGTACTGTCGCCAGTTGAAAAATCAAACGTCTCTCCCCGAGGGGACCAATAATTTGATTCAAGGGAATCTATGGCTGTGCTGTCGATCTGGTCTGTAGTGAACCCGAGTGATTCCAGTACGTGATACAACGCACCGCTAATGCTTCTCGCCGCGTGGCCCTCATTGTAAATTCGCGTCGGCACTACGCTGACTCGTCGATCTGACTGCGCCCCCAGACGGTTTCCGGTGCGAACTGTCAGCGCCAGTGTTGTCACGCCAGCATAGCTAGACGGCCGACGACTGAGCCGCGAGCGCAGCGCCTGCCAGTAGACATTGTTGACTGTTCGCGCGCCGCCGATTTTCGTTGTACGGCGCACGCGGACCTCATACTGAGCAGCAGCCAGCCCACTGATACGACGGGTGTATCCATGGCCATCAGCAGTCTTATTAGTGAAGTTGTAAACTCTCTCCGCCCATGCGCCGGCTGTTACTGCATTCCGGTATTGCACCAGCACACGGACATTATGTGACTGCGGGTCACCGTTTTTTTTGTACTGAATATGTCCGTTGGGGAAAATAAAATTGCACTCAATTGTGGTGGTTGTCTCACTGTCAGGACACGCCATAAACGGGCCAAGCCAGGCATAGTCATCATTCACACCGGTAACCTGAGCATCCAGCAGCGTGCGCTCGGTAAATCCCGGCCAGGTTGGATCCACAGTAATAACTTCATCGCCACTACTGTCCTGCGTGATACGTATGCGCTCAACAGTAATGGTCTGGTCATCGATATCGGAGATGCGAAACTGCCCGTCGGCGTAACCTATGCCGATACGCTGAACGCCATCCGGAATCCCCGTGAATGGCTTGCCTGTTGCGCTACTGTAAGCCAGCGTAATATGAGTCTCAACTGCTGCAGTTCCGCCAGAGGAAGCGACGCCAGCAACATCAACGGGCGCTGCGCCAAACGCGGCGACGGGTAAAGCGCTGTGACTGATGCTTCCACCTGCGAATGGGCTGGATGCCTCAATGATCTGTAGACGACCAGCATTATCCTGAGCAACGAGTCCTGAGCCGGTTAACTGGCTGGATATGGTATTTACCAGGCCAGACATCGTTACATAATTTGTAATCAGCGAAACAGGATATGTATCGCCCCGCCAGCCAATGGTGAACGTACCGGGTGTGCTACTAAAATCATACGTAGTTGGCGCGGCACTGGCCGTTACGCTGGCGGCCGAACCGCCAACGCCTGGCACGGCTGGTACGCCAGGAGCATAACTGGCAATAAAAAGATCATAATCCGATTCGTTAAAATTGACGGTGACGGGCATACCTACAGTCGGGGCCAGTTCATCAACATCACCGAAAATGACGCTGTAACCGCCCGTGTTCGCTATGTTGTATGAATTCGGTGCAATGACGGTCACGACAGTCCCGGTAATCCAGGCCGCGGGAATTTCAGCCTCGTCATCGCTGGCGCTGACGTCGATTAGCGTTATGGCATTGCCGCTTACCAGCACCGCATCAGCGGTAATGCTCACTGTCTGTGGTCCCGTTGAACCAAGGTCAAGTCCAGACGTTCCCGACGTGGTGTTACCTACCTCGCTATTGTTGAACCAGTTTTCTGACCGGCTGTCTCCCGATACATCAGCGCCGGGACCATAAACACTGTAAGAAACATCATCGCCAAACGCTGATGCCGGGGTAGAGCCAATACGGACAGAGGATGCGGGGATCGTCATATTACCGACACCCACACATAAAAACATACTGGTACTGAATTTTTTGGGGTCGGATGAATCGAACCGGCTGACAGGCTGCAGAATGTAGTCAGGCCAGACTTTATATCGTCCGAAAATTTCACGGACAGGATCACCAAGCTTTGCGGTATTAGCCTTGGCCGGGTTGAGATCCAACTGGTCGCCAGTGCTGGCCTGTGCATTGCCTCCTGTCTGCATCGTGCTCATCATATAGATAGAATAAGCAGCTGATGCTACGGCTATAGCAACGGCAGTCCATACCAGCCATGCCGGAGCCGCGGGGCCAAATGGTATGGGGTAAATTCGAACGTCATCGTCAGGATTGATCGTATGGCATGCCCACTGCTCCGGAGAAATGTTTTCACCGTTTATATCGACTGATACCGGATGAGTCATTTCCAGTGCCCAGCCCCGGACATTCTGGCAGAACCATTCTTGCATCGTTAATGACTGATGTTCATGCGTTTCAAGCGGTTCGCCCGGTACACGTGATGGGTAGATGCGGATAGTCACTTGTAAAACTCCACTTTTGCATACTGTCGAATAAACCGTGGTACAGGCAAGAGCGTCACGTTTCGACGCGGGTTACATTCCAGAACCAGCAACGCACCATCCACTTCAACCACTATGCCCAGATGAGTAATAAGGCCCGCCGTATAGCACGCAGCGACCGCGCCGCACTCTGGCTGGCATTCTTCAACGTTCTGGCGAAAAGTATCGGCAGCATCATTCATCTGGCAGCCCTCGTTAATGACCCCTTCAAAAACAGGCCACTCCGGCAACCCTAAATCCCGGCGAACTTCATGGATCACGCCATAGCAGTCGAGCACGGGGAAAACGCGGCCGCCCATCTGCCAGCGGACAGAAAGGTATTTATCAATGTCGAACATGGCTGATGGTCCTTACTACTGAAGGTGACGGAGACCCGGAAACAACGAAAGGATGTAACGAAAACGAGGCCAGGCAGTATCCAGGATATTCATAAATCCAGCGCTAATCTGAACCTCCATGGCTGTCCAGTATCCCTCCTTTATAGCCATGGTAAATGGCGGCGCGGCGGGCGCACTGAGATCGGTTGATATGTACCGGCGGAACGTCAGAGAGGCCGAACTCAAATCATCCAGCGCCGAGCGAATAGCCGTCGAAACGACACCGTCAATGTTGCTGATCGCGAATTTCAGATCCTGAGTTCCATCATCATTTCGGGCTGGCAACGCAACATCAATTTGCGCGCCAGTGAACGTAGCCTGAACGCCAGTTTCCAGTGTGGCTGTCACATCATCCCAGCCGCGAGTTAGCCAGTAGCTTTGACCGCCAACGGTGATTTGTAGCGTATCGATGATCACTTCATCGCCAGAGCTGGCGTAAAGCCGATTCAGAATAGAACTGGTCATGCTTCCGGCCACTCCCTGTTCAGCGCAATATCGATAATATCGCTGCCGGCCACCAACTCAGGGAAATTACCCCAGCCAGGTGGTAACAGCGGGCGTTCCCACAATTCAACTTGAGCGCTGTAACGCCAGTATTTAGGAGAAACTAAAGTCGGCCCCTCGTAGATGTCCACAAAACGGCATTTAAACAACTGATCGCACCCGAGCGGAGTTTGCAGGCGCATGTAAAACCAGTTCGCCCCGTCCAGCAGTACGTCACGAAACCAGGCCTCAAACAATTGAGCCTGATTGTTTTTGGTAAATGTCCAGTTAATCGTTGCGACCGTGGGCGTGCTGGTATACTTCCGGCGCTGACGGGAGCGACCGGAAGTCGTATCCGTTCGTTGCAGCGGGCTGACAGGCTTGAACCCGTATCCCTCCTGCAGCGGGCGAGGGAGATAATCATGCGGGTAAAAAATATCAGACACTTGATTACTCCTTTCTCGTCCTGCCGTAGAAACCATTTAATGCCCTGCCAAACTCATTAGTTGGCCTTATCACCTGGGCGGCCATTTCTTTTCGAATCGATACCACAAGTTGACGATTGCGACTGTCGATCGCCGCAAGCGTTGCATCATCAGGTTTTCCGGTGAACGAGTTTTGAATGTTCACCGTTCCACCACCAGCGCCCTGCCGCACGGCCTGCACTCTTTCCAGCGTCGCATCCAGTTTCGCCGATGTACTGGCCGTGACGACACGCTCCCCTTTCTGTAATAACCAGGTTCCCGTTTCCGGCACACGGTCTATGCCATCATGCGCCATCCCGGCCAGAGTTTGCCCTGCGATAAGACCGACAGAGGCATAGCCAACTGCGCGGATCGCTGTAGCCGCCGGAATGCCCATAATAAGGCCGCCCTCGGCCATTGCTTTTGTTGCGGCCAGTTCGGTGTTGATAATCGCCTGGGCGATCGCTGCCGCTTTGCTGGCAAAGAACAGTGTCTTATAGGCGATGCTCCCTTCCTGGCCGATACTCTGCAGAAGCTGTGCTGATTGTCCGGCAAGGTCAGAAAACATTGATAAGCTCGCTGACGTATACCCTGCCTGAATATCAGTGAGCCGATCAGCGTTTGTTTTATTAATATCAGCAACGCGATCAGCATAGGTTTGCTCATTAATTTCCTTTTCATCGAGCAACTCTTTTTGCATCTCAAGCTGTTTCTTATGCCACTTTTCTAACTCGGCCTGCGCATCAGCAACCTTGATTAATTCCCCACTGGCACCACCGACAGACGCATCAACCCCATCAAATTTCGGCGCGTCCTGAACAGACGCTTTAGAGATTTTCTCCATCGTATTGCGGTATTCTTCCGTGGCTGGAGCGGCCTCTTTTAGAAGCTTAATTCGTTCGCGAGTTGTATTTAATAACGCTTCTTCCGGTGTCAGTAATTGTTCATTTAACGATTTCAGCTTTTCCACGGCATTAACGTGATCCAGCGCGGCGGCATTACGCAGGAGATCTTGTTTATGCGCATCAGAAATAGTTGAAAGCTCTCCTTGTGTGATTTGATATTTTACTTTTGCCAGCGCAGTGTTTTGACCGGATAACGCGATTGATTCACGCTGTTGCTTATTCAGACGTTCGTAGGCGTCTTCCGCTTTCTCTTCATCTGTCTTTGGACCTTTAGGCTGCTTTTTGTTGCCTTCGTTGTTCCTCCATTCCTGCAGCCTGTTATCAATAAATTTCGCACGGTTAGTCTGATACTGTGGATCCGTGGTTAATCCAATGTCATCAGCAGCGTAACCCAGTCTGGCGCGTTCTTTTGCCTCCCCTTTCAGGCGTGATAATTCAAGGTCACGGCGGCTCTTTTCAAGTGCATCGGCTTGCTTTTGATCAAGTGCCGCTTGTGGCATCCGAAGAGGTGCGTTAACTAGCCCCTGGCGGGCCATAAGTAACGTGTTGCCCAGCCCGAGCAGACGGTTAAATTCCGAGTGCTCACCGTTCATCATGACCAGCGACTGATACGCTTCGTTCTGCCGCCATGCTTGCTCGCGTATCCGGTCATTACGCCTTCTCTCAATTTCCTCCAGTGCTTCCTGTATGGTCCTCGAACGGTCGCGCATCTGATTAAGCCGGTTTTCTTCAACGGCTAACTGGTCAGTCAGAATACCCATTGACTTCATGATATTTGCATCATTTTCGCTGGTGATTCCGGGCTTGTTCCTGGCGGCGTTGAGGTCATCTATCTGTGTTTTCAACGAGGTAACTTTTGTTGCCTGTTCCGCGATCAGGCGGTTTTGCTCAACCAGAGCATCAACAGTTTTCCCCCTGTTACTGTCGATATCACCCAGGGACATTTTTGATGTTTTTTCCCTGATCTGATCGATTTGCTCGGCATAATCCTGGGCAGACTGGCGGGCCTGTTCCTGCTGCTGGTACATCGTGTACCAGGCACCAGCACCAAGCAGGAGCGCACCAGGGATGCCACCGACCAAAGACAATAAACCACTGGCTCCGCTGCGCAATAATCCCATTGAGGACGTTGCGCGCCTTAACGACTCCTGAGAAGTAGTCACAGCGCGGTTCGAAAGAACAAGCTCGGCATTCGCGGCAATCATTTCGCTGCGCTTTTTTATGACATTATCAGCGGCAAGTACTGACGCGTTTGAACCTTTAGCCACATTCGCTTCGGCTACCGCAAGGTTATACGCAGACGTTGCGGCGCTGGCGTTCGCCACAGCTTTACGTTGCGCTTGTGTTGCGGCATATGCCTGCGCATCAGCCAGTGCAATCTGTTCTTTTCTGGCGTTAACGACGTCTGATGTGGATGATGTCACGCCGGAAAGGATACCACCCAACAGACGTGAACCGCCGACAGCGGCCAGAACTGCCGCCCCGCTAGCCACGGTATTGATGTTTGTCGCCAGGCCATCCAGGGCACCAGCCAGCGCTGTAGATGCGCCAAGTGCATCATTCGCCCCGCCAACCCACGCCATAAAGCTATTCTGGACTTTCTGCGCCGAGCCGCTGATGGAGGCAGGTAAGGTATCAAACTCTTTGCGCAGCAACTCTACATTGGTCAGAAGGGGGACAATTTTATCGGTGGTTAGCTGGCCGTTGTTAGCCATATTGCGCAATCCACCGACCGTTGTTCCCAGTCCGTCAGCCAGCAATTTCGCCAGGCGGCCGCCGTTCTCCATGATGGCGTTAAACTCTTCGCCGCGCAGAACGCCGGAGCCAAGCGCCTGGCTCAGCTGCGTGATAACAGAACTGGCTTCTTCGGTGCTGGCACCGGACAATTTCAGCGAAGTGGCGACAGTTTCCGTGACTTTCGCCACGTCAGTGGAGGCATAACCGGCATCACGCAATGAAGACGCAATTCGGGCATACAGTGTTGCGTTAGCCTCAAACGATGTGCCGGTGCGCTGACTGATGTCCATTAACGTGCGTTGCGCTGTGGTGAAATCTTCTGCATCAGTGGATGCCAGACGCAGGCGACCGCTTAACTGGTTCCAGGTATCGGCATACTGGATGAGCTGATGAGTGGCAAATGCTCCAGCAAGCCCTGTTGCCGTTGTTTTCGCGCTTACTAATTCAGCGTTCAACGCGGCAATAGACCTCTGTGTTTCCCGTGTGGCTGCTGCTGCCTGCCTCCCTCCCTGCTCCATTGTTTTGTAATAATCTTGCCCCATACGTGAAGCGCGTGCGATCTCAGTCTGGAATGACTGAGAATTAGCAGAAACTTTTATAATTAATTCACGAAGGGTTGCCATCTTATCTCCAATAAACAAAAACCCCGCCTAGGCGAGGTTTATTCTTGCTGGTTTATTTAAAGCTCTTTTATTTCTTTAACGCAATAAGGTGATGCCTGATTAAGATTATCATCACGAGTATACGTATATTCTTTTCCGAAACCATATGGCGCATTCACTTTCAATATCGCACTATTTTTTGATAAAATCTGCAACCTTGTTCCTTCCTGAAAGTAAATATTAGCACCATCAAACTTAATCCTATCAACTGATTTCTTGTCATTCCATGAATAGCAGGAATACCCACTTCCGTCACTATTAATTTTCAAGGTTGAAATATATGGGCCAAGAGCACCAGTCCATACACCTGCAAGGTTTTCAGCTGGTTTTGTAACAATAGTCGGAAACTTATTATTCAGCATGTCATCGCTGGCGCAACCTGTCAGATAAAAAGCGGCAACTGCAATTAAAATTTTTTTCATGTCCATATCCCCATTGGTAAGTCAGACAATCCTAATGAGAATTAAACAAAAAGTCATTTACTTGCAGACATAAATGCCTCTTCAAGCCCTGCAAAAGGATCTCCGCTCTCAGAGTCTTCTCCTTCACCAGACCACTGCAATAAAGCGTCATCAATTCTAACTTTAACCCCTTGAGATCCGTAGATTGCTGATACAATTTGCGCGTTGCGAATATCAGATCGAACGTCCCCGATAGGGTTTTCGCGATCATACTCAGCCCACATTAGCAACTCACTGGCTGACAGCGTTTCCCGCAGTTCGCCCAGCGTGCGGTGCATTCGGAGCGCCAGCGCCATAAGGAACCGCATACCGGGCTTTTTTACTTTTCTTTTGCTTCCTCAGTATCGGTAATGAGGTTCAGAGCACGCCTGAGCAGGCGGGAATGAACTGGCCCGTAAATTTTCGCAACGCTATCTGCTTCTTCAACAGAAAACACTGGCTGCTCATCAACATCATGCAGCACATCAATGAACAGAGTCACATCGGCATCCAGGTTACGCCTGGCATTCTCAGAAACAGATAATTCGGTTTCATCATCCTTTTTAACAATGCTCTGCCAGCGAAGCCAGGCTTCTGCTGAGGGTTCACGCAAAATTACCGTTTCGCCTTCCCACTCAGGCACGACAACAGAAAGGTGACGAAAACCAGACATTTTCGCCATCGCCAGGGCTTTAAGATTTTTTGCCATTACGTTACTCGCCGGTTGCCCGGCGATCTCCATTAGTTAACTGTGACGGTGCATTCAGCAGAGGTGATGACCTGCTCAGGAGTGCCGGAATCGGTAACTTCGCAGGTGTAAACACCAGCATCACCAGAAACAGCGCTGGCTTTGTTGAAGGTTGCTGACGTCTGGCCTGAAACCACCACGCCACCTTTTTTCCATTTGTAGGTGTAGGGGGAAACACCGCCACTTGCCGCAACGGTCATTGAAAGCGCTGAGCCTGCAGTCACTGACAGTGTAGGAGCCAGATCAGTGGCAAACACCAGTGTCGATACTGCATCGATGTTTTCAGGCTTGCCTTTCAGTCGCAGACTGAACGTTGCAGCCACAACACCGTTAGTTTGAGAATCCCAGGTGTGCTGGCGAACTTCGGCACGGAACAGGAAGCCGTTACCGGACGGGAAAAGGATCTTAAAACCATACACCGCGTCATTTTCATAAGCGGTACGCAGGGCATCCTGAGCCGGGTTGCGGAAAAAGTTGCCGCTGAGTGACATCTCAGACTGAGCCGCCAGGCCGTTGATGTTCTCCTGCTCCTCAGAGCAAAGCGTGGTCACGTCGATATCTTGCTTCTGCCCTGCGGTGAAAGAGGCCTGTTTGATGGTGCAGCTCAGGTTAAGAAATGTAGCGGTGGCAAGCTCCGCCGCTGTTACCGGCACACTGCTGATAAGCACCTGTGTTTGTTGCGCACGTTCGAATAACGCTGACATAGTTATCTCCAAAAAAGAAAACCCGGCACGGTGGCCGGGTTCGGGTCGGGGTAGAGGGTTAATTAAACGATGATCGAGGCTTCAAGCGTCGCACGGTGCAACTGGGTTTCGGGCTCGTACATCGAGAACCGGCTGATGTTTTCCAGCCCCAAAACGGACAGGTTCGCCTGCGCCTGATCCCGGATAGCGCGAGCCTCATCCATATCTCTGGAATACACATCAACCTGAACGGTAACGGCTGATTCGGCCTGCCCGCAAAATACGTCGCTCATCACATCAGAGGGCAGCGAAAACACCACCCAGGGAGGAAGAACGTCTGATTCACCCTGGGCGTTAAGCGGCACCACGTAGGGGTAAACCTGCCCGTCAGCCAGCGCGCCAATCAGCGCATTGATATCAGATTCCGTCATTTTGCCAGCACCTCATCGATAGCCCGATTCATCCGGGCAATTGCGGCCTGGGCTGCCTGCTCCTGATGGGTATCGTAAGCAGGGCGCACGAAAGGATGCGCTGGCATGTTCGACGTACCCAGCTCAACAAAGCGCCAGTAAAAAGCGTTGCGCCGGTTGCTGGCTTTCATTTTGTTGTCGCTGTTGCCTGTTTCGGGGTTAACACCGCGAATATGGACGCCGGAGGCGATCGCATTGCGGCGCCCGCGCATCGTGACCACCACAACGTTTCGTTTGAGCTTCCCGGTTTGTTCCGGCGCGCGTTCGATGACGGCAGCTTTCAGCACCTCGGCCCCGGCGCGGGTGCCGTCACGCAGAACCTTTGTATTCTCAGCCTTACTGAGTATTTCGAGGTCACGGGAAATGTCCAGTAACCCGGAGAAATCCAGATTGTGATCAATCACGACACTACCCCCTGTTTACACAGAATCTCCAGCCGGGTACATTTCGCATCCGGTATAGGTGGCCCGCTCACTTGCAGGGTTTGTCCCTTAAATGGCCCGTTTAGCACCACCAGCCGGGACGCTGCTGTTACATCGGCCCTGAATCGCATCCAGACACGGATAGTCGCCTCAGCTTTCGCCGCCCCGCTCGCAACCAGTTCGCGACCACTGATCGCTTTTGTTTCAGCCGGAATATTTATAGCAGCGTCATACCATTCAGGTTTTGGCTGCCCGGATGGTGATCGGACTGATCGGGAATTTTGCACCGTCACGCGGTGGCGAAAACGTCCAGGTTCCATTAACTGCCCTCTTCCACTCCGCGCCAGTTACGATGCGGAAACATAAGATTTTCAGCGGCCTGATTCTGGTAAAGCTGAATGTCGCTCTGCGCCGTGCGGTGCTCAAATAAATCAGCCGTTATCAGTAGCATTGCGGAAACGACAGGTGCCGGAATGTCATCAGCAGCCTTCCATTTCGGCTCATCACACCACTTGAGGCAATGCTCGAGTGCTGCCTGAGCGTAGCGTTTGATCACTGCATCACGGTCATCAGAATCAAACTCCAGGTGCTGTCTCAGTTCCTCAATGCTCACAACGGAAAGGACATCAATAGCCATAAACAAAAAGGGCGGGATAACCCGCCCTCCTCCATCAGCTGCCAGCCGCGGCAAACGTACCTTTGATGATTGCTGTCGGGCGGTAGTGCGCCAGCGCCAGACGTTCTTCACAAAGAATGGTGAGCATGTTTTTCACGAAGTTATCGCGGTCTTCGCGGCTAACCTCAATCGTTGCGTCCATGCGGTCCCACACCTGCGACGCCATATCAAAGCCGCCAACGGTATACGTACCCTGCGCCTGTGCTTTGGTCGGAACGACTGGCAGCCCCCACATGATGTTGCTGGTAAACGCCTGCGGACCCCCGAAGATGTAGCGACCTTCGCTATCTTTCATAAGCGCGATACCGTGCCAGTCACGCGGATTAAGAATGATACCGGATGCGCTGAATTCAGATTCAGTGACCTGGAAGATCGCGTGCGCGATGATATCTGCGCGGGTGTCACCAGCAGCATTCAGGCTGGTATCGTAGGCAGTCGCCACATGGTTGATACCGTCAAGGTTGTCACCGCTGCCATCACCGTTCAGCATCTGGCTTTCTTCTTTCAGCGCCAGGCCATACAGCAAACGGTTGTTCACGTAGGACTGCAGCATTGGTGCATCGTCCATCACCTGACGGGATGCCTGCACCCAGTGCGCGATCGTACGAACGTTGGCAGTTTGTTTGCTGAACGTGATATCTGATTCCGGTTTCAGCGCTTTTTCCGGCACAATATCGGCGTTGTTGGTGAAAACCTCTTCACGTACGTATTCCAGCGAGTTGCTGGAAATTCGCCCCTGCGCCAGCAGGTCACGGATGGTCAGACGGCGCAATCCCGGCATCACAATCCCAGGCACCTGCATCGGCTGAATCAGGCTGCCAGCAGAATCAGAATCACTGCCCAGAGATTTGTTGAAGGTTTTGGCTTCGAAGCTGCCTTTGCTGCCGTTCCAGGACTTCGTCAGCTCTTCGGCGGCACGTTCGGAGAATGATTTCTTCTGCCCCGGATTCTCTGCCCCGGATGCAAATTTTTGCTCCAGGTCGAAGAGGCGGGTACCGGCTGCTTTGAGTTCGTCCTGAACCTTGATCAGGTCATCCTGCGTTTTTTTGGAGATCACGCCAGTCTGTTCAATCTGGCTTTTTTGTTCGTCGAAGAGACCCTGCATCTTTGTCTGGGAATCTTCGATAGCTTTCTGAATTTGAGCGAGTTCAGACATAGTTACTTTCCTAAGTTGTTTGGAAATTGCGTGATGCTCTTGATGAGAGCGTCAAACGAGGCTTTGTTTTCGTCGCCTTCGGACTCGCTCCGAACCGCTGACTTAAACCGGGCGATGAACCCGACCGCTTGCGTTTTAGTGAGACCAACTGAATCCCTCAGCCAGTTCTCAACGTCGCGAATAGTTTCGATCCCGTCGATGGATTTCATTGCCGACACGTTCGCCAGCTCGTTGGCCGGAAACGTACAGACACTGATTTCACGAAGATCGGCAATGTTTTTGTAGATACGGCCGCCGCCGGGAGATAACGAATAATCGTCTTTATTGACGGCGAACCCGACTGACATCCCTTCTACTGTCCCGTGCTCCATTGCGGCTTTCAGGTCTGATGCACCGCTGTGGCCGGGTGTAAGTTGCCCACGAACAAACAACCCCTTACTGTCTTCCTGAAAGGCGTCCCACTTGCCCACCGGGAGTTCCCAGGCGCGATGATTGAAGAACATCGCCACTTTCCGCGTGCGGTTTGCGAGCGTGTTTTTGTATGCGCCAGGCAGGATGATGTCACCGTCAGAATCGACGTTGCCAAACACGGAGGCGTAACCTTCAAAAATGCCCTGTTTGCCATCGCCGGTGAATTTGATCTCCGTTTCGTCAAAGGACAGGGTTTTTCGTATTACAGTCATGATGGCCCCATAAAAATTAAGCCCCGTCAGTGCGGGGCTTTTGGTTTGAACCGAGTTCAGTGATTGGTACGTATTGCGCCTGGCGCATCGCGACATCACCGCCGGGTAAAGGCGGCATATTATCGAGTCGCCGCATTTCGTTGATGGTCCTGAGACCTGCTTCACCCATCGCTTTCATGAAGGCTGCGCGCGAAGTTGAATCACCACGCAGCAGGCCATCGAGATTATGCTCTGCGTTATAGCGGCCAACATCTGCGGGCTTCACCAGCCAGCGTGTAATGCAGTTTTCCCAGCGGGAGATATACGGCTGCAGTGTGTACTGCAGAAAGCCCAGGTTTTGTTGCTCAATACCGGTTCCCCAACTGGTCGACTTTTCAACATCGCCTACCAGGTGCGGAGGAACGCCAAAGAATCGCGCCAGCTCGCTGACCTGAAACTTACGTGATGCCATCGTTTCAGCATCCTGGGGACTCACACCGATGTCGTGTGCCTGAAAATTGGCTTCCAGGATCCAGAGACGTTTTTTAACTGGACCACCCGCTATTTCTTTGAAGTTTTCTTCCAGTTGCGAGCGCTGCTCCTTTGACAGCACCTTGTCGCCTGTGGTTAAAAGCTTCGGAGACTTTGCGCCATTGGCGTAAAACTCGCGTTGCTGATCCTCCATTGCGACGGCCACCCCAGCGGATTTACCTGCATGGGCAATCGGAGACAACCCCACCAGACCATTAAAGCCAAAGCCTTTAAGGTGGAATATTTCCCGCTGCGCAAAGTTGGCGTATTCATGATCGCGCTGGTAGCGATACACAATTTTTTTCCCTTCCAGGCGAACATCCATGTTGGCCGACATAAGAGGGAGCAGGCTAATAACATCCCCCACACTATTTCGCTCAATCAGGGCATATGCATTACCGTAAAAGCAAAGCTGCATGGTCATAGCTTCGCGGAATTCCTGCGCCGTCATGTACTGATTTGGAGAGTAACGCAGCAGGCGAGCCAGAGGATTTTCAAGCCCCACTTTAGTGCGGTTATCGCCACTGTCGGTTTCAAAAACATCCATCGGAAGACAGGCGGTAAGCGTGGAAATAAGGGAAACACACCGCCATACGGTCGAAATTTGCAGAATACGCTCATCTGTAACGGCTGAATCTCCGACATGGCCGTGCGAAGATACAGGTCCAGTCTGTGAGCCTTGCTCTGGTGTAACGAGCCTGCCACCAGCGAACCATGAGGCCACTCGCGACCACCAGCCGTTATTGGTGCGCAGGTCTACTGTGTATTGTGTTTCGTCCATTACATGCTCAACGGTCTGGAGAAAAAGTCGTCAATATCGCCTTCGTCGGCAATATCCCCTTCTGCAGCACCAATCGCCATAGCAGAAGCCACCACGCCATCGATACGGCCGGTGCTTCGCTTTTTAGCAAAGATGCGGTTTTCTTTCTGGTCTGCCTCTGTCACTGCCGATGAGGCATTCCAGCGCAGGCATGGATTGGTTTTGATGGTGACTGTGCCGTCATCCAGCATTTCTTCAAAAAGCTCGATGGAATGCGGCATCCAGAGGCCAGAATCCTGCGCTTTGTAATACCCCTGCCCGTGCGGAATCATCGGGACAGAAACGTCAGCTTCTTCCAGTTCTGGCTCAAGATACTTGATGCGGTACTGGTCAAATGCGATCGCTTTGATATCGAAGCGCAACGCCAGCTGCGCGATACGTTCGGCCACAAAGCCATACTTAACAGCTTTCCCCGGCGTGGCATTCACATAGCCGTTTTTTACCCATACGTCGTAAGGTGCACGGTCCGTTTTGGCGCGATCGGCAAGGGTGTCTTTTGGCGTCCAGAATTCCACCACCAGCTTTTTCTGTTTGGGGAAAAATAACGCCAGAGAGGTCAGATCACGCGTCCCGGAAAGGTCGAGTCCACCGTAACATTCCTCGCCTTCGAGTTCGTCCAGGTCAAAATCTTCTTCGCAGTTTGACCAGACCTCGCTGCTCATCCAGGGGTTATCAGCATCAACCCACTGGCAGAAATTAAGGCGGCGTACCAGGCTCTCTTTTGAGGGCATCCCACGCGCCTGAGTAACCTGTTCACGCAGGTATCGCTCAGTAAATGTATGGCCAAGAGACGGATTAGCCTTCTTCCAGCACGATTCATCCTTGAAAGGATCATCCCCTTCATCCAGGGAGCAGATGAAGGAAAAGAAACTGTCATCCTCTATCGAGCCATCTGCAACTTTTCGCCCGTATTCGTGATAGTCGTAGCAGACGCTGGTTTTATCGTGACCGCTGTTAGTGATCATGAAAATCAGCGCCTGCCTGCGCCCTTTTGTACCGGCGCGCATCATTTCGACGGCAATATTGCTCTTGTGCTCATGGATTTCGTCAATCAGTGCGCAGTGGGGGCGAGGACCAGACTGCCCATCGTCGGAGCTTATCGGGCGAAAGAAAGAACCCGCCTGCAAAAACGCCAGATTCCATTCTTTACCCGCGCCACCTGATTTAGTAATGCGCTGCGACAACGCCGGAGACTGATCCACCATTGCGACGGCGTCGCGAAAAAGGATTATGGCCTGGTCTTTTTTCGTGGCAGCCGCATACACTTCGGCGCGTGGTTCGTTGTCTGCCGTCAGGCAATACAGTCCAACGCCGCCCGCCAGTGGCGATTTGCCCGAACCTTTGCCGGATTCAACATAAACCATGCGAAAACGGCGGTAACCGTCTGCATTTTTCCAGCCAAAAAGAGATCCGACGATGAAGCACTGCCATGGCAGCAACACAAAAGGCTTCCCTTCGTAATCGCCGCCATTCAGCTTAAGGACCATCGAGAAAAAATTGATTGCTCGCTGCGCCGCCTCCACATCCCATAAAAGGCCTCGGGCCTTACAGGTTTTCAGGTCATTCAGATGGCGCTTACATGAATTACGAATATCTGGTCCGGCAATTTCTTTCCCGGAATCAACGTCCATTGCATATTGCGTTGCCTGGTCAACCGAAGAACTGGTTGAGCGGGTCTTCTTCTTTTTCTCGACCATCAACTTTTACCTTCGTCCTGGCGGCAGGGGTTAGACCAAATTCAACCAGGTAACTTTTAAACCTGCGATCGGCGTCGGCCAGCATCGAGACAGCCGGATTTGGTTTGATGAGAAAACCGCCTTCGGTCTGCACGGTGTATGTGCGCCCCTCGTCGGCAATAGTGATCCGCAATTGAAGGATGTCGGCGTAGATGTCACATAACCGTTCCAGAGCAAAAACATCTGCAACCGTCAAAACGCCCATTCCATCCAGCAAAACTGTGAGCTTTCCCCAGGCCACTTTTCCCCAGTCAGTAAGATGAGCCGGAGGGCTGGGAATTTCCCTTGCTGGTTTAGGCTCTTTATCGTTTAGCTTTCGCTTTCCCGGATTCCCTGTAACCAACTTAAGAGGGGTCGGTTTCGGGCGTCGTCCTGCCATCGGAACCACCCCATTAAATGAGAATTTATATCAATTGCGCAATGTGGTTTCATATAGAAACCATTAGCGCGGTTAATCAAAAAACATCCAGAAAAAAACTTTTCATTTCGCGGTTGTGCACAGAAA
>Ga0194137_10000184_pt1 | contig 42944 bp, 45 predicted proteins | sample TARM_MetaG_T3_14_FD_134025 | JGI IMG/M metagenome (GOLD analysis project Ga0194137, IMG submission 134025) | Freshwater microbial communities from Pennsylvania, USA, analyzing microbe dynamics in response to fracking - TARM_MetaG_T3_14 (version 2) | ecosystem: Environmental > Aquatic >...
GACCGCCTGATGGCGGACATCCGTTCGCTTCTGCCCCTGGACGGCGCGGCGGAAATCACGATGGAGGCCAATCCCGGCACCTTCGAAGCCGACAAGTTCCGCTCCTACCGCAGCAGCGGCATCAACCGGCTGTCGATCGGCATACAAAGCTTCAACGAACGTCATCTTCAGGCGCTGGGCCGCATCCATGACGGCCAAGAGGCGCGCAAGGCGGTCGAGATCGCGCACGCCAATTTCGACAACTTCAACCTCGACCTGATGTATGCGCTGCCGTCCCAGACGCTGGAGGAAGCCCGCGGCGACGTGAACGCCGCAATCGGTTTCGCGCCGCCTCATCTGTCGCTCTACCATCTGACGCTGGAGCCGAACACCTACTTCGCCAAGCATCCCCCCGTCGTGCCGGACGACGATGCCAGCGCCGAAATGCAGGACATGATCGCCGGTCTGACGACGGAAGCCGGCTACCACCACTACGAGGTGAGCGCCTATGCGAAAGAGGGCCGCAAGGCCAGGCACAATCTGAACTACTGGGAATTCGGCGACTATCTCGGCATCGGCGCCGGCGCGCATTCCAAGATCTCATTCCCGCATCGTATCGTTCGGCAGATGCGCTACAAGCAGCCCAAGGCTTATCTTGAAAATACCAGGGCAGGGCGCCCGATCCAGGAAGAGTTCGAACTCGGCCGGGACGACCTGGGCTTCGAATTCATGCTCAACGCCCTGCGCCTGAACGAGGGCTTCGAAGCCAACCTGTTCGCCGAACGCACCGGCCTGACCATCAATGCGATCGACAAGGCGCTGAACGCCGCGGAGGCAAAGGGTCTGCTGTATCGGGATCACCGGATCATCAGGCCGACCGAACTCGGCCGCCGCTTTCTCAACGACCTGCAGCAGATGTTTCTTGATTGAGAGCATGACAAGCCGATGCCGGAATTGCTGCAACTGCCGGGACTTGGGTATAATCGAACCCGCCGCATGAAACGCATCGTGCCATGCTTGTCACATGCACCCTGCAAGCAGCGGCAAGAATCAAGGAGGTTTGGGTGAGTGGTTTAAACCAGCAGTCTTGAAAACTGCCGACGGGGTGACCCGTCCGTGAGTTCGAATCTCACAGCCTCCGCCACAACTTGCGCAAGTCATTGATTTTCCTTATCTTACTGCTTCCATATGGCAAATTTGGGAGCGGGTGTGACAAAAAAGTGTGACAAAGATGAGGAAAACTTGCCCAAGTATCTCGAACGCAGAAACTCACGCTATTACGTCCGGCTTGTTGCTCCAACAGCCGTTCAGCCCTTCCTGAACAAAACGGAACGTGTGTTTCGCCGGTCGACCGGCACCGGTGATTTGCATCGCGCCAAAGTGGTCGCTGCAGAACTCGTTGCCAGAAAACAGCGCGAATGGCTCACTCTCAGCGAAACAATGCAGCCTGAGATAGACGCTGCACGCATCCAGTTAACCGACCCGCTCATTCAGCAGATTGCCGGCGCCCGGCTCCACTCGTGGGTCGCGACGGATAATCGCGAGCGACTCGGCATGGGCGGCCTAGACGATGCGCATCTCGAAGAAATCGACTCTTTCTGCAAAATGTCTGATGGCACCATGCGGAGCATCCTTTCTCAAGGAGAGGGTTCGAGCAAGTGGCCGGACGTCGTCGAAGACGTTCTTGAATGGTGCCTGACTCTCGGATATGACGTCACCAAAGAGGACGCGCACTTTCCTCAGCTTGTTCGTGCTTACGCACTGGCTGAACGCAAGGCGCAGCAGTTCATCGCCGCGCGGAACAATGGAGATGACCCCAAAGAACAAGATATTCTGCCAAAGAGTGGCGCCCGTTTATCCGAAATGATTGTGAAGTACGAAAATTATAAGGGCGCGTCCGTTGCGTGGAAAACTGTTAGTAAAAATATATCGATATGGAGGCGTCTAATAGCTTTCAAGGGTGATGTGTTCCTCGATGAGGTGACCTCCGGAGATATTTACCGGTTTTTCGAGGAGCGTCTTGAAAATAAGAAGGGGGCTTGGTCACAGGGGTATGTCGAAGGACATGCATGGCGCGCGTTGGACGAAATGTTCAGGCTTGCGCAATCGCTGAGCCTCATGGAAGGTAAAGGTCCAATGGACCGCCTGTCGCTTACTCCGCAGTTATCCCAAGCCGAGAGGGAGCTGCGCAAGAAGCCTCGTTTTGCTTATTCGGATGAACAGTTAAACACTATTCTTTCCTCTGACTGGTACAACCCGACGTCCCGATATTTCAGAGGAAAAATGGCAGACGACTTGGGCGCACGGTATTTTGGCCCCTTGATTGGTCTTCTGCATGGCATTCGCGTAACGGAGTCCATGCAGCTGATGGCTGGTGATATCGCGGTTGTGGACGGCGTGCTATGTTTTTGCTTTCAAATCGAAGTCGCCAAGGACGAAGAAGCGACGAAGCGAAAAGAGGCTCACAACCAAGACGTTAAAAGCCCCGCAATTCTTCCCCCTCGCACCGTCAAGAACTCTAACGTGTTGAGAAAAATTCCTGTTCACCCAAAATTGGTCGCACTTGGATTTGCCGCCTATGCGGCCGACCGGATGCGCGGCGGGGCGGCTGCCCCTTTGTTTCCATCTGCAGTCCCTTCGGAGGGAAGCATGCGACCAAAATGGGGTCGAGCGTACGAACAGGCGTTCTTGCGTTATGTGCGTGACAAGCTGGGTTTTGGCAATGGTTTCGGCTCACACAGCTTTCGTCATCAATTTGAGGACCGAATTAAGGATTGCCAAGCACGCTCCGGATTGTGGCCAGCAGGACTGGGCCAACTTCTCTCTGGTAGAAAGCTGCCGCGCGATTCCGACCGCGAGTTCTTTAGGCAGGAGGGAAGCGAGAGTCGGTACGGAAATGGGTATAAACCTTCTGCAGTTCTGCCATATCTGGCGAAGTTGAATTTTGACTCAATCAGACTACCTATGTCGTTCCAAGATTGGGTAAACATCAAAACCAAATAGTTGGCGAGCCTGAAATGTGCATCTATAGAAGATAGCGCCTGAAAGCCAGCTTTCAGCTCGGAGTGGATAGTAGCGTCAACCTCGCTTCCTTGGAGTCGATAGATATGCAACGTTTTGTCTGCGAATTGGTCACGATACCGATTCACAACTGTCTTCCTATAGTAGCCGTGACGCCACTGGCGTAAATAATTACAACAGAACCAAAAGTGCCTCGAGCATCTTCCGTGCAAGCGAATAACTTTCACCTCTTCCTGACGGGCACTGGGCAATTTCACCACAAAAAGCAAGGAAGGGGCTTAGCACCAAACGTCCTCTAGCGCCAAGGTAGTCAAAGTGCACTTCATATCCAGCATGTTGATTGCCCCTGACAAGAAGTATCTGCAAAGTCTGCTCTTCCTCTCGAATGCGGCCATCTATACGCTGACCCCTCTGTTGTTCAGCGAAGTCCACAATTTTTTTCGTGATGTCAGTATCCAAATTGGAGGCATTGGTTACCCGACGCACGTAGCCTTTGAATTCATATTGCCCTAGCGTTGTGGAAGTCACATTGACATAAGAGCGCTCGATTACAAAATGCGATGCTGTTCGTCCTGGAAAATCGCTAAGCAATTCCGACACGAAGGAGACAGTTTGAGGGGAGAAATCAAAGGCTGTGAAAATCTCATCGCTCTTATCGTAGTCTCGAAATGCCCAACTTCGAGCGTTCTCATTGAGCTCAGCAACCCAATTTGACGCAAATTGACGTATCAGAAGACTCTCCGGTTCCTCATCCTGGCCAGGCATAGACACAGTTTTTAGAAGTGTCTCTACGTGTTTCAAATCACCAAAGCGGACCGCTTGCTGCATTTCCGAAAGTAAGCTTAGGTTCATAGTAGTTGCCCAAGGAAGTCGTCAGCCCACGCGGTAGATGGTTTTTTGCTTTTTCTTACTCGCACTTTGCTAATCTTTTGCTTGGTTCTTTTCTCAAGAGCTTCCCAGTATTCCTTGCAGGTGCTCTCAGGCGGAGCAGTCATTTTTTTTGACGCATCGCCTTTGGGAAGAAACACGTTGACAGTTAGCTCAGAACTTTGGTCATGTGGGTCGATGTCTTCGAATTGCCGCAAAATCTTCAATCGACATACAAAGCCAAATCCGCGTTGATTCTCAAGCGATAACGGAAGTTCTGTCCAGAACTTAGCAACTTGCATGAATCCGTCAGCTAACGCAGCATTCAAATTCTCAGTTGACTTTACCCTCCGAGCTTTTGCCTCCATGGCTGCAAATTTAAGCATAGACGCATCAGTGCTGCTTATGCGGTGATTTATAAATTTCCACAAAGGGGTCTGCGTGAGGTCAGTCACTTTTAGCAAAAAATCAGGGCATTGAACTTTTGTAACCTGCTTAATGTGCGTAATGTCACCTGCAGCAAGATTTAGCAAGGACTTTATTGCCGTGGCGCCAATTATTTCGCCAATGTTGCCGGAAACGTCGGCAGATGACGTCTTCCCATTAAGTTTTTGAATTGACCAATCTTTGTTCAGAACGATATGTCCACCGCTCGTGAAGAGCATCGTATGAGGGGTGTGAACGTAATCAAGGTAGTGGTCTGTCATATTCAGAATATGAAACGACCCGAACTCAAGAGAGCTCGCTTCTATCCCTGGTAATGCTGTTTGAAGGGCATTATATTTGTTCGTTTTTCCCGCTAACCCTAACTGAATACTAACTCGCATTGTCCACTAGCCTACTCGAATGACTTACAGTTTTTGGTAACAAAGTTGCTATCTTAAACCAGCAATTGTGAGCTCGCTAGCCTTTGAGAGAACCAGTCATCCTAAGTAAGGACTGCTGGCTCAATCTAATGCTAGTGTACGAAGACGTTTTCCGAGATGACCTACCATCATCAATCGTGCTTGCCTAATAGGGTGCCGACAGTTCGTTCAGAAGCAAAAATTGGCAGAACTTTGTTTACAACACTGCCCAAGTATTTAAGGTTCAGCTCATCATGCCACTGCTTTGAGATGTCTGCGCCGATGACGAGCGCTTTCTTTTGACGATTGATGCCATGGAAGCCTGGCACATTCCGTAAAGAGGTAACGAGCTTGATTAGGTATTGCGGTTTTCTCTCTTTGCTTGAACGAACACGGCCAGCTGCTTTTGCGAAAACGCGCTTCCAACGCTCGAGAAACGACTCCTGAAATACCCAAGTCCACACATAATCGAGGTCGCCGTTGCGGCGGCGAACTGGTCTGGATACGAGCTCATATTGCCCCTCCCATCGCAGTCGCGTTACCTTGTTACGAGCATCCATCGTACTTTTTTCTGCAGGTAAAGGGCCACCTCCTTCGGTGGCTAAGAGCCAGAAAATCCATTCCCCTTCAGACTTCTCTACCGGGAAACTAACCTTCGGGAATACTATCAGGCGTGCACACGAACGGCCTCGAATCCGGTCGTTATCCCTCATGCCGCGGGTTGCTAGAACCCGATATTCTCTGTCAAATTTCTCGATTAGCCGGGGCAGTTTCGCAGCCGGAACGGAACCGCTCTGGAACAAAAAATAGCCATGTCCGACCGTCTCGGCGATGTAGCGCATAGCAGCGGATTTGGTCAAAGCAACGGGTAAATCAGTGGCTTTTTCGGTCATTCTCCAGTCTCCAAAGAAGTGATTTTTCTTTGTATAGCGACCATGGAGCCATAGCGAATCGGATGTCGGGAATAAAGGCTCTCCAGGGCCTGGTTTTCGGTGGCCCCCGCGGGAGCCACATCGTTTCATCCCATGTGGCGTAGCCACCTAAAAAGAGGCCAAGAAAATTATTGCGATATATACGGCTGCCAAGGCGTCGTATGAGCCGCTCCTGCTTATGCCTGCATCGTTTTACAGGTACCTGCACCCACAGAGATAACCTATCTTTCACTATCAACAGCCAAATATTGCCGTGTAGAATGATAATCAAGGTGGGATGTGCACTATATATATTGGAGAGAGTAGATGCTAAAACGTACACTTTGTCTGGCTTTGACCCTGACCGTTATCGGTTGCGGAAAGCCTGCAAAACCGGATATCAATTCAAGCTACGACGTAGATAATTCCGGGCAAGTTCGTGTGACATTTAAGAACAAGGGTGATGCGCCAGGTAGCGTCTGCGAACGCGTCATGTTGACAGAAAAGGCCGGCATTGGAGATATGCGAGAAATTGTGCTGCCTGAATGGTTAAAGCAAGCAAAACGTCTGAAGGATGAAGGACAAAAAAGTGGGAAAAGTCTGGAACAAATTGTCGAAGCCAATCGTGAAACCTTAATCAAGATTTTCTATTTTGTGCAGGATGGTGTCATGCTCAGCGATAGAGAATTTTGTTCTGGCCTCGTTCAGGCAGGGGATGTTCGTGAAGTCAACGGCACGCTGACGTTCGCCGGTGGGGCACAACGTGGTGTTACCGCTATCGGCGGTGTTGGACAAAGGCCATTTACGAGTGTCCCGTCAACTACCATTGATTTTCAACTGAAAGAGAAGCTTTCAAATCTGCTTTAAACGCATTGGCCACAGGAAGTACTAGGAGTACTTACAATCAAGCGAGGTTCGGATGCGCCAGTATCTAATCTCAATAAGTAACATGAAGCGCCAGTTGACTCAAGAAAGGCTGGTGCATTATTAAGCGTAGAAAAATTTCTAATTATGGAAATTCAATTCGAATCCTCACCTGACACATTTGTCCCTGTTGATTTAGATTCCGAATTGCTTGACATAATCTCTACTGCGCTTGAATTTCCTCAATTGGTTCAAAGTGCATTACGCATTGAGTGCCGTGTGCCTGATGTATGGCGCTACACCGTTCAAGTTTCGGATAGCGGGCGAACAGTTGTGTTGAAGCCTAATACACGGGCTTCTATACCATCAAATTACATGGATGTTCCGGCAGCGGATGCTGCCGGAAGGGAATCGATTCTTTTGGTCCTAGAATCTCCTCATAAAGATGAATACCTTAGGGTGAATGGATTGCTCATTCCGCGGGCCCCAGCACAGGGGCGCGGGATTTTTGGAGCAGGGCGAGGAATCCATATGTATGGTCACTACGTCCTTTCGAGGCTTAATCTTCTCGACGGCGCATATCCCCTCATCATTGCAAATCCAGTTCCTTACCAATGCTCTCTTGTCTCGGTACCACCCGGAAAACCCAGAGCCCTAGATGAAAAAGTTAAGCCAGTTCGTGACCACGTCTGGCGCCAACTGTTCGGACTGACTCCCGTCCGGCAGGATTTTTTGGCTCGTTGTAAGAGCTACAGTCCCCGTGTTGTACTTAACTGTTGTACAAAAGAGCTAAGAGCTGAGCTTACTGACTTCCTATGTAATGAACTCTCGTCTAACTTCGCTCAACACCCTATGCTTTTTGAATGTGAGCATCCCTCGGTCCAGTGGTGCACCCAGCATAAGAAGGGGATTCCGCTTTTTAACGTGCTATGTCAAGGCCGAACTCGGATACCGTGTTGAGTGGGCGGTCAGTAGAACCGTGATTATGATTTTCAGGTTACTCATCTTGATTTCGCTATACGTGAGTAGGAAAGCTAACGTCAGAGTATTTATACGGGGCCGCCACCCCATGCCAAGAATTTTGGTTTTGGGTGCGCGCCAACGCCCCAGAGCCTTACACACAGTTGATGCAGTGCAGACCGCTTTAGTCGAGCGATTGTTTGCAGGAGCGTCGGGACCGCGGGGTGCACGTAATTGTGCCCGCCCCGTGATAACGGGCAGCCAGGGAGCGCCACTCCCTGGTTGACCCACATCGCCACACTCGCCGGTGTACTGCGAGAGGGCGCGAACGTCTACAAGGACCGTCTCGCAAGAGTACGGTGCAGCAGGAACGACCGGTGTCCGAAATGGCTCCCGAGAGTGAAAGCTGATGAAATCCGAAGTAGTGGAGAGAGCAGGTACTCAATCCTGCACCTGTATCGGGGCGCGAAAGCGTCCGCAGGCTACCTACACCCGGTAATCTGCCAGGTACCCGCAAGGGGCTTGGTGCGCATCTCAACACAGGAAGAGACATGCCCGTGACTTCGGCAACGAGGGCGGCATGGAAAGCGGGGCACCACCGCGCGCAAGCGAGGTGGGTTCGATTAGAGCTGAAGGGTGTAATTGCGGCTAACGCTGTGTGGCAGGGATGCTACCAGCCAGGTGCTGCATTAGGAGAGTAAGAAACGGACCGAAAGGTCTTGCCATGAGGTGAGCGGGGTGGTAGCCCTCACTGGTGCGAACCTATAGAAACTTACCGGAACTGGATGTGTTTGGGCCTCTTGGCGCCAGGACGGGGCATCTTTTGATGCTCGCCCGCTGAAAACGGGACGGTATGATTTTTGGGCATGGCTACTTATTCGTAAATACTCCAATATGAAGACGGGAAAGTTGGCCAGCAATGGCATTTTCGATGATGGAACTGACTATTCCTGAAGAAGTGCAGGAGCTGAGGCACAGGTAACTGTGCCGAGCCGATGGCTGCAAGATGAATAGTGACGGCGCAAGCCGGGCAAAAGGAAGATTCGCACGAAAAACCTATTTGCTCCCCCTCCGGGGTAACACGAAAGTCTTAACCGACGCGAAACCGCGTCGACTGTGTGGTTGTACTTGGCTATACCTGTGTCTGCTTGGCGGCGGTCACAGGTTCTGATTCCTTGGCCGGAATCGGAAAAGTAAGAACACCTTGGCAGGTGCGAAAATTCAAAATTGAACGTAGTCTGGTGATTAAAAACGGGGATGCTGAATCCATCCCCGTTTTCCCATGCAAGGGTCGGTCCAATTATTATATTTTGGCTGGTCGTGATAACGCTATTCGCTGTGCAATTGAGGAGATGCGCAGACGGTTGTCTCGCTAGCGAAAGAAAATCCACATGACTACTTATGGTTGGGGTTCTGTAGTTCGCTCAAAATCTGCAGAATTGCTAAAACTACACGCGGCGCGCCGCGCATGCCATCCCAGCCTTCGTGCTCCTGCACCGACAACATGGCATCGATGGCACGGTAAGCTGGGCTGTCGCCTCGGAAAATCACTTCATGCAGTGCATCGAGGTCAATGACGAGTTGCTTGCGCCCGTTCTTCTGGAGAATTTGGTACCGCTCAAGCGCTTCCGTCCAATACGGGTCTTCAGACCAATGGCGAGACATGGTATTCCTTTCCACGTAACTAAAAGATGGCAGCCGTAGTATATTGACAGCTAGACGTTATCGTTTTCATTGGGTACGCTGGCTTTGGCTGTCTCTTGTCACACAGATAACCCAACAACGATGGGTTTGCTCTATCTCAATCAGTATTCCCGGGGTCTTTAGTAACTTCGGCATATAGCCTTGCGTCTATTTAATATCCGCAAGCTTGCCTTCTGAATGGGAGCGTTCATGCAAAACAAGACATCAAAGTACGCATCAGTTGCGGTTATAGCAGCGGACGCCGCCATGAGCGGACTGCATCCAGTGAAAGCGTGGGAGAGCGCTGCCTTCAAAATATTCCCGGATAGTGAAGCCAATCGCAAGAAAGGCTGCCCAAAGTCAGCGTTCCTCGGCTTGGCGGAAGCAGGGCAGATTTTAGGTATTTTGCCTGGTACGTACACCCGGTCGGAGGATAATAAAAGATACGCGCTAGCCGCTTTGAAGCTTCTCTTGCACGACGAGTCGTATGCGGCGAACCCAAAGCGCCTCTGGTTGAGAGTGATGGAGTTAGAGGGCGTAGAGAAGATACATAACTGTCAGATGGACGTGGTCACGTCCCTTTGGCATGCGCAAAAATTTGTTTGTCAGAGTCAAGGCTCGAAACGAGCCTAGCCTAGCGTCATGTGCGCTCCAACCTTACAAAGGCCACAAATAAAGCCTCACCTATGTAGCTCCTACTGAAATGGGTTTGCCTAATCTTAGCTCATCTCACTCTATGCGAATCAAGAAAAATCCTACAATCGCATTGTTGCCACTAGAAGTGTCGGCCATGCAGCAAGGATTCTTGGCAAGGCTGGTTGAGGGTAAAGTAGAACGACGTGAGTACCAGAAACAGAATTATGTGAAGATAAGCAAAAGAGCACGTCCGGTGAATAGCGTCGAGTTAGATACGTCCGTTGTGGTGGTACGCAGCGATAGCTTATTCTTCTCGACTGAAGAAGTCTTCCCGTATGTTCAAGGAAACCGTCTAAAGGGCTTTAATCCGCTGGACGACCGGGCATTCCTTGTTCGAAGAGATGCCGAATGGTTTGCGGAGATATGGTTCAAACCTCGGACGAAGCCAAAAATTCGCAAGGACCAGAATAAGGGAAACATACCAACACCACGCATTGTGAGTGGGGGCCTTCCTTCATTGGGTAAGCGCAGATAAGGATAAAAATGAGGATTGTTCAACCTGTCGCCACCCGAGGTAGTCTGAAATGGATGCAGGCGCTAGCATCGTTGTATCCTCATATACTAAATGCGGCAATCCGTGAGATAGGCGGCTTGCTCCGAGACGAAAAGGTGCGCTGGGTGTCGCCACGAGAGGGCGACGGGTGGGCAGAGTATCGTGACCGAGACTTTTTAGTGCAGGTTGGCCAAGAAAAACTGACTGAGGCCCTGTCAGTGTTTTGGCCGCGAGGTGGACCGCAGTGGGATGCTCTAGGAGTTAGTAGCAATGGAACAGTACTTTTGGTGGAGGCCAAGGCGCATTTAGCAGAGCTGGCGTCTACGTGCCAGGCATCGCCGGCTTCGAAGGCGGTCATTCATAAATCGCTTGAGGCGACTAAGGCTGCATTTGGTGCTGCGCCCAACGCAAATTGGCTAGAAGGCTATTACCAATACGCCAATCGCCTTGCTCATCTGTATTTTTTCCAAAAACATGGTGTACCGGTAAGGCTTGTATTTGTTTATTTTACGAATGACGCCGACATGAAAGGTCCATGTTCGGCACGCGAATGGCATAAGGGACTTGCAGCTGTATATAAGCATCTCGGATTCGATTCACTGAGCCATGTGAACGACTTGGTCAACGTCTATATCGATACTAAGCTCATCGCCGCGAATTGATACCGAATCGTTCGGCTCCATCATCAAAACGTGCATAGGTCTGTAAAATCGCGGGATGAAAAAAGTACTTCTCGCTTTATCCCTCGTAGCCTCCTACTCAGCGTACGCAAAACAACCGACGCTCCTGGACGAGCTGTCGCGCCTCCTCCAAATACCGGAGTCAAAAGTCCCAGCAGACGCATCCAGGGGGACCAACCAGCCAACCGACTTTCGGGCCTGCTCGCAATTCTTTGCAAAGGGTGTGCCGCCGGCCGTCCCCAATGCCCAGCAGCTCAAGCCGCGGGAGTTGTGCTACGACGCGTTCGCCGTGCTCCATTCCGGCTCATCGAAGACACCTGTCTTTGTAGCGGAACGGCTGAGCCGAGCGCAGTTGGAGAACGACAAATCCGGCAAGCGCAGCGATAAGTTCTTCGCTGATGCCCGGCTGCCCCGTGGTGAACGTGCTGAGCTCGATGACTACAAGAACAGCGGCTATTCGCGCGGGCACATGGCTCCCGCTGGCAACATGCCGACTCCGCAGTCAATGGCACAAAGCTTTTCCCTCGCAAATATGGTGCCTCAGGCGCCCGAGAACAACCAGAAGCCCTGGAACGGCATTGAGCAAGCGACGCGCAAGTATGCGTTGCGCGCAAAAGGAGACGTGTACGTCATTACCGGCCCTGTCTTTGAAGGCAACCCAAAAACGATTGGTGACAACCGGGTTTGGGTCCCGAAGTATCTTTACAAGCTGGTTTACGACGAGATGACCGGCCGCGCTTGGGCACACTGGATTGAAAACAATGATGCTGCACGCGCAGGCAAACCAATCAGCTACCCTGAGTTGGTGCGAAGGACGGGCATTGAATTTCTGCCTAAGGCGAGGATAACCGGCGCTTCCGACGAGTGACTTCCGTAGAGGTGGTCTGTAAAGATGCTTGTCCTGACCGCAGCTAGAGCACGTACTGAAGTCCTATAGTCGGATTTGGTTCTCCTATTGGCAACGTGCCGAGATACCGCCCTAAAACGACAAAGGTCTGTTACCCGTATCCGATGTAACAGACCTTTTGAAATTCATTGGCACTAGGGCGATGACTACATCACCTTAGCCAAACGGCGCCTCAGGCGTCGAGGTGCGCGGTGCTTAGATTGTCGCAGCAATAGCGCGTACGTTCTTGATGTGTGCTGCACTAGGACGGTTCTGACGAACTGCTTTTGCCATCATTACGGCCTTGTTCAGGGCGTCCATGAAAGTACCCAGAAACGCGAAAGAGCGAGTAGCTGTGTTGAGTGCGAGAGTTGTCATGGCTGTTCCTTTTCGTAGTGTCTTCTGCTATGAAGACAATATAGGCCTCGCTACACAACATTCCCAATTTCAAGTTGTGATGTACAGATATATGATTTGTGAATGGAATCAGGAAAGGCGATTACCGTTGACTTGCGCACATTGTGCGCGCACAATGTGCGAATTGCCAATTACATACCTCCTATCATGCGTTGGATTTACTCTTTCCCAAATTCGAAAGCGGTCAAAACTGATACCAATACAACTTTCCATGTAGAACTCAAAAGAGCTGTTTACGGTATCGATGATTTTGAGCTACGCGCAGTCTCAGGCTCCCAAACCGAATATTCAGCAGAAGAACTAAGAGAATTCAAGGAAGAGCTGTGGGCGATGCACCTTCAAGATGAAATTCGCCTCAACATGAGAAGCTTAGTGGACAAAGAGTTCGATAGTGACTGCCAGCTGGTTGCGTATAAGTTGTCCACCTTGACCGGCAGGAGAATTTCGAACCGCACAGTTCAGGCATGGTTGATTGAGCCAGGAAAGACTAGTAGCCGTACATGCCCAGAATGGGCACTCAAAGCTCTCAAAGAATTTATCGCTGACCCTGCAAACAAAGACGAGCTTGAAGAGCGTAGAAAATACGCCCGGAAGGATGCTTCAGCACCTCTTGCTTGGTCTTCCGAGGTGGACAGGAAGCATAGTGTGGAGTTCGCGACGAACCAAATACTCGCTGACCAGCAAAGACTTGGACGATGGCAGAAAGCTGGGTTTGACAGCCTCCCGTCCTTGCTCGCTGAGTTGGAGCGCAAGACTGAAGGGTATCTCAATTTTCTTCATGAACGCCAACTTGCATACGACAACGCATTGAAAAGTAGTAGCACCTTTGATGAGTTCAAATCGAAGGCCTTAGACGCAATAAGGGACAAGGACATAGCCGAGTTCCTTGTCAAGGAGGCGCGGAGGGCAATTGAGAACAAGACCCATGAGTTTGCAAGTGATGACGGTGTACCGGAGCAGTAGCTTGACCGTTGCAGCTAAACATCCGTCGACCTGCTCAACGTCAAACACTAATCTTTTCCCCTTGCCGACTTTGATTTCCAAAAATATACTGTATGCGTATACAGTATTTCTAGGCATCAATGTCATCTTTCGTCGACCTCAATGGGCTGTCAACGCTCGTCCCTATCGTTTGGCCTGCAAACCCAGGCAAACCGAAGGAGACGCCGCTATTTTTGGTCAAATGCCCAGCGGGCTTTCCTTCGCCAGCAGCAGACTATGTTGAGTCCGGTCTCGACCTGAACGATTACCTAGTCAAGCACCGAGCATCAACGTTCATGTTTGACGTATGCGGCGACTCGATGCGAAACGTCGGTATTTTTGATGGTGACAAGATTGTCGTTGACCGCTCGGTAGAGGCTCGGCATGGAGACATCATCGTCGCCGTTTTGAACGGTGAACATACCGTCAAGCGTCTCTACGCCGCAGAGGGAATCGTCGAACTTCGCGCCGAGAACCCTCTATACCGTCCGATTCGCATCAAGGAGGCAGAGGAGCTACACGTCTTCGGTGTTGTTGTGGGCGTTGTACGAAATATGCGGCCATGCTCTCGCTAGAGCAAGGCAAGCCACTGTTTGCCTTAGTGGACTGCAACAACTTCTATTGCTCTTGCGAGCGCGTCTTCAATCCGAAGCTTGAGAATCGTCCAGTAGTCGTCCTGTCGAACAATGACGGATGCGCGATTGCGCGCTCGAACGAAGCAAAGGCGCTCGGTATTCGCATGGGTGAGCCATGGTTCAAACTACGGGACCTAGTCAAGCATCACGGCATCGTTGGGCTATCGTCGAATTACACCCTGTACGGCGACATGTCACAGCGCGTCATGCAGGTGCTGCGGGGCTTCACTCCAGACGTCGAGGTCTATTCCATTGATGAGAGCTTTCTGCGGATTGAACGCATGCGCCGCTTATGGCCCAGCTATACAGACATGGGCCAAGCGATTCGGGCACGAGTTCGGCAATGGACGGGGATACCAGTATGCGTAGGCATTGGGCCGACCAAGACTTTGGCAAAGCTTGCGAACCATATCGCCAAAAAGAACCCCCAGTTTGATGGCGTGTTCGACCTTGCCAGTTACCGGCCAGCGCAGCTTGACGCTTTGCTCGCTAAAATCGATGTGGGCGAAGTCTGGGGAGTAGGGCGCCGTATCGCTGAAAGACTCAAGCATGCCGGAATTCATACGGTACAGGATTTGCGTCTGATGTCTCCGAAGGTCGTTCGGGCGCATTTTTCTGTGGTCATGGAGCGCACGGTCAGCGAGCTGCAGGGAGTGCCTTGCCTAGAACTTGAAGACATCGCTCCACCAAAAAAGCAAATTGTTTCCAGCAAATCTTTTGGGGAAATGGTTGCAAGCCTAGAGGAGCTCAGCGAAGCTTTGTCCTCGTACGTCACCCGTGCGGCAGAGAAGCTGCGTGAGCAAGGTAGTGTTTGCGGGGCGCTACAGGTCTTTGTGATGACAAATCAATTTCGGACAGACGGTGCGCAGTACAGCAATGGGATTGTTATCCCATTGCCAAACCCGTCGAACAATACGTTGGACCTGGTTCAAGCTGCACTGTTTGGGCTCAAGGCTATCTATCGCCGCGGGTACTTGTACAAAAAGACCGGCGTGATGCTGTTGGACCTAGCACCCGCCGGGCAAACACAGGCATCGCTATTTGACCCATTGGAAGAGCAGGCAAAGCACTCAGACGCGTTGATGTCCGTGCTCGACGGGCTGAACAGGAAGTTCGGCCGTGACACTTTGTGTGTGGCTGCATCCGGAACGACAAGGCGGTGGGTGGCAAAAGCTGAGAATAAGACACCCTGTTATACGACGCGCTGGGGTGAGTTACCGAAAGCATTTGCACGATGAAGGAAACTAGTCGTATCGGTTCTTCCATCTCGAAACTATTGTACGGGGCAGGGAATCATTAGTGTGAAAAGGCAGGGACCCAAATAGGCAGAAAAAAGACAGAATCCGTAAAGGATTCTGCCAAAAATAAGCGTAATGCTTGGCCTCTTTGCTGCGCCTTACACGAGGTGAGCAGGCTCTTTTATTGTGATGAACTCAATGTTGGGAATGGCTTTCTATCGCGGCGAATCGGAAGCGCCAGGGCGTTTCGCCAGACGAGGTAAAAAGCCTTGTGAGGTAGAACTGGTAACTCTTCACCAGCCATAACATCAGTTCGTCTACGGCATCTGCCCTATCTGGGGTAGTAGCTGATGCACATCGGACAGATGCTGTCTCGATACGCTCAATAAGAAACGGAACGGCATCGTCGGGGATTCCCTCTTCGTGTTCCATCCTCTGCGAAAGCACTGAATTGCACGCTTTCAACTCGCGGAGCCGGGTGCATACATCGTCAATTTCAATGGGAAAAATGTCTACCTCCAAGTGGCGTCAATATCGTAGAGCGAACGGTCGATAAGACCAAAGCGCATGGTCAGGCACCCGAAAGGGCATCCTCAATTGCGAGGAAATGACCTTCGAAAAAAACAGGAGCCCGGCAAATTGTGCTTCTCTTTACTTCACGAACTTTGCAGTTACCCGGTATCTCGACAATGTGACTTATCAAGTGGCATCGTTCTCGAGCTTGTTTCTTGCTTGCTGCCTGTATTACCGCAACCGTTGCGGTTGGCCTAAGAAATGCGAAAAGGGGATTTTTCGAGCGCATAACGTATGTCCTATTTTTAGATATTTACCGCAGCATTTTGTTGCTGCTGATACGTATAGCGACACAGCGGATGAATTGACGGGACGGAACAAAAAATTTTTAAAAGCTTGCAGGGCTAAAAAGAACGAGTTCTTTCTAGTGCTTAAAAATTAGGCAGGACGTCTGCGAAAATGTTATGATGTTCATTCCAATAACAAAAACAAAAAGGAACTAGCATGTCCGTCTTCTCCCGCATTTTTGATTTCATTTTTGCACCAGCTGGCACGTACGACCCGGCTTCTGACCTGTACAACGCCTCAAACGATAGCAACTACAAAACTGCCTGTCTGCCGGCGGTCAACCCTGCAACGGGGTTGCCAATGATTGATTGCAACGACGGGCTCGGTGGAATTTCCGGATTTGATGTCGCCGGCAATCCGTACGGGATTTCTCTCCATGATGACGAATGCAGCTCAGCAAACGACGATGTTTTCAACCATGGCTGCGGTATCACCTTTGACCACAGCAATTCGTCGTTTGATTGTACTTCTCCATTCAGTGCTATTTCATCGGATGACTTTGGCTACAAGTTTGATTAACTGTCATAGTTCGCCGCGGTTGCCGTGCTTGTCTGCACACACTCTTCTCTAGCATATGCCGCCGCCATGCACGGTGCCGATATTCACACACCAATAACAACAATATGAAAAATTTGAGTCGTCTTTTGCTGTGCGCATCCCTGTTGATGCCGCTATTGAGCTATGGATTTTCCTCGGTGGCTCATGTATCCGACCATACGCGGGAGACTATCTATGCCGCATGGAATTACCCCACACAGAGCAAAGCGGACAAGATTGCTCTTGAAGGATGTCGTGCTTTGGCACGAAAAAATGGAGTGGCAGCGCTCGCTGGCAAGTGCACTGTTTTCCAACGCCAGAAAGGAGCTGGCGGCGGTGCTCTGGTATGTGGCGAGGATGGTTGCGCCTACACCTCTGGTTATGAGACACAGCAGAGGGCAGTTGATGCCGCATACGAGGCATGTGTCCGGAGTTACAAGGATTGTCAGCAAACGGGTATTACCGCTTGGTGGGACGAAGCTGGATATTCGAAGGAGTCGATGAAGAAGGCTGTGGAGGGGAAGACATGCAGCCCTCCTGCCGGCAAGATAGTGCGTTCTCAGACGCAGTGTATTAACGGGAACTGCGTTCGTAAATTCGAAAATGGGTGTCAGGTCCGGTTTGAGGCCGCGTACTGTCACGACGCACTCACTGGAAGATGGGAGTGGAAGGCCGACGGATGCTAACAGCTAACGGCGACTGCTAGGGAGCCTAACATTGTAAATGTTCAAATGGACATTCAGGTATGAACACCATCATCCTCGTTATTGCGGCGGCCATTCTGGGCTTTGCGGTGGGACGGCTGAAAAGCCTCGCAATATTCAGCAAGCAGGAAAGACGAGATGCATAGAGTTTTACGTGACACCACTGTCGACGTAAACATAGTGTATTACTCTGAACTCCATTTTTTCCACGTATTCGTCTAGTATTTGCCCGCACCATATTGGCCTCGTGCTTAGTCCATACGACGCTATCCGCGTTGTATGGACGCTTTTAGCCGTACTTGCCAAATTTGACTGAAACACAGTTCGCCAGAATAGAATTTAAGCCGCATAATTCGAGCAAAACAACTCTGCTATTCGATGATGAAAGTACCCGTAGAGCGCAGCCCCGGCATATCAGAATTAGTCGAATTCGACCCAGCTATTGTAGGCCTGATTTCCAGCGGCTCGACATTTGTTCAGCAGCTCAGCGACGCCTTTAAGCTAGACAAGCGAGTGGAGGATGTCTGGCGCTACGTCATCAAGGTGCAGCACGGGAAAGTAACCTCTCCCCTGTCAAATGCGCCTGGTAAGCATCTGAAAAATTCCAAATTCACCGACCTCTACGCGAAGTATGCAGTCGGGAAGAAGGTTATTCTTCTGCTGCTCGAGTCGCCGCATGTCGACGAATATTTGTACCAAAACGGCGTGCTGAATCCTATTGCACCAGCTCAACGAGATGCCAGCGGCGGTGCGGGACACGCCATCCGAGAGTACCTAGGCCGAGTTCTCGACAAGCTCATCCCCAATTTGCCCGATGACGAATACTCACTCGTAATTGCCAACCCCGTTCCCTATCACTGTTCACTCAGCTGGCTCGGCAGTGCGCAGACGAACACCGGACGCATCAAGCCTAAAGCACTGAATTCAGCGGAAGGCCGAAGTGTGCGTAATCACGTTTGGGAGCAACTCTGGAAACTGGACTTCATTCAGCAAGACTTTTTGGATAGATGCGTCCGCTACAGACCCTTCGTGATATTAAATTGTTGCACCGAGGAGTTGCAGGATAATGTGTCCCGATTTTTGTGCCAAAGTGGTTTCGGGCAGTCTCTGTTCATCACAAAACATCCCTCCATGAACTGGAATACAACCTACGGAAACGGGGGACTTGGTTTGCCGGTGCGTCGCATAAATTGCGAGGATTTCTTGTCGTCCAGCAATATGAGCTCCTGCATTTTCCAGCTTCCAGGTGAGTCGCCTTGAATACCCTCGTTGCCACCCTGCAGCAGGAAGTGCACCGCAAGCTAGGCCGATGCATGATTCACTTACAGCAGTATGAGCGGCTGATGAAAGCACTAGTGGCACACACGGAGCTCGAAGGCCCGCTCGAGCAGTTGAAAGGCAATCTTGACCGACAGGTGGTCGGCACCAGCACCAAGACGCTGGGAATGCTAGTGGGGGCACTTACGGACAGTTATCTTGCCCAGGCGACCTCAGAAGGAACAGCAGACCTGGAAGACACCGAGGCAGACCAAAAACCTTCTGGTCAGAGTTGGATAAAAATCGCTCACCAGCTTGTGCTGTCGCCCAAGCGCTATGAAGAAACCAAGCAGGCGTTGAGTGAATTGGTGGCGATGCGCAACGAACTGGTGCACCACTTCCTCGAGCATTTTGCCCTTGAGCTGGAGGCCGGCTGCAAGGAAGCGAATACTTATCTTGACGCCTGCTATGAGCAGATTAACGGCCATTACTTAGAGTTGCAGTGCTGGACCAATGCGATGGAAAAGAGTCGCAAGATAATGGCATCGCTTGTGCAGACGCCGCAGTTTGAGGATGCCATAGTCCATGGTATCTGGCCCGACGGAGCGGTGCACTGGGCCAGCAGTACGATAGTGGAATGCCTGCGTAATGCGGAACGGGACCTGGCGGTAGACGGCTGGACGCAGCTCGATAGTGCTATCTCGTCTATTCGAACCAGTCACCCGAGCCACACGCCTACCAAGTATGGCTGTAGAAGCTGGCGACAGCTATTGAAAAAGTCCGGGCAATTTGAGATTCGGACAGACACGAATCCACTTAACGGCAGAGGGCATGCCTGGTATCGGAGCCACCACGAGCGTGTTATCGAGAGCTCATGAAGCGCTCGTGAGCGATTTTTAAGGACCCAAGGAGGTGTAATTCTCCGGCCCTCATAGAAATGAGCCGACCTAAGCAATTTTACTCGTTGCGCTAAATTCAAGAGGTCTTATTTTGTGATGTGGATGGCTCCCCGCTCAGTCTTGAAGCTTTTGATAACACCCACGGCAACCATCTTTGTAAGGGCTTCGCGTACGCTGCGGCCAAACTCTTTCATGGAATTGGCCTTCGAGCCCGAAGCATTGTGCAGCTTTTCGAGTGTGAAAGGGACGGCGCAATTGTTTGCACAAACCAGGCCGTAGAGCCACGTTTGCAGTCCCTCGGTAAGAAGCTTGCGTTTCTCCATGTTCAAATAGGTGACATGACCTTTGAATAGACCAACAATGCGCGGGTCGAGCTGGACGGTTTTGCGTACCCCCTTCCAGTTGATGTCCTTGACGATGCCGACAGTGGTGCCTTCCTCCAGGTCGCCTTTGCCCCGGCGGAGTACGAGAATAGCGCCCCGCAGGCGCAGCAAGGACTGCTCCAGCCGCTTCGGATTGGTGTCGTTATCAGACCAGCCAATGAGCTTGCAGAAAGTGGTTGCTGCGAACGTGATGGCGTTCTTGGGGTCGGCGAGGGCGGCCTCATCCATGCCTTGCGCCAGCTTCACAAGCCCAAAAAGCACGCTCTCGTCTTCCTGATGAAGCTCCGGGCCACAGTACTCGATAGAGCCACCATTGGTGGTCAAAATGGTTTCTTCACGGTAGATGCGCGGCGCTCCTTTGACCTTCCGGCTAGCTATGGAGAACAAGGAACAGCACAGGACGTATGGGTCCATGCCGAACGAGTTTTTGCCAAGCTCGGGCATGACAAGAGGTTCAGACTTCTTTTTTCCATCTTTGTGAGGGAGGGCGTCAGTCAAAGGTGCCCAAGGCAAGTCGCCTCCATTGCGCAGGCGCGCCACGCGCTCTTCCTGCTCGCCCCTCTTGCGGTCCTGATGCACGTTCCAGAAGCTGGTGCCGTTGCCGTAGTCGTCAGCGGTGAATCCTATGTGGTCGTGGATGCCATAGCCAGGGGAGAGAGTGTCGTCGTTATACATGTTGCGGTTCCATGTGAGGTTTTATCCCGCCGTATAGCAACCTCGTTATATTTTTGGACGTGGATTAGTGCAAAAGGAGGGGCGAGCATCCGTTCCTACCCGCCGCCTGAACCGCTGGAGACCCCACCTTCTCAATTTTCGGCAGCCGCTGGAGACCCCACCTTCTACCGCTGGAGACCCCACCAAGCTCGCCGGGAAGCCTGTGCTGGCGCAGGTTCCAGCAGACCGTAATACTCTGAATCCTCTTTCGCGGCGAAAACGCGCCGGCCCCGGACCCATAATCCACTCTTCGCTTGGGTAGCAGCTATCACCTCGAAATAAATGGAGGCTCTGCCTCCCCCGAGGGGCCCCCCTCCGCCATCCGCTCCGCGGCCGGGAGCAATAGCGCGCTGGACAAGTCTTTGGAAGAAACGCAATACGCAAGAATCAATCTACGTAGCTGCTCCGCACAACTGGCCAACAGATTTGCGGCTGCGCCGCCGTTTGCCAGGGAAGGGCCTGTGCGTTCGCGACGTCAGCTACTTAACCTCCATGGGGGGTAACGCCATTGCATCATACTTTTACCCCGACGGATTTCGTTTCATCAAAATGTCTGTGAGGAAGTCCAAACTATTGCCTAGCATTAATCATGCTCATAGAAGAAAAGTACACACGACAGGAATGCCGGATATGGCGGGGATGCTGCGTAGACAGCGTAGACAGCGTAGACAGCGTAGGATGACTCACCCATCGTGGCGTAAAGTAAGCGACCGGAACGAAAAGAACCGCCAAGGCCTATGTGGCACCGTGGCGGTCACTAAATCAGTATAGTTATTTCCCTCGACTGACCTTCTTCAATTGGCCCAGTGCTTGTAGTAGCTCTGAATCATCCAGCGTGCAAAGTGCGTGCAGTCCAGCCCGGACGACCTCGCTTTTGCTTGTTGAAACGCGGCCGGCCATGCCGGCTCTGGACCTCAGCATGTCAATCAACGCTATATCAGATGAAGGCATCGAGAATATTGACCGTTCTACCGACGACTTCTGCTCTGACGATACCGTGCGCAACAACTTCGGTAGATTGCCGATGACAGAATCGGCTCTCTGGTATTTTTCTTGGTTAGCGGTGTCTTGATTTTCGACTGTCTTCCTAACCAAGTTTTCGATTTTGCTTTTATCCATTATCTCTCTCCAAGCAGTGCCAATACTTCATCAGTCATTGCGGAAACCTCATCCGCGGCTGGTTTCGCGTCGCGTCCCAAATCTGAGACCGCTACCCCCGACAAAATTGCTTCTTGATAAGCAACCCGAGTAGACAACCTGGAATTCATCAGCGGAATTCCGAAATCGTCAAGTTCATTCAGAATTGCCCGCGAAAGCGTTGTATGGCCGGTGCGATTTGCGAGGACTACTGCGCGCAAGTCCTCGTTAATTAGCTGTGCTCGTTCAATCAGAGTTTTTGCTCCACGCGCAGCCCAGAGGTCGGCCGGCGATGGAGTTACCGGTATGATGGCCAGATTGGATACAAGCAGAGCAGATAGGGGCGGGAGAGACTCGAGGGAAGGGCCGCAATCCACAACGATGATTTCGTATTTGTCCAGCTGCTTCTGAATCTCACGATGGATTTTTTCGGCGTACGCAGAAAAATTTATCACCGGAACAGAAAAAGAGGCATTCTCCGGAGCGGCCTTGGCCCAAGCTGTCGACGTACCTTGAGCGTCTGCATCGACCAAGAGAACCCTGATTCCACGCTTGGACAAGGTGGAGCAAAGCATGGACGATACTGTGCTTTTACCACAGCCCCCTTTTTGATTCGTTACGGTTACCACATGTGCGGTCATACAGATATTCCCTTTCTAAAAGCCATACGTTATGAATCGTTCATATTTTCTATAGAGACAGGATTTATATTTCGCGATAAATATTTGCCGATGGACCCTTACGGATGTTTTGGCCTATGACATGTATAGCGAGCGTCCGCACGAAATGGAACTATCGCGGCATGTGTAACGAACGGGGCTCAAGGAGGGTTAAAGGTTGCGGAATGCATGGCATTGCTCAGCCAGCTTGCCGCTGCTCCGTCGAGGTCAGAGCGGGTAGGGACGAGAAATGAGAGGGCCAGTGTCTGAGATAAATTTCCGCATTAACGTTCATGCGACTTTCGAACGTACACCATGAAACATTTTCACCACCTTGGCAAACGGTGCGCCATTGATGTAGTGGCCTCGGGGAGAAACTGCAAGACTCAATATGAGACATAGTCCGATATATACGGTAACGACTGTAACGACGGTAATGTTTTTATGCCTTCCACACCAAACGCGAAGCGGCTGTTCAAAGCAAGAAGTTTCATCATTCATCCGGCTACCGTGACTCAACATGGCTCGCTAACCAAGCGCCGACGCCCGACTGCCGCAAAAGTAGCATCTGAGTGTCCAGAATGTAGAGGCGTGGCGGAACCGCTAACCGGTTTCTTTTGTGGCCGACGTCGGTTGCCAGACATCGGAATATCGTATTTGTCGTATTTACGATATTGATGCGGCATACATAAGCCGGAGTCATAGAAACGACGCCAATTCGGAATGAGGAGGTATCTGGACATAGTCGCGAAGATTTCCTGTGCATACCGTATGAACCGTAAATATCGTAATCTCGGTGTCGACACATCATACTGAGTTTAGAAATGGAGAAACGGCAGTAACCGCCGGAACAAAGGCGGGCTAATGGAAATCCGGCCGACAAGTCGTCGTTATTGTTGCCCGTTTCTTGGGGCCATATCTGTTAAACGGCAGGCCGTTGGCCATGCAAGTGTTCCCCAGCTTCACCGTCTATAGCGTTGTTTAGTGGTGCCGGAGGTTCGGCATTTGCCATCAAGAGAAGTGGTTCTTTTTATCCCCGACCCTGCCCAAGCCTTAACATTCGTCAGGGCGGAGCAGGCCAATGTTACTGGCCAGTGTGCTTCAAAATGAGCTCGCTGGTCGCTGGAATTGAATCCTCTCGCAGTGTTGGAGTTCGAAGTTTCTGTCGTCACTGCTAGCGTGCTGAACCCTTTCGTACTGCCGTTGTCGATTTTCGGTGGCTAGCATCCCGCAGGTTGCGCAACTCCAGGAGTTTGTCATGAACGGAAAAATCGACCCTAAAGACAACAGTTCGAACCAGCAAAATGCAAACAAAGGGACTCCCGGCACGAACCGGCAGTACGACCAGGTACAAGGAAATCGCAGTAAGCAGCTTTCGTCTCAGGGGAAAACTCAGTCGCAGACCGACTCTGGAAAAACAGATACAAAGCGGTAGTTGGATTGCTGAAGTGAGGTGGCGGCTGGAGGATGCCGGCTGGTTATCCTGATTCGCTACTTCGCCCCATAGGCAAAAAGGTGCAGGCTCTTGTCGTATCAACGGTATTCCTCGTATATACGATAGTGACGTGGCGTATCTACGTCAGGACCGAACAAGCATCGGTAATTTGAAACGAAGAGGGTTCCGGCCATGGCCGGTAAGATGGACAGCGTCATTCCGTATATATTGTATTGATGGTGTCGACGCATCAGACTTAATAACGGTGATGCAGAAGTAGCAGTAACGACCGAAACAACGCCACCTTCCAAAGGAGCAAAAGCCGTAGATATCGAGCCCTCATTTCTCCTATACTTTGTTTCTGCCTCGCTGGTTGTATTCCCGAGCAAAGGCAGTGAGTGCACGTCCTGGGGCCTGTCTTTGGCCAGACAACAGAAGGTAGGTAGAGGAGACGCTTTTTGGCAGGTCTGGCATTCGCATTGAAAAATATTGTTGACAGGCAATATTTCATCGCCTAATATGTCTACAGCGTTTTCCACAACGGAAGACGGCGCCGGAATATTCAAAAGGCGCGGGCAATCAAGCCCCCATTGCCAAGTGCAATGGGGGTTTTTTTGCGCCCTTAAGTTGTCAATATGACAACTTGCTCTTTAACAATTCGCAGAAGTAAACCGCTTGGCGTCCTTGACGTAAAAAAATTACGTCCGACACCAAGAGAAGGATTACTTCATTGGATGAAATTCAAAAATCAAGTGCAGCAAAAATATGACGTCTTACGCAAGAAAACGAAGAAAAGAGTAAGTCGAAATACCTGCCGATAAGACGTTGACTGAAGGGACCACGTGCCAGTTTTGTGCACGGTCGCTATACAACGCAGGCCAACTACAAACTCAGGAACGAATATGAAAAAGAATCGCCGTAAAAGCCAGAAGTCAAATTTCGCGTCTTCTCCTTTTGCTACCAAAGCGGCTGAAGTAAATCCGAAGATTCGCATGGCTACCGTGGAAATGACGGAGTCAATGGCCTGCGAGTTCACGATGGAATTCTTGAACGACATGTACAAAGAAGGTGGATACTTGGCGATGGTTCAGTCGATGTATGGGCTGGTTCAGCGATATGACGCCGTCCTCTCCGATGCCGAGAAATTGGGCCAAGATGAAAATATGTGCCGGGCTGTCGGGGCAAGTGAAATCGCTCTTACCTATATCCCTGAATTCCGTAAGGAGCTGGCAAAACTGGAAGGGCAAGCAAATTGATTAAAGAGCCTCGTTTCCGAGGCTCTTCCAGTAACGCAAATGTCAGGCGAAACGACAAAGGAAAAATAATGCAATTGAACGCAAACCGTAGCAACACCAAAACAAAATTGTTTCTTGAGACGAAAGATAGAGATGGCCTAAAACCATACGCTGAGTTCAAAAGTTACGGCGGGTGGGACCCAGACAGCAAACAGTATGTCCCGATGAATTTCACTGACATGGTGATAGATACGGATGCTGGCGATTCAGCTACAAACTACGCGTTAGATAGCATCACACTGAGCTATGAATCAGGCACTTTCCAGGACACTGAATCGTTCCTAAAGGGCGCCTTCGCGTCGCCAAGAGACCTGTTCACTCTTTGCGAGCAGCTTCATGACTACAAGTTTTGGCTGAACGAACGACACTTCTATGCGTTTCTCGACCTGTTGAACTGGGACGAATCGGAAATGCGTACGTATGAAGAAGTTGCCGACGCCCTGGAACAGGCTTTTGAAAATCTGTGATGAAGGACGGGTAGAGCTGCCGAGTGCGGCTCTTCTTTATCCTTCCGTAATCGGAAGTTTCGTTATTTGAAGATGAACCCAATAATCGACCGCAATTATGTCTTTAATTGCTGGGGATAGACGTCTGCTTTGAATGCAACACTAAAACTGAGTGCGTGACCGTAATAATTTACAGCACTGTCACGTATTGTTATAAAGTAAATTATGGGCCGAGGCGGCATTCGGCCTCCCGCTGGCAAGGGCAAAGCCCTATGGCGAACAGAAGTTGGTATTTCTAGGTCCATAAAGTAGTAGGTGCATCACCGTCCGGTAACGCCAGCCCCCTGACGCTTCTAATTTAAAAGTTTATTTTTTTTGACTTTGAAAAGGAGCGTCCATGTCAAAGAATCCTTTATTCAGTTGTGCAGTTGTACCTCCATCGGTTGAAAGCGGCGACCAAGCTACTCTGAAGTATTTCGACCAATTCATTCGGCCGAGAATTGAGGGTCGTTTGCGCACACTCGAGCATTTCTCACCTGTCGCAAAAGATACTGTCGGTACCAAGTACCGTTTTCGAGCTGAGTGCCCACGGGACGCTGATTTATTCCTCCGAGCGATATCCCGATTCATCGAGCCATCGTGGACGATGACACCGCTCACGTATTACCCTGATGTCGTAGTTTCCTTCGAAGTGTCAAAGGAAATTTCACCACGAGACTTGCTGTGGATTGCATTCTGTATCAGTGATGGTCATGTCCTTGTCCAGACCTTGGAAAAGAACTGCGATTACACAGGTAAGCGGGATTATGACCGCGAACTTGACATACACGACCCAGAAACCATGCCCTCTGCTGCCGTCTTGGCTGAAATGAGAAAGGGCCTAGCTTGGTACGTGAAATCTCTCAAATTTCTCCTTGCTGATGCCAAGGAATTTGCAGCCAATCTACAAGCGATAGCAAGCTAACGGCCGACCTGGCCCCACCGTACTAAAACACATGCTTCTGTATCCCAGAGGAAGCCCTCTGCCGTCCCGACTAAGCGGACAGTGAGGGCCGCGTGGGGAAACACTGTTAGCCCAAAGGGCACTTATAAATCTGATTAGGTGAAAACATGAACGAGACACAACAATCAAACATTGCAAACGACTTCCACATCGAAGAAGCGATGACACGGTCCGCATTTTGGCCCGCATTGTATCAGCGCGACCACGCGATGGAGTACTCCGAGGAGAGGCCGGAAGCGATGAGCACTCTCGCAATGGCGCGGCTCGAATGGATACTTCGCCAGGGAAGACTTGCGTTGAACGGCCTGATTACCGAAGGCGAATTCAGGACGTTGTGCGATGTCTTCAATAGCGAAATTGCGACGCCAGATGAAATCGAGTACATGGCCAACGCTGTAGCAGCGGAGTTCGACATTGAATACGACGGATATAAAGAACATCCACTTGGGCCATTGCTTGACAAGCTTTTGACCATGTCGCCAATCCAGAAGCTAGCGTTACGCGACCTCGTTCAGCGCTTCTGGTATCCCGCTGATGGTCGGGGCATTTCGCCAAGTGAATTTCTGAATAAGTATGGCGTTGCCCTTGCAAGTTCAATCTAGTCCAAGTTGGTCTACATCCAACAATACAACTAAAGGGATAGCTGAAAATGATGAATGAGATTGCTTACAAGTTTCGCGCTGAATGTACTGCAGATGCCCAAACAGTCCGTGCTGTTTTTCTCCCATGGCTAATGGAATGGAGGGAGACACGCGCCAACCTGCAGTATGAAGGTGTACTGCACCCGATGCCGGACGTGGATGTGGAATTCACCCTGGCTGAAGAAGGGCCGACGTTGGCGGAGATTCTCTGGCTGTTGGACAGTATAGACAACTGCCATGTGGTCAGCGACACAATAGCGACGATTGAAAGTTACACCGAAGAGCGCAAGTTTCGGGGGAAGTTTGAGTCACCAGCAGCGCGTCCTCGAGCAAGTGTATTGAGCCAAGCTATGGCTGGGGTGAGGGCGCGCCAGAAGGTTCTCAACTTGGAGCTTGAGCGAGCACTTGAGCTTCATCGAACTTACGAAGCCGCATCTCGTTCCGGCGAGAAGTGGCAACCCTTCCGGTCAGAAGAGCCGAGCCCAGGTTGGATGGTGCCAATTGAGCATAAGCAGACGGGGATGACAGCCATACGAAGCGTTAGTGCTCCGTTCGGGTGTAAAAAGTGGCAAAAGTATGAGAATCAAATCATACAGGCGCGGTTGTTTACCATCAGCGTATGAAATGTGCGGCCGGGGAACGCATTCTGGGCTACCGGCCGTCTTTTGCTATTTGGTTAAAGCAAGGGTGCTTTTCTCAATTTAAAACAGCGGTGAAGAATGAATGGAGAATCAGAATGACGACAACGACGCATCCAATTCTTATTAACTCAGAAGGCGAAGCCCATCAGTTTGAGCCGACGAGCGTCACGCAAGGAATCGCCTCTTTGAATGTATTCGCCGACCTACTAATGTACTTGGCCATCGAATCGAACAAAGGCATCAACAATGATGAATGCAATTCACGATTCATCCACGTAAGTGAAAGCGATGGTGGCCTTGTCTTGTCGTTTACGACCATGCGGGTACTCTTCCTTATGCGAGATATGTTCTGGGAACAGGTCGAGAAAGTGGCTCTTCTGGGTACTCCCGGAATGGATTTCGATGGCATGCAAGTCATCGCTTACCCAAGTAACAGAGGACCTGGGCTTGTTACATGGGGAACGGCAGCGGCCGTATCTCGCCTCATTGATGACGGGAACCGGCACTAAGACAGCACCAAGGCTTGCTCGGGGCGCAAGTGAGTATTGTCTACTGAAGAGTTTTGACCACGTTCTATTAAGATTATGATTACATTTTCAACGCTGGAGCAGTATCTTGATTTGACTTATGAATACGACCAGATTACACGTCTGGTTCGCGATTTTGGTCGACGCTGGGAGTGGGCTGAACTTCCAGCTGATGTCGGGGCAGGGGAGCTAAGACGATGCTTTCCTCAAGCCCGCGCTTTAGCAATCGCTCAACCAACACGGTTTACATACGTCGAAGGGTATGCTTGCAATAGAACTCCGTGCCCTATTCACCATGCGTGGTGTGTAGATGAGCGTGGTTTCGTTGTCGACCCGACGTGGGTTGTCACAGAAAACGCATCATATTTTGGTATCGCGTTCGAGGCTGAGATTTTGCGGTGCACAACGGTTGATTTTGAAGGATGGGGATTGCTCCGAACTCCCATGTTTTCTGAAAAATTAATCGTTACGCCTGAACGTTATTTGCAGCTGGGTGTATTCAGCGGCTAGCTTCCGTATTTCGTATCAACTCAAATCCGACTACCATCTGGGTAGCCGCTTTTACGCTGAGCAGTGATGACTCTGTTTTCAAGTCGCCGAAAGGGGAAAGAGAGTTGGAATTTCCAGTTTCAAGTGGTGAACTCGACGCTCTTACGAGTCTGTTGACAGACTAGAATGAGGCGAATTATATGAGCGGGTTCGTGACTTTTTCACGTTTGAATTTCGCACATCCATTGCCGTTTGATACGCAGGCGGAAATCAACTGGCGTACTGCCGTACATCAAATGCCAAATGAGTTTGTGAAGGTCGGACCGATGGAACCTGCACCATAGGGATTCAAAAATGAGCTGAGAAATAGAAATCGATACGTGTACTACCCGTACTGTTAAGTGAATTGCAAAAAGAGCCGCTAGGAGCGGCTCTTTTCACATCGCTGCAGAGGCATGAAGACATGCACTGAACGAGTTAAGGCTGCAGGCCAACCCATGGTGCAATACGCTGCCAAACGAGGTCTGCAAGCTCTTTTCCGCGTGCATTCACGGCGTTGAGGTCCCAGTTGCCCTTGACATTGCCAATGGCGTGGACATGAGGCAAATACTGGCCCGCATAGATATTGCTACCTACCTCTGTCACGTCAACCCCGGCGTCCGCCATTGATTTAAGGATGGCCTTCGCCTCGTCTTCTGTCTTTGCAGACAGTGCCGCGAACAACGGGCGCTTCTGTTCCCAGGGTCGGTCACTCAGGGAGGAGTTGCAGCGGGTAGGTACCAACGTTAGATTGCCCAGTCGCTCAAACTCTTCATCCTGGTATAAGTCAGGTGACCATCCTTTGGCTTTAGACCTCGGGGCGATGTGTTCGATGGATGCAAACTGCTCGCCCACCCAGCCCTCGAAAGTCAGCGTCGGGTTGCTACCTAGTTTGCCACGTGTAAGGTGACCATCAGAACCCTCGACTACATCATGGAACGCAATCAGTAATACAAAGCGAGCTAGTGTCGTGTTAATTTCCCAAAGCGGCTGTGGAACTGTCTTATCAATCCATTCGGCTTTACCCGCGATGTTTGCCCCAAGCTGCTTGCGGTCGGCTTGCAAACGCGCAGCCAAGGCTGCTTGAATGGCCTGAACGGTCGGTAGGGGGCCTTCGCCTCGTTTGCCTCGTGCCAATGCAGGTACGTCATGGTCCGGGGAGCCTTTCCCCATGAGGTCTCGGTAGACTTGGTCGATACGGTCGGTTGTGCTGCGCGACGCTCTCCACAGAACCGTGAAGGCAGTGACGGCTTGGACAACTTCGCAGAACGTTGTAAGCGCCTTCTTCCGTTCTGCGGCGTCCTTATGAAGGCCGACGGCCGCTGCGTACTGCGCGAGCAGTGGCGCCGTGATGGTATGGCCAAAGTCAACCAGAAATCGCACGCATAGGGCGGCGGGGTCCGGAATTTCAAGTCCATCGACTGTAGGTTTGTTAGTCCCATTGACCCATACGGTATCAAAAAAGCTCGAGAGTTCGGCAAGGTGGCGTATAAACTCCTGTTGCTGTTTGCGGTCTTTGTAGCCGTCGAACGCTTCGCGCATGAAGCGCCGCTGGTCCGCGAGATTTTTCGAACGTTTCTCACCGAGTTCAGCCAAAGCAAAGGCGACAAGCAAATCGGCCGAACGCTTCTGGCGTTCGTCCGCGCGGTTTACTTTTCGAATGTAGTCGCCAGCAATCTCAAGTTGTTTCTTTTCTTCAGAAGAGTTGTACTTGGTCATACCGACCGACTGAACCACCTTTGGGACAAATGTTTCCAAGGCTGTCAGCGGCTGTCCAGTAGTATTCAAGGCTTCAAAGACGTCGAAGGCGAAGTCCTCAGTCGTCGCAGTTACCACAACTAACGTAATGCGCTCTAGCGCAAATTTCGAAAAGAAAAGCAGCGAGAGCAGGTTAGTGGACGCTTCCCACCATTTCTTGGAACGAACTTCTTCCGGAGTGGGCTTTTCACCAACTTGCAGCACTGCATTCGCCGCGAGCAGTTGCGGGGAAAGGATAGATTCCAGGGCCGCCTTCATCGACTCCGGAAATTCCTCATCGAAAAGCGTGTCTTGCTTGTCGTTGTCTTGAACAATACTTAGCAACTCTGGAAATTCATCGTCGCTAGGAAGGTTGCGCAACTTGTCGCGCATGACCTTCAACATTTTGATGAAATGTTTGCGCTGCCCTTCATTCACTGCTCCGTCCGCTGTTTCCTTAAGGACATTAGGAAACTTCGCCCAGTTAGCATCTGCCTGCTCACGGAATCGCACGAACTCAAAAAGCAACCAAGATATAGGAGAGGTGTATGACGCTTTGTCTGCCTCGTAAGACCACGTGTCTACGAAGGCTCGAATCATTTTAGGGAAGTGACGAAACTCCCCTTCACCATTGTTTTGCCTCTCGGATAACATTTGCGAGAGGAGGCCGCGCATGTCGTTGACACGCGTCTCGAGCCATTGGCGCGTTTCTTCACTGTCGGTAGCTTTTCCCTTCTTAAGGTCAGCCCACTGCACCTCAATTTCAAGGAACAGAGCCAAGCAAAGCATGAGGAGAGTGGTAAGTCGCTGTTGTCCGTCGATGACAGACATGACTTGGGTGTAAACTTGGTTTTTTACCAGAGGACTGATGGTCGACTTCTTAGAGTCGTTCATCGCAATGATAGTCCCAATGAAGGTAATAGATTCGTCTGGCCTTTTTAGCAGAGCGTTCAATCCTTGAATCGTATCGTCAATCAAGCGCTCAACATTCGTTTTGTCCCACGCGTAATCGCGCTGGTATGGCGGGATGTAAAGCCCGCGACCGTTCTTCGAGACGAAGTCGTAGAGACCTTCTGATTCCGCGTCGAATATTTTTTGTCCTGGACTCGGCAATTAGTTTCCTCTCAATGTTCTTTTTATTTGTGGCAGATGAGGCAGGCTCCGCCACCTTCGTCTTCGAGATATAAGTCGTCGATGTCAATCGGTTCGATTGGAATGACGCGTAAGGGATTTGGCTTACGACGCGCCAACTCCCGCTGCTTGCGAATCTCGAAATCAGTCATGATTTCGGCTACGCGTTCAGGCTGCTCTAAGTCTTTGAGTGGCTCTCCTTGACTCCATGTGAACGGAGACCCATGTTCGAGCGCATTTTTCTCATAGGCTTTTGCAGCTTCGAATGCTTCAGGATGTCGTTCCTTCAATCGAACCCATTCAATTTTTTGCTGAAAAAAACAGAATGTGCAGCCTGAGCGAGAGCGCCAATCGTAGTACTTCGGCAATCCGAGCCCTGAACCTTCAAGCAACTCGAACACGCCAGGTTTGTCTATGCCATGCTCACGGAATGGCATCCGGATAATCAAGTTTTCATGTTGGGCGACCATGCCTTCACGGTGCTCTTCATCAGCCCGTATTGCGACATAACTATATACGGTGTCACCAGCTTCGAGGGACGGCTTAATCCAGTGCTTGAAAGGCTCTAGCTTCAGTTTTCGTGTGCACCAGCGAGTCCGGGGCGAAGGCAAGTAGTTGTTATAGGTCCTCAACCAGAAATCAAAATCACGGTGAGGGTTTAAATAGTGAATCTTACGTCCAACAAATCCTTCAAGCTTGCCGAGGAATTCATAGACCTCGGGCAATTCCTTCCCAGTGTCGGTAAAGTAGTACTCCAACGGAATTTCGGGGTGGTTTAGGCTCATGTAGACGGCGAGTGCTGCGCTGTCCTTGCCACCGGAGAGCCCTAGTACGTGACGTTCAGCCATTCTTCCTCTCCTTGTCTTGTTGCTTAACCATCATGGCTCCGGCTTCTGCAAGTGCAGCCAGGATGACTTCTTTGCGTTCGCCTTGGGCCTCGACTAGAAATTGTTTAACCAAGCGGTCAATTGCAGGAGTATCTGCGTCAGAGATGTCTACGAAGCCGGTAGCGTCCTGCCCATGGCTAGCACCGAAAACCACTCCAATCACTCGACGAGTCGATGGTCGACCACGTAACGGCGCCATGGTCTCAGCTTTGCGGAAGGCCACCGACCAATCAGCGAGCTTTGCCATGGCTGCATCAATATCTCGGTCGACCCAGGCCGCCTGAGGCTTGTCGATAGCTAGACTAATGAGCGATTCAACATTCTCATCAGTCTGTTCGTATGTTTCTAGGCGGGTGGCAAATGCATCAAGTTTGAAGTCACCCGTCATCCCTTTTACCGTTGCAGCTCGCTTGCGTAGCTCATCAAGCGAGCGTTCACCGTGGTCAAGTGCTTCCAAGAGATGCTTTCGGACACCCGTCAGCATGTGGTGGTACGCATTAGCCAATTCATCCGTGACGGCCTGCAAGCGAGTATTCAATGTTGCGGGGTCCCGAGCATCAAGCAACGTCGGTAAGTCAGAGAAAAGAACCTGCAGTGGGTCACTGGCCTTAAGCAGCATCGCTCTAACCTGCTGAGCCCGGGATGAAACAGTGAGCGTGCGCTTCGTCCAACCTGGAAGTCCAACGACAAGCCCAACCAATCCGCGTGCTATATCTAGCGGTGCGGCGCCGACTTCTGTATTCGACCTATCAGATACGGTCTTCGCCAATGCCTCAACTAGTTTCGATTTGTCCTTTGATGCTTCTACATGCTGGAAACGAATTCGACTAGGGTCAAGCGTCCATTCATCAACCACCGCGTCAGTCAGGTCAGGCGTAAAGACTCCGTTAACATACAGGGCAAGAGATGAACGGTTGGCTAGATAAAAAGCGAGTGACAGAACTGGCATGACGCCTGCTCTTATCCCGAAGGGCGACCTAGCCCAATCAGCGTAAAGTTCTTTAAGGGTGACCGCCTTACCTTCAGAGAGCAGTTCTTTCTTGGTGTTCTGCCAGAAGACCTCAAAGGTCTTTCCCCGAGGCTTGGAGTTTGGGTCTCCGAAACCCCAGCCTTTCTCATCTCTGGCGCTATGAAGCCCGGGGTCGCTCAAGACGGTGAAGTATAGTCCGGCGTCAGCTGGAAACCCCTCGTAGCCAAGCTTTGGCAGATGGGCATGGGTTACCATGCGATTCATCAGGTCCTTGCGGGCTTTAACGGAGTTGCTGGATGGGTCCTCTCGGTTGATGAGCTCACTGAAGATGTGCGGAGCATCTTTATATATGACTTCGACGATGTCAGACGCAATAACTGAAAGTACCGTACTGCCCTTTGTCTCGACAACAGCGCCATGGTTGTACCATTTTGAGAGACCAAATGCGTCTGCTAACTCTTCCTCCAACGAGGCTCTAACGGCTTCGATTCGTCCGACTACTTCCCTGCGAGCCACTGAGTCCCCGTGGAGTTCGGGTCTAGTTTTCATCACGCGTTCGCAAGCCGCAAGTTCAAGGCTTAATTCAATGATTCTCTCTGCATTTTTAGGAGTTCCTAATAACAGGGTCATAGCGCTAGTGGCTGCACTAGCGTGACGCACATGGTGCTCTGCAGACCTGATGGTCTGACCTGGTGGAGGTAGGCATAGTAGAAAAGCCCCAGCGCTTGCGCCTTTAAGCTCAAACTTTTCAATTACTCCTTCGATGTCCTGCAACCGGACGATGCCGCGAGTGAACCACCGCATCGTTCCCGTTTTTTGGTAATGACGCTTAGCTAGGACTGGTTGGAGGTCGCTTAAAGTTGAAATGTGTTCGAGGTCTGGCTCGCCAATCTCTCCGCGAGCTAGACTAATAGCGGCCTCAATATCGAAATCAGAGCCGGCATAGACGCCCCAAGCACCTAGATGTTTGCGCTCAATAAGAACTTTCCAGTCTGAAAGCTCCTCTAGTGCTTTGCGAATTTGTACTTGGTCAACTCCCGGAGTGGACACTGCAAGGACGGGCTCTTCCGCAACTAGGCCAGACCCGCTCCGAAACATTTCAATCAACGCAATCGTCTTAGTCAACTTAACATGGACGTCGGTGCCTTTAGCTTCAGCACGCTCGACTGCGTCGCAGCACTGTGCCCAGCGATGTCCGTCGGGAGAGGCTACGATGGCCGGTTCAAGGTTGGCGCGAAGGTAGTCCCAATAAGCGGCAGGGCCGTACATAGTGAACCACTGCGCTTCATAGCCGTTAAGGAACTCCACGAAGCCCAGAGGTTCCCGTGACGCCAGAAAGCCGAAAGTACTTCGCTCGTTTTGTCCAAAGCGGCGCCGAGAAATAGGACCTAGAAGCGCTGCTGTAACCGGATGCAGCGGCCAGCATGCACAGAGCGAGTCGGCCAATGTTGATGGCGTACCGGGGCGTCGGGCACGAATGGCTGCAGCAACTTTTTCTGCGAGCTTCGCGGCCTCGCCCAGAGGAGGGGGGGCCTCAACATTTATAGCCTTACCGACAAGCTCAATGACTTCATCTGCTGCTGCCACGAGCGGGATGTCCACGAAACGACCTTGTACTTTTGCCCACTCATCGCGCGACTGACGACCTAAACGTGTAGCGTATGCTTCAAAGGCCTGATGAAGGATGCCGACGATGACGAGCTTGCCTGCACAACGACTCGCTGCTTCTGCCAACTCCTGGAAGAAGTAAATATCCCCACCTTCTTGTGCGGAAGCCTCAAGAAACTTTCCCAATTCATCAATGACTACCAGTACACCCTGAGGATGTTGTTCTGCTGCCTCAACAAGTTCACTTATGACATCAGGTTGTTTTTTGCGACTAGCGGGCAGGCCCCTAGCCTTTGCCAAGGCTGCACTGAGTTCAGGGACAATATCGGCTCGTTTTCCGACAACAGGTACCACCTGCCAACCATCATTTTTTGCTTCGAATGCCTTATGGACAAGGCTACTTTCGGGGAAGCCGAGGAGCTGCTTGGCCTTCGCACGAACTTTCGGCTGCCCTCCGACGAGCGAACAGAGCATGAGGGCAAGGGACGACTTACCTCCTCCATAAGGCCCGGTCCAAGTAAACGCGCGTTGACGGGTTTCAGTAATTTGACGTGCCATGCTCTCAAGCAGCGAGCTTGCTGTGCCCTGGCAGATGTAACCAGAAAGCGCATCCTCGCGCCCGACGTCAACGTCAATACGGACAGACCGCAGGAATTGACGAGAGATAGTGACGACGTCAGACAGCATCCTTGTTTCAGTGACTGCAGGTCGAGCTAGTTTACGCATAGGCACTTTCTAGGAGCTTGTACTTATATTCTGTAAGGCTGTTGAGGGCCGAATCCTTTCGGGTAACCTGCCGAATTCCGGCTTGCTCAGTCCATTGAATCTGACCACGAGTCAAGTCCTCTAGCGCCATCAACCTATCGGCAACCGCGTTCTCATCGAGCTTAAACACGCGGCCGGGAGAACCATAGTCGTGGGCTACTCGGTCAAATGCCATGACTGAGCCCGCATGTGGCATGCGCTCCCAATAATCCAACAATGCGTACGCAAATACCCCATCAGGTAGAGAACGCTTAGAGCCTCGACGGAATTCGAAAGAGCCTTTCGCGTTCTGTTGGATAAGGCCAAGCTCGCCGAGCAATGGCTCACTCATTTCTTCAGGGGAGTCACCTCCGAGGCGAGGCACATAGCTTCGAATACAGCATTCAACGTCACGCTTTAGTGTGGCCATCGAAATTCGTAGCTTATGTTCTGCTACCAGACTAGAAAGAGAGTTCATGATGAACTCACGGTCGAACACCTGTTGTACCACATGATTGAAGAGGAACCACCACGTAGTGGTTTTTTCATGAGTGCTTGCGGCTTGCCAATGCATCAGCCAAGTAGTGGCGGTATGCTCGCAGTACTCATCAAGACCGTTCTCGCTATTAAAAAGTAGATTGCCGAGACGAGTAGGGAGGTATCCTCCCTTGTCTTCGATAATGCCGCATGCTGTTGCCCAAAAACGTATGGACATTGCCATGTTCTTACCAACTCCGAAACGTACGATAGCTTCTTCGTCAGCAAAAACCGTACGTGGTGCGAGCTCTTCGGATTGAGTAACCGCATCATATGCTTTACGTAGCCACAGCTGCCGGAGTGGGAAGGTTTCATGCCCCGAGAATTGAGGAGGGGCGTCAGAAGGTAGATTAATCATATGGTTGTTATTGTAACTGGACGACCTCACCAGTTCAACGACGACATGTTCAAGGAGAAAGTTATAAACAACATTGATAGTTTTTGGCTAAAATTTACTCAATAATAATTAAGTTTTTATATTATGAGGTTCGCCGTTTTCCCTTTGTCAATAATTGGTGTATTACTGTATAAAATAACAGTATCTATCGAACATTATTGTCTTGCAAGTCAATGACGGTACCTGAGCACGTCTTATGGTTGGAATGCCAAAATCAAATAGGCTCTGGTGTAGCCATCAACCAAATGTACGGCCGTATTGACGGCTCAAAAAACATCTCCTATAGTGGTAACTGCTGTCCGGGTTGCTTTATCTATGGGATGGAGCAGCAGAAACAGGTCGGTATGAAGTCGAGTAAGGCGTAACTGCACCCGATAGGGCGGTTGTGCACAAAAAGGCGAACCATGACTATTATCAAAACTGAGGCGCACTCACGCGCTGTCTTATCTATCCAGGCGCTTCTTTCGAAGCACACTCCTGGTTCTTCTCCCTACCGCATTGCTGAACGTGCCCTTGACCTGGCATTCAATAGTTCACGTGCACTTGGCGGCGACCGTGAGCAAGAATTGCTCGCCGAAGCAAAATATTTTATTGACCGCCAAGTCCAGGCCAATCTCCTCGTCGAGTCGACTTACCACGCACCTGCGGTTGTAAGCCTGGCTAAGCGCTGGCTGACCAATGAAGAACGAGATGGAGGCAACTATGCTCGTCTCCGCTGAACTGCTGTTCGACGAACCTCGGCGGCTTGCTTTTTTAGCTACCCCCTCAGTATTGCGTACCATGGTGCCAGCCGGCCATCCTGGCGTGTACATGCTGCTGCAAATGGACATTCCCTTCTATGTTGGCCGGTCTGATAGTTGCCTTCAAACCCGCCTAGTCGGCCATCCATTGCTTGCCTTGGCTACGCATGTGGCATGGGAGCCATGTACAAATCCGCTTGAAGCGTATCGGTTGGAGTCGGCATGGTTCCACACCCTCGGCGTGACAGGCCTGCTTATTAACCAAATTCACCCTGCACGTCCAGCGGGCGAAAAGAACAGTTGCCCCTTCTGCAGCCCAGGGGACTGCCAGGCATGGACGCATTTGATGCGCTCTAGCTTGGAAATAGGTGCTGCGTCCACGGTGGCCGCCGACCCAACGGCGACGGCTGCAAAAACTTAAGGAACTAGAAAATGACTACAATTGCGACTCCAATCGTTCAAACGACTGACATCGCCATGATTCAGACAGGACAGGCTCTGCTGTCGCTTCGCGATTCTGGACACAGCCTGCCCACGGCACTAGGCGAGGTCATCGATAACAGCATTGAGGCCAATGCCAACAACATCTCGGTGCTGCTGGAACAGAGCGAGGAACGGGGTAAGAAGCGAGTCCACCGCATTGCCATTGTGGATGACGGTGATGGTATGCCCGCAGACATTTTGCACCGCTATCTGGTGTTGGGATACTCCTCGCGTTACATGCGCTCGGACACCATCGGTAAGTATGGCGTCGGTGCGAAGCTGGCGGCGTTGAACTTCGGCCGCCGCATCGACGTCTGGAGTCGCAATGAACCCGGCGCCGATTGGTTGCATGTTCACTTCGACCTTGATGAGGCTCTTGCCGATGAAGGCTCGGGCAAGTCGGTTTTGCTGAAGGCGCCCGTACCCGCTGAGCCCCCGGCAGACCTGAAGTTGGAGTTTCCCAAGGAGACTGGTAGTGTTGTGTTGTGGTCTAAAGTTGACCGCTTGGAGGAGGGGCGTGCGGCGCGTGACTTCAATGAGTTACGTCAGGAACTGGAGAAAGAGCTGTCACGCATCTTCCGGCACTTCCTCGATGGTGGTATCAAGATTTCCATTAATGACTCGCTGCTCATCCCACATGACCCGCTGATGTTGCTAGAACGGACTTGGGCCGACACTGTCTTGAACAAGGAATACAAGCGCGATAACCTCAAGAAGGGCGGTCTGCACCACTACGGTGCGACCACGATTGGCGAAGACATTGTGAAGATTGGGCAGCACAATGCACGTCTGCGTGTGACTCTATATCCCAAGGAAGTCCTGCGTCGGCGAGGTTTGGGCGGCGACACGTTGGCCAAGTCCTTGCGCATTCCTGAGAACGAAGGCGCGCTCAGTTTCGTTCGCAAAAACCGCGAAGTGGCCTATTCGAACGTGCCTCGCATCTTACCTGGCGGTGTGCAGGAGATGGACCGCTTCATCGGCATAGAGGTTTCCTTCGACCCGGAGCTAGACGACTATTTCGGCATCCGCAATGTAAAGCGGGGGGTGGAACCCCATGGCGAGCTCCGCGATAAATTGCGTGAATGCCTGAGGAAGCATATTCCGACCGCACGCAAGCTCATCGACGAAACCTGGGGTGTTGCGGCTCGTGAGCAGCACGAAGCTTCTGGCGAGCACGCCGCTATCCTTGACGCTGTGAAGGAGGTCGATGCGGTCATGCCCAAGCCGCGTGCTGAGCCTCAGGAAGATACCCCGCCTGCTGATGTTGCGCTTAAGGAGCTGGCTGAAGACGCTGGATTCACGAAGCCGGACGAGCAAAAGAAGTACATTGAGGATAAAAAGACGCTGCCTTTCGTTATCGAGTCGGTCAACTTCCCTGGCAATGTCTTCATGAACACTACGCATGTCGCGAACCAGGTCATCATCAGGCTCAATACACGACACCCGTTTTACCGCGAAATGTGGGAGCCTTTGAAGGCAATTTCGGAGCGCGACCCCGGGACAGTGTCCGGCGATGAGGCGGTCAAGGCAGCTCGCCGTAGTGTGGAGGCTATGTCGCTGTTGCTGATTGCCTACGGCAAGGCTGAGTCTATGAATCCGAATCCCGTTGAACAGTATGGTGACCTGACGCAGTATTGGGGCCAGTTCCTGGGTACCTTGCTGAACAAAGTCAAGAACATCCTCTAAGAGTAGCGACATGAGCCGCCCAAGCCTTCGTTGTCATCGCAGGCTTGGGCGGGGCGTTCTGCCCGCAGCGCCTAGTTGACAACGGTATCAATGAGTACTTACGCATTTGAGTTGACCGTAAAGTATAGGAGTTTCCGATTGAGATAAATCGAGATTTCGCGACTCATGCAGTAATACCGGAGGTTGAGGTCAGCGCGAGCCGTTAGTTGTATCTATTGTTTTTCTAGCGCCTAGATATGGTGGTAAAGGCCAAGTAACCAGAAGAGTGCATGTTACCGTTTTGTCGGAGAGATAATGTGGAAACAAAAACTTTCACACGGCGTCAGCTCTACGAGCTAGTTTGGCAGCGGCCCTTGCGTGATGTTGCTCGCGAGCTTGGCATATCTGATGTGGCACTCGGTAAAGCATGTCGGCGCTACATGATTCCTTTACCGGGCCGCGGATATTGGGCCAAGGTCGCAGCCGGCCAAAAGTTGACCATAATTCCCCTCCCTTCTGCGCCCAGTGTGTTTTCGCAGCTTTCGTTCACGCCTGTCGAACGAGTATCGCCTCTGATTCCCGTTCAAGTGTGTGAAACGCAGAAACATCATGTTGATGCGCCGATAGTTATGTCAGCATTGGAAGCACCGCATCCCTTGGTGAAACAATTACGTCGAGTACTGCGCAAGCAAGACATTGATACCCATGGCCAACGGTCGGTAAGAACGCCCAAGGGATGGTCGATAACTGTATCGCCGGAGAATGAGGAGCGAGCACTGGTAATCCTTGACACGTTGCTTCAACGGTTGAAATCCATTGGCGCTCGCGTGATTGAGCAAGCCCCCGAGCGCTATCAGACACAACCTGCTCAATATCTTTCGCTTGATAACGAGGAGGTCATTGTCAGCCTGCGTGAAACATATCGTCAACAACGCAAGACCGAAGAGGAATTGGAGCAGGAACGTAAGGTTGGTCATGGATGGGCGCGGACCTATCGATTTTTTCCCACAGGGCGACTAACGCTGTACATCGACAATTACCCACGGCGAGGTAAGGCTGCATGGTCGGACGGCAAGGCGCCGCTGGAAGATGCCTTACCTGCCATCCTGACAGCGTTGCTATCCTTGCCAGATTTGTTGAAGGAGCAGCGTCGAGAGCTCCGGGAAGCAGAGCTTGCCCGGTTGGAGGAGGAGCGCCGACGCGCAGAGGTAAGACGGCAACTGGAGAGGCGGCACCAGTGTCTGACAGACTTGCTAGCTGAGGCTCAGCGTTGGCAACAGCATTCGGCGCTGATTTCCTATCTCGATGAATTGGATAGGAGGGCGGCACAGCATCCGGACCTTTTGACAGAGGCATATAAGGAGGGAGTTGCAGTGGCGCGTGAACTCGCATCAAGTTTGTTACCTTTTGACGAGCGTATTAAGAGGCTTACTGACAGTGGGTTGGTGCCAAATAAGGAAATCGAACAGCCTTGGCTTAGGATGCCGGCGCTGAGAATGCCGTGAGCAGTTCGACCGTCAACGGACTTCATTCTCTGTCTCGTCACTTCTTCCAGCGTTCATCGGTCGGCAACTGATGTCGTAGCGGGAACTGCGTCTAAAAAGGTGCCTGTCACATGTGGAAGGGCGAGGTAGGAGAAATTTCCAACGGGTGGCCCTTGGCATTAGGTGCGGCGGGTTTGTCTTGCAATAGATATAATTAGTTGGATGCACGCCCGATAGGATGTGCGTGGGCAGTGGCGGGAGAGGAACGCGTCATTTTGAAATTACGATTAAGTACTTCCAGAGGGCCAATCAAACGCTGCTCCCGTCGGCCAGGTTGGTAGTGAATAGCAAGTCACAACACTAAGGAAAAAATGCCGTACTTGCCCTATTATGACAATATCGACCCTGGCCAAGGCGGTTCCGCTATGGTCATTCCTGAATATCCGCCTTTTGACCTTAGCCGCTATCAGCGCTTTCCTTGTCAGAAATGTGAGAGCGAGTTTACAAGTTACGAAGCATGGTTCCAACACCGCTTTGAATTCCATCCCTTGCTACGGCCGACGCTGTTTCTCGGGACGCGGGAAATTACGTCCCCCCGTTTGATTGTCACAGCGCCGCTCAATGCGGACCAGATGCGCATCGTGAATACAATGGAGTGCTGGTTGGACGAACGCAAGGTCGGTATCGCCTCGCTCGCGCAAACCCTCGCCAAAACTAGAGCTGGCTTTTTTAAGGTCAAACTGCTGGGCGAACAACCCGGGCTGCAATCCGACTACGAAATTTCGATTGAAATTCCCGCGGACGCGGATGTGTTACGTGTCGAGAGCGAGTTTCAGCGTGTCACCCGAGCGGGTGTCTTATCGGTGGTGAGCGTCAATCAATTCATCCAGAACACGCTGGAAGCGCGCACTGCGCGCCGGTACGTGGATGGACTCGCAGCCTATCTTTACGGGGTCCTTGCCAAGGACCAAAAAGGCGATACCCATCTGACGCAACAGCAGGGGCGGGCACGCCTGAACGAAGCGCTACAGAATCTTTCCGAGATTGGCCGACCGCTCGCCACTACTATTACGGCCATCATCAATTTTCAGTGCAATGCCTTCGCTTCCAACGACTCTTTGGCAGCGGCGCCGCGTCTTCGGCTCGCGATGGATTGGTTTGAGGCCGCACGCCGTGGTCAAGACCTCAGTACACTTTACCGCGATGAGACTCGACCCGCACCCACATCACATGTGCTACTTGACGCTGCGACGGATGAACTATTGAGCTGGGTTGCATTGCGATTAACAAAGCTGCGTGAGCAAGCCAAATTTATCGAGCGCCGTGCGCGGCAAGACGATTGGCTGCCAGAGGACAGGACCAAGGCGAAAGTCGTCGCTACCGTATTGGCTGAATTTGAAGGAGACGTGATGCGAGCTGCGCAGATTGCGCGTGGTTTTCGGCATGACCCAGTATTCGGTAACTTAGCTGAACGACTTATTGCGAAATCGAAAGACATGGGAGCATGAGTAAATCGAAGAAGAAGCAGAAATCCGATGTCAATAAGGGCTATCCCCGCTGGGTCACGGAGAAGTACGGACCCACACCCGACCAGAAACACGAACATCTACCGATGCCAGATATGACAGTGCCGCACAATGAACGCGAACCCCGTTCGACGGTTTCGCATGAACAGAGCGTTGACAGGAAGGTCGCTGTTGGAACGGAAGGCGCTTCCATTGAGAAGACACTATCTGAC
>Ga0194137_10000186_pt1 | contig 42704 bp, 36 predicted proteins | sample TARM_MetaG_T3_14_FD_134025 | JGI IMG/M metagenome (GOLD analysis project Ga0194137, IMG submission 134025) | Freshwater microbial communities from Pennsylvania, USA, analyzing microbe dynamics in response to fracking - TARM_MetaG_T3_14 (version 2) | ecosystem: Environmental > Aquatic >...
AGTTTGGATTTCCGCACCAATTTGCTCACCTTGAGTAAGTGTATAGGTGAGCTTGCTTACAGTCAGTTCTCTATCAATTGCATGAATTGAATTGTTGATAAGCTCATTACTATCAAATTCAACTGTGTAAGCATATTTCTTATTAATCTTATTCCAAAGCTCAATAAAGTGAGGCCAATTATCATTTAAAGGATTATCTCTGATTTTAGTTTCATGAGCATCCTTTATCATTGAATTAAATGCTGATTCATCATACACAGATTGAACTAAAGCATGAATTTCGTTTGATAAGTGACTGAGCTGCTCAGGAAGATTTTTAAGCATTTCATTATTGACGTCTTCTCTATACTTATTTGTAACATGACCGAAATCATCAACATAATCATTTCTTACTAAGTAATTATAGATTGCTTGTGACTCATTAGTTGAAAATGTTTTAACTTGTTCGTTTGAATAAACGGTTTTGTTTTCAAAAAAAGCAATGTTAAGTAATGTAGGACGCTCATAGAGATCTTCTTTAATATCGTTTTGAAGGCTTGTCACAAATGATTGGTAACTCTCACTTGCAACAACTGTAAGTGTATTTAAGTCATGAACATATGCTTCACCTAGAGCATCACTATCTTGTCTGTCTCCATTAGTGTTTACACAGAGTCTTAAACCACGTCCTACTTCTTGACGCTTAGTTGTAGTATTGGATGTTTGCTTTAGTGTGCAGATTTGAAAGACATTAGGATTATCCCAACCTTCTCGCAAAGCTGAGTGTGAAAAGATAAAGCGAGTTGCTTCTTCAAAAGATAGTAGCTGCTCTTTTCTTTGTAAGATTAACTCATATGCAGAAATATCATCAGTGATATCAGAACCTCGCTTAACATCGCTGTTAATAAATCTCTTATTTTTATCAATAGAAAAGTAACCATTATGTGTTCTTTGAGCATCAATGTTTCGTAGATAAGCTTGATAAGCAGAATCAAAGATATTTAAATGCTCATTAAGGTAATTAACGTATTCTTCTTCAAAGATCTTTCCATACTCTCCAATAAGCTCTTGTCCTTCTTCATCGTAGAGTCTGTATTTTGAGACCTCATCAATAAAGAATAATGAAAGACATTTAATTCCTTGTTCAAAAAGGCGTTCTTCTTTTTCAAAATGAGATGCAATGGTTTCTCGAATTTGAATGCGTTTTATGTCATTTTCATTAACATTACCACTAGCTTCTCCAACTCTTAAAATTAAGCCATTTGAAAATGAAACAGTTCCATTGATTGGATTTACTTCGGTGATATACAGTTCTCTGTATTGTTCAAGTTGATTAGATGCTTCATATAGATTGTCTCCGACTTCAAATCGCTGAGTAAATCTCTTAATTGATCCAACAAGCCTTTTTTCGAATTCAATTCGTGCAACGGGCGGTTTATTTTTATCAATATTAATAGATGATAGAAACAAGTATTGACTTGTGCCAGTGAGATTGTTAATATCAAAACCTTTAACTTCAATGCGCTTAACTAGCTTCTTCTTAAATGCATCAAGTGCATCTAAAACATAAACTAAGTTATGCGAAGTTTTATGAGTAGCGGAAAAATTCATGGAGAAAAGAGGATTAAAATTTCTCTTCAATGCATTTTGTGTTGCTTGTCCAGCCATTCTTTGAGGTTCATCCAAGATAATGATGGGTTTATTTGCTTTGATAACATCAATAGGGCGACGTGAAGCGAACTCATCACGTTTAGTGTAGATAATACGAGCAGCTTCATTTCCTTTGTTTCCTGCAACACTTTTTTCTTCATTAAGAGTGGTATTAAAAGCTTGGGTATTAATAATCATGACATTAATTCCAGCATTTTGAGAAAACTCATCTAGTTGATGAAGATTTGAAGAGTTGTAAATGAAGTATCGAGCTTTAATTCCATATAATTCCATGAAATGATCTTGAGTCATTTCAAATGATTTCTTAACTCCCTCTCTAATAGCTATACTTGGAACAACAACGATATACTTACCCCAACCATAGTTCTTATATAGTTCAAACATCGTTTTAATATACACATATGTTTTTCCAGTACCAGTTTCCATCTCAACATCAAGAGAAACAGTACCTAGTCCACTTATAAGTGTTGATGATTGCTTAATGTTGTTTCGAATTTGAATGTGTTGGATATTATTTAGTAATTGTGTCTGATTAAGCTCGATATCTGCATTTCGATAACCTGCATCGAATTCATCATCTAATTCATCTAAGGTTGTTTGCCCAGTTCTTTCTCCTATGTCGCGTCTATAGCGAACAATGTCATATTTAGGTTGACCATTAAAAACCGAAACAATACTTTTAGTTGCTTCAGTTTGAAAAGGTTGAACTTTAAATTTGAATTTCATCTTAAATCACTCTCCGCTCAGTTGTTGGGCTGTAAGTGTTGAAGATTTGCTCAACATTGATTAATGAGCTATCATTGATGAAAGAACTGTCTCTGAATACTGCATAATATGGTTGCATTTTTGCAATTTTTGTAACTGTTTCAGAGTCTACTTTATCAAAACAAGCCACAAGATAGTTGCCGTCAACGGTTATGATATTATCATCAATATTAATCTTTGCGGATAATGGCACACCAAGTTCTAACATAACCTGGAAGAGAATATCTTCGTGTGTACGATCTGGTTTAATATTTTCAATAAGATCTTCAAACTTGAAATTAGTTTCTTTGTACTCATCTGGAGAATAGAAGACATTATTCATATTGCTTTCATCTAGCTTTAAGACTCTAAATCCAACATCAAGACTTTGTGCAGTGAGACCTATTTCCTCTTTGATTTTATTGCCTGCTCTTCTGATCCGTTCTTTGCCTATTTCACAAATGTTCTTATAACCAGCCTTGAAAGCTTCTGACTTCTCATCAGTACTTTCTGGGAGTTGAACCATAATGAACTTGCGATTTCCATTGTCTTCTGCATTAAGTTGCATAACTGCTTGGGCAGTAGTTGCTGATCCAGAGAAGAAATCAAGAACTATGTCGCTTTCATGAACGCCAGAAACTTTAATTATCTTTATCAGTAAATCAATAGGTTTCGGATTGTCAAAAACCTTACTTCCAATGGCAGATTTTAAGTCAATTGTTCCCTTTTTATTACCTTCAACATCATTCCATAGATTTGATATCTGCTTTGTTCTGCCTTCAAGGTAATATTTCACATATGGCATTAATTTGCCATTTCGTGAAGCCTGCCAAATAATCATGTCATTCTTTAAATATTCTTTATAAGTAGAGTATCCGAATCTCCACCGACTTTCATATCCAGTTGGACCCTCAGGAAAAACTTCATTTCCCGCAGGTGATATAATTGGGTAATACATATTCGGTCTATCTTCCCGTCTATCCGCATTCCCAGTTTTACGGAGTTGAAGAACAGAATATTTTCCTTTGCTATCCTCATAGCTAAATCGTTTCTCATCATTTTCACTTAGCTCTATACCCTCAATCTTAAAAGCAGTTGATTTTTTGTATATAAGTATATAATCAAGAGAGGACCCCATTTTATTTGCATCTTGACCAGTTGTTGTACCAGTTGCTCTACTTACACACCCGAAACAGTTATCCGAACCGAAAATCTCGTCACATACTTTTCGTAAATTGTGAAATTCATTATCATCAATACTTATAAAGATTACCCCATCCTCAGTAAGCAAATCCCTAGCCAGCTTCAGTCTAGGATACATCATATTCAACCAATCTGTATGAAATCTACCATTACTCTCTGTATTTGTGACTAGTCTATTTCCTTGCTCATCAATTTGATTGTCTCGTCTTAGAAACTCTTGAGTATCCGCTGCAAAATCATCTTCATAAACAAAGTCATTCCCTGTATTATAAGGTGGATCTATGTTCCTGCTGATTTTGATACAAAAATAAAAAGCCCTCTCAGGCACAAGTGTGCTGAAAAAGGCTTGAAACAAAGGCTTTCGAGCTTTCGCATTTTTTTGATGCAAGCTTCGAGAGCTTTTTTTCGTCTATTTGATTTATGGCATCCTACACAGATTTCGAGATTGCTTACCCTACATTATCGCCAATGGAGGAATAATTAAAAAGTATGGAAAAATCAAAAGGTTATACGAACATCGCACGCCATCCTTTGAGAAGCGTGTTCAGTGCTATTCCTGTTCTCAATCGTTTCTTGTATTCGCTAGTTTTTAGTTCACTTTCTGTAGCAATGTATTCATATTCTTTTGAAGCATTAACAAGCGAATCCAATTTCTCTGGATTTGCTAATACATATCCTTCAAAAGCTTTTCTTTCTTCTTCAGAATGATAAATTAAGACAACGTTTATAAGATCATCAAATGCACAGCGCTCGTCTGAATTCTCTGGGTTATACAAAAAATCAAGGACACGGTAACGGTCGCTGCCTTCAATATAGTATTTATACGCCCTGGTATCCTGATGGTAATCACCAAAGTGTAAAAAGCCCCATTCAGGCACAGGTATGCTGAGCCGTCCACTATCTAAATTTGTAATTTGATAGCTATCGAGCACGGTATTATGAGCCATTATGTCCAACATTGAATATGAAGTGGACTCGTTCGCTTGGGAATAGGAATAAAATTCATCCACTCGTCTACCAACATCGTCATTCTCATCGATGTTTTTAATAGAATATTCTGGTTTATAAATATTGTAATAAAAATCATCATGCTGATTCCATTCCAGTTTGTTCTGGAGTCTATCGATTATGTACTCAAGCGGGGGCTTCGTTAATCCAAGTCTCTTTCTCCAAAGATTCTCAATCTCGACAATTTCCGCATTCCCATTGTCAGGTGTGTTTTTGTCTCCGTTTCTGGAATAAATACACCCTTGTCTCATACTCCCGTATGGCTTTTTTAAATAAATTGGTGTTCTGTCAGTGTCGAATATTTTAAGGACATCAAGCTCGGTGCCTTCGAAGTTAACTGTTTCAATATCAATTTTTGGGATGTTGTCACCCGCAAAGTGAAGATTTGATAAGGCATCAATTACATCGGCCTGCTTCTTGCGCGATTGTTGCATCCCGGTAAGTTTAAGGTCATCGGAAACGCCAAAAATTAGATAACAATCCTCATCATGTACTGTATTTGCGAAGCAAATGATATCCTTAATGAGATCATGCATATTGATATGCCACTCCTGTTTAAAGTCCCACCATTCGCCTTCTTTGCCCTTGCTTATAAAGTATGAAATTAGATTTGTTATTGAATGATCACTTAGTCTCATCTGTATTATCCTTTACATTTGATGCATTTCAGCACACAATTGATATCAAATTGGCAATGCTGCTGTCCACATTTCTCAGGTCGATGAAAGAAACATCAACTTTAACATTGTCATCTGATGCATACCTAATTCCACCTTTGCTAACGCTGTCAGATTGAGGATAGAGTAGTACGATACCGTCGGCGTCATATTTCTTGCTATAAGCATACATTTGATACATATCAGACTGTGAAATCCCGTTGTTTCTTACATTGTCAGATAGCAGTTTCCACTTTGTGTCCAAAATGACTGTGCGCTCTCCAGATTCTAAAACAAGGTCGGGTCTGAGGGCAAATGCACGGGTTGGGCTATCAAACAGACTATATCTGTTGTCTTGTGTCCTAAGACTGACGCCACTCCCAAGGTGCTTGCGAAACTTAGCTGCAACAAAGCTCTCGAAAATTTTCTCCATCGGGAACAGAAGCGCCAGAGCAACCTCACTTCCGGCAAAGGCAGTAAAACTGTTTCCCTTGAGGAAAACACGACACCACGAAAGCGCTTTGTCGTAGTGACTCATACTACGGTCGCTGATGCACTTCGAAAAGTCAGATTCGTAGCTTTCTGAGAAATCCACACCTTCAAAAAAAGTGAGCAACCGGGCGACATTATGACGGTTGCGACTATCCGCTGTCTGTTTCAACAGAAAGTGCAGGGTGGACTTAATCAATCGGTTCTCCGGTCGGTTGAAGCTAAAATCGTCGTAACGAACAAAGAATCGCTCATAGTTCATCAGGTTATGCTTAATGTTCTGCGAAGCCAGCAATTTACCTTTGTAGAACCGTTCGTTAGCTTCTACGGGCATATATGCAGCTTTTAGTCCTTGTTTCGTCAGAACGGACACCTCATCAAGAAACATCTTGATGAAGATCTCAAAGAGACTCAGTTTGTCGGTGCGTAAGTTCGAGACGTTAAAGTCCTTGAAAGTCACATCTTTGAGTGTTTTAAGCATTTCAAGGAAAATACGCTTCGTGTCACCCACGGAAATGTCGGCACCTGCTATCTTCGGTAATATCTCTATGACTGTCCCGTCCGTCATCGTTATCAATCCAACATAATTACGAGCAGTGATAATTTTGCCGATTCCGCGGCGAGCAGACAAGGAGAGTAATTCGATTGCCTCCGTTTCTGCACCAGCGGTATTAGCAAGAATAAATGTTTCCAGCGCAGCGAAGGTTCTCTCCGGTAGACTCTGATATCCACTAAGCGACGCACCTCTTATAAACCCGCCATATTCAGTTATGGTATAGGTCTTATTAGATAAACGCATATGCGTCGACCTCCCTGAACGCCGCACTGTTAATCTCATAGTATTCTGGAAAGTCTATGTCAGCATTCCCGAAAAGCTTCAATGCATCGGTCTTTTTCACAATGAAACGAGTACTGTCATCCGGCTTCTGGTTATCACCTAGCACAAGTTGGATCTTCTCATAATCGTCGTAGAAGTATTCTTGCAGGAGCGGAATTATCTCATTTTCATAGATCATTGCAAGACGGTCAATACTCGGATCAGCTTTCAACGGTTGTAGAAAATATGAATGACCAATGGTATGCTCACGGTCGAGTAGGACCGTGATTCGCTTGTTGAGGGTATCGAGCATTTTAGCTATGTCGATGCCGTCGATAAGAATATCCTTGAGCGTCTCCGATTCTGGTAACATTTCAACAAAATTGAATCGTCTGCGTAGGGCTGCATCAATTCTAGCAATGGAACGGTCAGCGGTATTCATCGTACCTATAAGATAAATATTATCAGGCACTCCGAAATTTTGTCCTGAGTACGGTAAAGAAGCTCTCAATTGTTCGCTTGCACCTATGCGTTTTGTCGGTTCAATGAGAGTTATCAGTTCGCCGAATATTTTCGATATATTTCCTCTGTTAATCTCATCGATTATGAAGACGCGATTCGGGATTTTTACCTTCTGCGTAAATATGGATGGTTTAAGCTTTTTAATCAGTTGAAGGGCGTCTGACACGGAGATTGACAGCTTATACACCGATGGCTGCATCATTAGTTTTTCGGAGTTAAGTTCGTAGATATCCTCGTTGATACCTGTTACGAGCCATTTTACTTTTCGTAGCCTTTTATAGTGAGGATATTCATTATGCCATTCCGGCTCACCAGTAATAATGCCGATAGCATCGATTGTTTTGTTTGAGTAACATGACAGAACTATATCGCCGATTTGCATTTTGTAGTAGAAAGCGTTTAGAATATTCCTCCCATTATCACCCTTTTCATAGGTGTCTGGCAGAGTTTCACCGTAGCCGTCATACCCGATACGGATGTGGCTATTTGCAAAGCACTCAGTCCGTGTAGGATTATCACCTGTGCCTTCAAGTGAAACCTTCCATACACTAGGATTCTTACCAATCCCTAAGTCAATATTTCCACCATTTCCAATAGGCGTACCGGCCTTGTCACAGAAAGCCTTAAAAATTCCATCGTGAACCTCATATTCGATTTCACGCCCAGATTCGGCTTTATCCTCTGACGAGACAACAGGTCGAATACCTTCAATGAACTCCTCATATCCGAACGACTGATGGAATGTCGTAAATGCAACAAGTCCATCTTCTTTGTACTTCAGATACCGAGTAAACACTGCATCATAATCCTCGGCTTTCACATCGGCAATTAGTTTTTCCTCGATTATGGCAACAGCATACTGTATTGAGCTATAGGTCTTACCTGTGCCAGGTGTTCCAAAAAGGATGAGATTTTTAGGGATTTTATTACCGATAGTTCGTCCCGTGGGCGAGCTATACCGTGCCTCAACTCCGTCTGCTACAACTGATGCCCCTTCACTTTGCAAGAAACTGAGATAATGCTTTATGCCGCTCTTCAGATCATCTCTTTGGACTGACGGTTCAATATCGAAGATCACTTCCATCTTTGAGTATTCACCACCGCTGGCTTGGAAATACCCATCGAGACCTCCGTTTTTTATTGCATTATTGAGATCATCATATATAGTAATAGCAAATACAGGTCGTCCATTTTTTAGCTTCGTTTTGCCAATAGCAGTCGAAATGGTATTAGCAGAATTTGATGAACCGCCATTGTCTACATACCACTGTTTAAACGCAACCCGCTGTTGCCGTTCATCAACAACTATAGCCTTATTACTTCCGCTACCACTTTCTGGAGAGCCTTCTTTTTTTTCTGCCCAAGCAGCATAGGAAATTTCAGGGAGTGTAATACTGGGTGGCTGCTCAGCTACTTTTGCTTTGAGCATATCAAGAAAAGCCACATATTCATCTCCCGTGCAATTACCACTCGGAGCAGTTACGCCGTACTTGGCAGAAACGAATGAGCGGGAATTCCCATCTAACGGCATAAAAACATTGGGGCGTATCCAATACAATCCCATTGTAATATAGGCAAGACCGTTGCCGCTGACTGCGATCGCCTTTTCAAAAGCCACCTTAAATTCAGCTGAATATTCATTTGTTTCAGCGGCTTCATGGCCAGCAGGAACAAATCCCATACTTCATCCACCCCATTGAAGAATGAGTTCATATTATTTAGAACTGGGATACCCTCAAACTTCGTAGGGGCAGAAATTTGTATATCAAATGTTGCGGCGAGAACCTTCGCCAATACTGTTCGGTTTGCGTCCGTTGTACCACGATTCATAACGCCAATTACAGAGAACGGGTCAATCTGGTGATGCCGAGGCTCCCACCAATCTTCCCGCTCAAAATGCAAATATTTCATCAGTGGTTGCTCCGACGAAACTTTTTTCATTAGAGCAAAGAGTTCGTCCCTTTTATCGCTGTATGCGAGCAATTTATCGGCGAGTGCTTCGTAAAACGGCACCCATTGATATGCATTATCCATCGTCTTCATCCTCCTATATTTCTACATCGCATCCATCTACTACAAATAAATCAGGCATATTATATTGAATGTCCCGAGCCTCATTACAAGCATTGATATTGCTGCAAGAAAGCAACGATCGACTTAATCGAAGTTCTCCCGCTGATGTAGTTACGACAAAATCAGACTGATGGGACTTAATATAAGTCGAAACTTCACGCGAAAAACCATTTCTTTGCAGCAGGATCGTTAGAGGGTTTGTCGTTCCATATTCAACAAATTCATACCAATTATTTTCGAACTCCGTAAGTTGGTGAATGCGCTTATATTCATTTGAAAAGCGAAGGAAATAATTAGAAATACTAAAAAGGATGGTATTTTCAATTACTTCTAAGGTATCCGCAAAGACGACATTCTTATGCTCTGCTGAACCAGTGTATCGTGTTTTCTCGTGCTTGTTTATCCAGAAATTATTAGGATGCGCTTCTCTATATTCAATAGCCTTTTTCATAATACTGCTCAAGCCGGTACCTTCCATCCACTGGATAAGGATTACAGCATACCAACGAAGCAATGCACGCTGACCATTTTCGCTAACTTTGCCAAGAGATGTATATTCATACTTCTCCCATTTGAAAATCCTGCATAGCTTTTCAAGGAAGGCCAGCACATCATCATATACAAAATGCCCCTCCACACGTTCCGGATACTTAAGTCCGAATGAAATGGCTGCAGATAAGTTTTGTGCTTGGTCAACAGATATATTTATATCATCATCAAGCAGAGAAGCAGATTCTTGAAAATTCTCCCTAATTTTATTTTCGTCCACCTCATTCAATAATGTTGAAAACTCACGTCTCACCAAACTGTTTCTGTTCTCCAAAATATCTCGGAGCAAAATGAGCGCAAATTTTCGCATCATTGTATGTGCTTCTTCTGATTGGTTGGTATTACGTTTTTCGATTTCAATATCCCCGGCGAGCAACTTGGATACTATGTATTTTTTCTCAACCTCCTGCAAGCCAGTTTTTCCAGATTCAATAGACAATTTTTGATCCGGGACCGGTGCTTGCAGTAGTTCGACATAGCCCTGCTCTGTGATTTTATCTCCTTGGGCAACTAAAAAAACATTACCGTATAAGTTGAACCGTATACGTCCAACACGACCAATCAAATTTCTGAAATCTACGGGCGTCATCATCGAACGATTAATCTTAAAATCGGTTATAAATAGATTATCGGCAGGCAGATTTACCCCTTCCAAAAGGGTACTAGTACAGAACATGATTGTTATCTTGCCCTTTCGGAACAAGTCTTCAATTCGCATACGTATGGACGAAGGTAAGTACCCGATGTGGTAGGCAACACCCTTTTTTATTATTTCGGTTAAATAATACTCGCCGTGAACCTCGTTGCGGATATCTCGTGATAAATCTTCAAGGTCTTTATCACCGCTTTCTGGAAGCAAATTGGAAAATTCACGCGCAAAATCAATCGCTTTGTTTTTACCATTACAATATACAATAGTCTGCTGGCGATTTTCAGGTGATTTCTTTATATTAATAACTTCGAACATTCTGAGAAAATCAATTAAAGTAGCATCGGATTTCTGAATGGTCGATAAGTGAACCAGTTCCTCGGCATAATCATTGTATGAGCTGATAGTATGGCTGTTTAAGTCAATTAAAAACTTGATTTGTGCCACAGGTGAAAATGTCGACCTGAGCCTATTATCTGCATTTGTCTCTTCTGAAAGTAGTCTCAGATATACCTCTGGGTTAGGAATATTGGGTGAGGCAAAAATAATATGAGGCTTCTGAGGTCGCTTTAGTAGCATATCGACAACTTTATAATAAAAAGGACCTCTGCTATTTTTCCCGGACAATTTATGCGCTTCATCAATGAATAGGTAATCAATCTGCAAATTTGGCTTGCTGATAAATAGATACAACAATCTTTCCGGTGTAAGAACAAGAATAAAATTATGCTGTCCTTCAAGGGCTAAGTCTCCAGCGGCAGTAATTACGCGATAATTTTGTTGCTGTAAGTATTCTTTTAGATCATTAATAATTTGGCTTCGATTTTCATTTATTAGTGCTTTTGTCGGAACAATTAATGCAAAATTTTTCTTTGCTCCTTGCCTGACTTGCTCCTTTATAAACATTCGCATGATGAAGGATTTGCCCATAGAAGTCGGACCAGAATAGCTGAAATATGGGTCGTCTAAGTGATCATACGCATTCTTCTGCGCACCAAAAAAACGCAAATCTGGCTCAGCGGGTATTGTAAGATAATGACTCTGAAATTCTGAAAATACTCTTTCAAGTGCAGAAGGCGCTTGATAATTGCTCTTTATTATTTTTTGTCCCTGATGATTCCCTGTGTAGGAAAGGACCGATCCGGCAACCATATTTACGTCTTCGTTGTCTGGATATAGTTCATGTAGCAGTATTACTATTTCCTGCGCCCACATTTTGTGATTATCTTTGTTTTCGGAACACGTCGATTTAGAAAGCAAATCGGCAAATCTTAGTGCTGAAGTAATATCAATCTCTCTGGATTGCCTTTTTGTTGTCAGCTCAAATTTCTGCAGGGCATAATTATAGAGTATGTTATCATAAAGTTCATTCAGAAATGGATTGTGTTCGATACCACTAAATATAGCATCACCAAGATTAATCTTCTTAACATCGTTCATAACATAACATCCCCCTTCATGACGTTCTCCATGATGGCCTTTTTCTCGGTTTCGGCATCATCAAAGGGCAGGATGTAAAAATAGAATGAGTGTGATCCAAGTCTGCTGGTCTGAATTTTTTCTGCAATGTACTTTGCATGCTGTTTTATATCATAAGCCATTTTTTGCATTACTAGGTTCTCGTATTCTTCTGAAGTGCGTCCAGCTGAAGACAAACCTATAGAGTAGCCAAGGAAAACACCATAAGCAGTGTTATAGCTTGGGGGTTTGCCTTGAGACGGTAAGATAAGGTCTTTGATGAGCTCAATTTCATCTGGGTCAAACGCGCGGTCGAGAATTGTCTTCTCGACCATTTTGATTTCACGAGCTTCATGCTGTTCAATGCGGAGGATACTTTCAAATGATCGGTCAATAGCATCCTTAATTTCACCTATGACATTAGATGCACCAAACACCATCTGACAACGTTGATCAGATCCTGGAGCAAATAGATGTATGCTTTCACATGCACTGCCAAACTGTGATAATTCAGTCGAAAGCTCCACTCTACTCATTAGCTTTGGAGCGCCAAGCATGTCCTCCAAAAAAGTATATACAAGCATTTCGCCGAGTTCATTACCACAACCCTTTGTATCTGCTGCTCCGTTTTCGCGCATAATCCTCAAAGCCTGTGCTGTTACTGAATCCAAATCGTCCTCAAGCCTAAAATCTTCAAGTTTTGCACGGGAAAAGACATAGCGACCAATATTACGATACAGCATGGTTTCCAAATCGCTGGAATAAAACTTGTTGTTTCGTAAGGCCAAATGGAAAAGACGCAGTTGTTCCGGCATACACAAGCCGAGGTTCTCACTATGATGAACCTCGACAAAAATGCCGTCTGTGCTTTTTCTTTTTAATGTTTTAGCCAACACTCCACTCATGTTTTTCCTCCCGCAAAAGTCACTATTCTTTTCTTGGTATCTGATACGCCTTGCCATCAGGATTATAAGTAAGATTGAAAACCATATCAGACAGCCATTTTTTGAAAGATGGGTTGTCTTGGAACTGCTTAAACAATTCCATATTGTCCGCCATGATAGAGAAGATCACCTGTTGCAAAGCACGCTCACTTTCCATTCGAGCATTTTGTGCATCGGAATTTTTCATGGCGTTTTTATACCTTTCATCTTTCGCCACCATTTCTGGAATTTCAAGAATCTGGCGTCGGACATTATCTGCGTCATTCCAGTTGATATTTCCAAACATGTCATTGAAATTTGACAGGATTGATGACAGTAAATCCATCTCAGGATCAACAACATGACCAATCTTGCCCGCAGGTACCGGAGGCACTTCAGCGTCCTCGTCTTCAAGTTTGATAGACATTACTTCCTGTGCTTCAAGACGATAGCTATCTAAATCAATAGCCTGCAAGATGCCCTGTGATAAATCATCTTCTCGTGGTGATGGCAGCTTCGGAATGAGTAGGTTTAGAAAGATAGACAAGCGCTCCCAATCGGCATTACCATAAGGGAGAATCGCTCCGAGAAAACCATAAGTGCGCACAAATGACTTTGCTGCGCTTTTGAATTTTATCTGATCATCTGTTTCCAATTCATTGTAGACTGCTGTACATGCATCCAAAATCGGATCGATCCTGTCACGATCAGCGCCATCTAAGTATAAATTTACGAGAAGATCCACATGATCTGAGGAGTAGACCTGATAGTTATCCATGACGGCAATGAGGTCATATAACTTGTTCGGATCGGTCTCGCCAGAGAGAATAGTGGTACGGTAATACCTGGAAAATGACTCTTCGATGATAGACGCTGTATTTGCAAAGTCCAGTACGAAGGTATCATACTTTTTAGGACATGCACGGTTTAGGCGTGAGAGTGTCTGCACCGCTTTGATATCATTAAGCATTTTATCTACATACATAGTATGGAGCAACGGCTCGTCAAAACCCGTTTGAAACATATCTGCGACTATCAAAAAACGATATGGATCAGTTTTTAGCGTTTTTGGAATTGCTGCATCAGGGAATCCATTAAGTGCTGCTGAAGTAAATGCTGGTTCCTGCCCCTGATACTTGTGTTCACCAGAGTATGCCACGATAGCCTTATATGGACTGTGTCGAGCAGCAAGACATTTATTTATGGCGTAATAATATTCAACACAACGAGGAATGCTTGCCGTAACCACCATAGCGCGAGCCTGTCCACCGATTTTGCCTTTGGCAATAACCTGTTCGTGGAAGTGATCAATCATCATTTCTGCTTTATGAGCGATAGTATGGCTGTTGCTTTCGACAAAGGAACGCAACTTCTTCTGAGCGCGTTTCTTATCGAACATTGGATCGTCCTCGACAGTCTTCATCAATTTGTAGTAGCTGTCGATGGGAGTATAGTATTTCAGCACATCAAGAATAAAGCCCTCTTGAATCGCTTGTTTCATAGTATATACATGAAATGGGCGGTGTTTTATGTCTCCTCCGTCTTCAAACATAACGCCAAATGTCTCCAATGTCTTGTTCTTCGGTGTTGCAGTGAACGCGAAGTAGCTGGCATTGGTGAGCAGCTTACGGCCTTCCATCATGGCATTGATTTTATCTTCATTATCCATCTCGTCATCAGAGGCAAGTCCAGAAAGAGCTAAATTCATCTGCGCAGAATTTCGACCGCTCTGACCAGAGTGTGCCTCATCAATTAAAAGAGCGAATCGCTTATCCTTATGCTCTGCGCCGATATCTGGCAAAACATATGGAAACTTTTCGATGGTGGTAACGATAATACGTTTGCCGTCAGTGATCGCTTTACGTAAATCTCCAGAATGCTCAGCCCACGCAACAGTATTTTGAACTTGCATAAACTGTTTAATGGTATCTCTAATCTGCTTGTCAAGAATACGTCGGTCGGTAACCACCAACACAGAATCAATAATGGGGTGGCCATTTTGCTCAAGGCCAATCAACTGGTGTGCGAGCCAAGCAATAGAATTTGACTTTCCACTTCCGGCGCTGTGTTGAATTAGATATCGCTGACCCATCCCGTTATTTTTGACATCCGTCAGTAACTTTTCAACGCAATCCAATTGATGATAACGAGGAAAAATCTGTTTAACAGTTTTTTTCTTAGTCTCCGGATCTATTTCCTCAACAACTTGTGCGTAATTTTCAATGATACGACTAAGTTTGTTTTTTGTTAGGATATCCTTCCACAAATAATCCGTCATTAATCCATCCGGATTTGGAGGATTACCAGCACCGTCTTTATATCCTTTATCAAAAGGAAGAAACCAGCTGTCTTTACCAGAAAGTTTAGTACAAAATTTCACGCGGGTATCGTCTACGGCGAAATGCACCATGCAACGTTTAAACTGAAACAATAGTTCTCTTGGATTCCGGTCAGTCTTGTACTGTTCAACTGCGTCATCCACCGTCTGCTTTGTAAGCTGATTTTTTAATTCAAATGTAATAACAGGTAAACCGTTTATAAAAATACACAGATCCAGAGCCAACATCGTTGAATCCATAGAATATTTCAATTGCCTGGTAACGCTGAATATGTTTTTTTCATGCATTAGTTTAGCCTTATTGTTATTCTCAGTCGGTGTCAAATAAAACATAACAAGATCTGCAGGGTAAATTTTTACACCATTGCGCAACACATCTACAACGCCTCGCTTGGCAATTTCACCTTGCAACCGATTAAGAAATTGATTGTATTTTTGCCTGTTTTTCCTAATTCCAAGCAATTCTATTTGCTCAGATTGAGTTTCTTCTAAAAAACGAATTAGACGGGCTTCATCAATGGCATATTCACGGTTGAAATCGGCGTTTTCGCCTTGTTCATAGCCGTTATGAGTTACAAGATAATTAACAATTAGTGTTTCAAAACCCTGTTCTTTTACATTAGTTACCATTACCGCACCTCCTCTGTCTAGCCATTTCAGGTAACTTGTAAACATTTATGAGTAAATGCATAATAAAAGTAATTGCTAATTCAGCCTCTTCTTTAGTCGCCTCATCTAACTCATGTATGTACTGATTACCTAATTCTCTGATTTTGTCTACCCATGTACGATTGTGCCTCGATATATATCCTTCAGTCTCTAAATAGTTAACATACTCAATAAATCTAAGATTTGATTGAGCTCCTAAATCTGCGGATATATGCATTATCATTGTGCGAGCAATCATTATTACAGCATAATGACATTCATTTGAAAAACACCTTCTACACTCATAATACATTTTTTGTATTCTATCAGGTACATATGGAATATCTTCGAATGGTAGGAATTGGGACTGAGGTATTATTTTCCCATCAAGCCCAATCGTAATAGGCATAAAACATTCCGGGCACTTAAATATGTGATATTTTATAGCACCTGATTCGAGATCAAATATTCTTGTGTCTGATGAAGCACGCACTCTTACGTTACAATAAGGGCAGTTTAATGTATGTTGAATAATTTCTTTAATCTTAACTTTCTCCCATTTCCACTCTTTAATATCGAGCATTAATGATCACCGCCTTCATCAAACGGTTCATCATCTACAAATTCTTCTCCGTCTTCATATGACTCATCTGTTGCTTCCTCGACATACTCAAAGTTTGGAATTGCCACACCACGCACATCAATTTGACCTGTAACCACATCGGAAATAAGCTTTGTACGGAGCTCATGCAAAACCCCAATTTCTTGCAATAGACAATCTTTGTAATTTTGGGTCTTATGAGCATATCCACTGAGATGCTGCATGATTGCTTCCTGCTCTTTAAGAGGGGGCACAGGTAAAACAATTGTTTTGAAATCTCCAGTATATAAACGCCAAAAGCCTTCAATGATTCCTCGTACTCGAATTCGTAGCTCTCTACGGCATTTTTCACTTTTAAGAACCATTTCCCCAAAAGCAGGAATAATTTTGCTTTGATTAGGAATTAGAACAGTGTAGTCAGGACTTATAACACCCATCTGTGGGGACAAGGCGAAAACACCTAAATGTGCTTTTAATCTGTTTAGAACAAGATCATTTGTATAACATATTTTCCCACCTTGATATGATTCAGAGAGCATCCTTCTTTCATCTAGCTGATCATTTGGCACTAAGCCATATTTTTGGCTCATTGATAGATGTTGTTCTTTACCTTCAACTGAACGTTCATCTCGTTCAGAAAAAAGATATTTACATCGCAATACTTCCCAGTGTGCCGGCACTTTTCCAATCCACTCAATTCCCGAATCTTTCATGGAAACTTTGGTATCTAGTCCGGATGTAATGATATTGGAAATATGTGTCCTTTCCCTTTCTTGCAGGAGTGCAATTTCTTTTTTCTTCGCAGTAATTATTTTGTTTATTTCCGATGTTTTCCAATCAAGATATTGGACTATCTGATTTTGCTCATCGAGTGAAGGAACAAGTATTTCATGATTAATAAGATCCTTTCCAGAAAGTGTCTGTCGAACCCCTTCTCCCAGACCGTTAAATATCAATCTCTTATACCAATCATAATACTGGTAAAAAAAATATTTCGTGTTCAATTCCGCGCGAGGCTTGAGACGTATATAAGCAGAGCTCATTATGCCCTTTTCGGGAACAAGACCAACTCGGCTAGTCGATATATTTTCCAAATCAATTAGCTTAAATACTAGCTCATTTTCATTAAATATTTGATAGGTTGCATAGTCTGATGGAGATAGCCCGATAGGTTTTTCTCCGTTGTTTCGAATCACACCGTTTAAAGTAAGTGAAAGAATATTGCTCTCGTTGTTATTTTTATTCAAAGTTTTAGGATTAGAAAAAAATCGCTTGGCTTTTTCACAAGCCCAATGGGCTGGATAATCATGATTCCATAGAATTATCGAAGGTGAATACAATGGGTATCTCATTCTACCAACCCTCCAATAATTTCTGCCAACATGCCATCGGTTTTGGCTTCTAGTGACTGCAGATCTTCCAAAATCTCCTGCATAGAGCGCTGCTCCAATGGTTTGTAGAAATACTTTGTAAAGCTGACTTCATAACCTATTTGAGTTTTTTTATCATCAACATAAGCATCAGGAGCATATGGGTGCACCTCGTTTTCCATGAAGGCCTTTATCCCTCCTTCGTAACAGAAGGGCACTATTTCAGTATCACGAAGGTCAACATCAGCCTCGCCTTCAACGGCTTTAGCTTCAGGATCCTTCTCAGAAATAAACGGACGCACTTTTTTGAGCAACGCCGCTTTGAGTCCAGTTGCTTTTGTAAACACTGCCCAATCGTCGGTAGGGATACCTACAGGCAACTTAGCAATCGCTTTGTTATACAGTTCTTCCTCCGCAGGCTTTAATTGTGCAGCTGCAATACTTCTGTTAGGAAACACACGTAGACGTAGTGGCCTATCAACAGTTATTGACCAAAAACCAAACTCATTATTATCAAAAATGCGACTGACCTCACTTTCTTCCATCGATAGAAAAATACGAACAATCTCTGCCCTAAGCTCTGGAGTAAGTTCGCAATTTTTCTTGCCCATATTCTTTCGCAAAGGAGATTTTATTGCAGTCGCGTCAATTAATTGAATTTTACCGCGTCGACGTTCTTCTTTACTATTTGATAGTATCCAAATATAGGTGCCAATGCCGGTGTTGTAAAACATATTTTCGGGAAGTGCAATAATAGCCTCTACTAAATCTTTTTCTATCATATAACGACGAGCATTGCTTTCGCCACTTCCAGCGTCACCAGTAAACAAAGATGAACCATTATGCACTTCTGCAATTCTACTACCCAGTGCAGTATCCTTCTTCATTTTTGACACATTGTTCAGAAGGAACAGGAGCTGCCCATCACTTGTACGAGGAATCATAGCAAGTTGTTCCCCACCTTCCAGATAAGCGTTGAATCTACTGTCGAGTATATCCTTTTTCCCGCCCATCTTGTCTGCGTCAGTTTTCCAACTTTTGCCATAAGGTGGATTAGAAAGCATGAAGTCAAACTGACGAGTTGCGTTTCCATCAACAGAGAGAGTTGAACCATATGATATATGATCCGCTTGTTCGCCCTCACCCTTCAGTAACATATCAGCTTTGCAAATTGCATAGGTTTCAGGCTGTACTTCCTGTCCAAAAAGATGAATGGATACCTGCTTGCCCCTTCTAGCTGCCAATGTTTGTAAGCGCTCCTGCGCGACAGTTAACATACCGCCGGTACCACACGCGCCATCATAACAGGAGTATGTAGCGTCCATAACTTTATCTGCGATAGGAACAAATACAAGATCTGCCATGAGCTCTACAACATCACGAGGCGTCCAGTGTTCTCCAGCTTCCTCGTTGTTAGCCTCATTAAAACGCCTCACCAACTCCTCAAAAACAGTACCCATACTGTGATTATCCAGCGCAGGGAGACGAATCTCCGTCATTGTATCATCTCGATAAATTGGTTTTGGACTTAGATTTATGTCAGACGAAATAAACTTTTCAATAACAGCGCCAAGGATATCTGCATCAATCATAGTCGTGATCTGATTGCGGAATTTGAACTTCTCAAGAATCTCCTGCACATTGGGCGAGAATCCATCCAGGTAGGCTTCAAAATCTGCTTTAAGGGTCTGCTTTTTTGCACGGCTGGTCAAATCTCGCAGGAGAAACGGCGAAGCATTACAAAAGGACTGGCCAGCTGCATTGCATAGCGCTGGCCACTGGTTAGCAATCCCCGCATCATCCATCTTCTTTTTCATATTGAGTACTTCATCCTTGGTATCTTCCAACATAGCATCAAAACGGCGAATAACCGTCATAGGCAGAATAACATCACGGTATTTACCGCGTACATATACATCACGCAGACAGTCGTCTGCAATACCCCAAATAAAACTTACTATCGCATTATGAGTTTGGTTGTCCATTTTCTTTACCTACCTTTACTATTTATGTGTTTATTTCCAATAGTGTATAAATAGTCGTTCACTTACTCTATTTCAATACATGCCCTATAAAACGGTCTCATTCTGTGTCAATAGGGTCGGAATTATCTGCAGCACCACCGGAGCGTATCCAGTCATCAACTTCGGACAGTTTAAATTTCCACAGCCGTCCAACCTTATATGCTGGCATATTTCTCTTGGTGATCCACTGCAGAATGGTCTCACGGCCTACACCGAGGTACTCTTGTACTTCTTTTAAAGTAGACCATTTTTCAATGCTTTTATCGCTCACGTTATTAACCTCCAAACGGGTGTCTATTCAATTTCGAACTTGGAATCTATTGTAACGTTAAATAACCTTTTGTTATTAGGGAAGCAGTCGTTACCCTCGCTATCCTGCATCTCCCACAAACATTCATAACGTCCTTCAAAACCACGAGTGTCAAAGCTCGTGGTTATTTTTACTTCTTTACCTGGAGGTACATCTGGTATATCGATGCAGTTTGAATTAGCTCTCGGTCTTACTTCGGCATGGTTAATAAAAACTAGTTTGCGGTCGCGCCATGTCTGATTTCCCATGTTGCGGATTACCCATGTGTGATCAAAATGCTCATAACACCTTTTTATATAAAACCGCGAAGGTAGAAATTCAAGAACATATGCGCCATCACCAGGATACAACGGAGCTAAAGACTGAGGCTTTTCATCGGAAGGCTCAGTGAGGAGTCTTTGGTATTCCATGGCTACGATATCGTCGACATCACTATCTTCATTCTTTACAAGGTAATTAAATTGAAGAGCAAGAGCTCGAGAAAAGGTACCTTTCTGTGGTTCGAGCGAAACTGGTATTGCAAATGCTGTCATCGCTTGGCGAACCTGATCATCTTTTAAGTGCTTTTCAAACAGACCGACCAATGCGTCCAAGTGAGTATTAGCCGGGAATGAATCCTTTAGATTCTGTGTCAGTGGCTTCGAACCATTAAACAGCTTCTTTTGATATTCCTTGTCAGCAGTGACGGATGCAGAAAAATTCGAACTTCCACCAGCTATAAACAGCTTGCTCACAAACAAACCCTGGCTAGATATCTGATGACAGTATGGATATATTTTTTTGCAGTACTGGGAGAAGTTTATATTAATCACCTCCGTGAAAGTCCCTTGATTAGTCCCTTTAGTCCCTTGTAAGGCTAATTTTTAGTCCCTTTGCGCCCTGCTACTCTTATTACAGATGGCAGGGCGTTACTCATCTATGTTCCAAATGTGGGTATTGACTATCCCATTATATCACATCGTTAGGTAATAAACTATCCTTACCGACTATGTTGTTTATAAAAAGTCATAAACTCACTTTTCAAGTCACAAAAAATGCTCTTGTCATTTGAAATCACCTCAATGTGCATCCACTGATCACGGATGGTTCAGCGCAGCGAGGCGAACAACCAAATATATAACAGCTGACTACTGAACAGGAAGCTGCAATCCGAAACGGAGAAATCTGTGTTGGACTGCGGTCGGGCTTTTATTGCCTTTTTCAGCTGAGCAGCTCAATTCCTCCGTTTCGAGACAACGACAAACGGAGGAATTTTTATGTCAAACAGTGCAAACCAGAACCAAACCAACGAACGCAAAATCTACCTCAAGGACCTGCACCAGTGGGTGCCCGTCAGCAAAACCGACTATGACAACTATTACCGCGATATCAATGCCTATCGCCGCAGGCAACAGGAGCACGGGCGCTGTGTCTGCCCAGCAAACAAGCGCTACCTCTGCGACATGGACTGCTGGACCTGCCGTTTTCACAAGGCCGGTGATGAGCTTTCCCTTGATTACACCGTGACAGACGACGACGGCAACGAAAAGAGCTGGCTCGATGACTTGGCGGACGATGCTCCCAGCGCTCAGGCCATCTTAGAGGATCGCGAACTACTGGATACCCTTATCTGCAAATTGAACGAGCTTGATCCCGACGGTCGCCGAATTTGTGAGCTACTGCTTCAGGAAAAGTCCGAACGAGAGATCGCTGCTATCATGGGCATTTCTCGGCAATCCACCATCAACTACAAGAAGAAAAAGGCGTTTGACGCTTTGCGGGAGCTTCTTCGCGACTACATCTAATACCTTATCCATCTTTCTCCGGCTGCCCAAATTGGTGGCCGGAGAAAATCTTTTTCCTGATTTTCGTTCAAACCGCATTCTCACCTCCATTGGGTAGTGGAAAGAGCAAAACGACAATCGCTCCTTCCAAGGAGGTGAAACGAATGCATAAGGCACAGACAAGACCACGGAGCTGCGCTGCAGATGATGAACTCGTAGATGTTCTCACTGCGATCAGTGTTGTATCCATGAGGCTGGCAAGAAAATTGACCTTGCTCGCCGGACAGAGCCAATCCAAGGAAGGAGGAAAAGCACATGAGCAAAATGAGGGACATGGCCATGACCATCGAAGAACTGCGCAGCGCAGCTGCAGCTATTAACGAAGCCGCAAATTGGCTGGCGGAGCAGTTCAGCAGTAATGACCCAATACCAGAACCTACACCCACCGAACCTGTACTTACGCTGGAAGCGGTCAGAGCAGTCCTTGCGGATAAGTCCCGCGCTGGCTTCACAACTCAGATTCGCTCTCTGCTCCAGAAGTACGGTGCCGATAAGCTGTCCAGCATTGATCCGGCCAACTACAAGGCACTGCTTGAAGATGTGGAGGTACTAACAGATGCCAGCTAAAGGACATGCACTCCTCTCCGCATCCAGCTCCGAACGCTGGCTTCGTTGTCCGCCCTCTGCTCGGCTCTGTGAGAGTTACGACGATAAGGGCAGCAATTACGCTGCTGAAGGCACAGACGCTCACGAGCTTTGTGAGTACAAGCTCCGCCGGGCACTTGGCATGGAGGCAAAGGACCCGACCGAGAACCTCACATGGTTCAACGAAGAAATGGCCGACTGTGCTTCTGGCTACGCGGCCTACATTATCGAACAGGTAGAAGCGGCCAAGCAAAACTGCGCTGACCCGGTCGTCTTGATCGAGCAGCGTGTGGACTTTTCTCGCTGGGTGGAGTCCGGATTTGGAACAGCTGACTGCATTATTATCGCAGACGGTACCCTGCAGATATGCGACTACAAGCACGGGTTAGGCGTTCTCGTAAGCGCTGAAAAGAATCCTCAGATGCAGTGTTACGCCCTTGGCGCCCTGGAACTGTTTGACGGAATCTACGACATTGACACCGTTCGCATGACCATTTATCAGCCCCGGCGCGATAACGTCAGCACCTACGAGCTCTCAAAAGATGAGCTATACCGCTGGGCGGACGAAGTGCTCAAACCTACTGCCGATCTTGCTTTTGCCGGTGACGGTAACTTTCTCTGCGGTGAATGGTGCGGTTTCTGCAAAGCAAAGCACGACTGCCGCGCCAGAGCCGATGCCAACATGGCGCTCGCCCGCTATGACTTCAAGCTGCCGCCGTTACTCACGGACGAGGAAATCGAAGAAATCCTTACCCAAGTCGATGACCTTGTCTCTTGGGCCACGGACATCAAGGAATATGCCCTACAGCAGGCCATCAGCGGCAAGGAGTGGACCGGATGGAAGCTGGTCGAAGGCCGCTCTAATCGCAAATACACCAATGAAACAGCAGTCGCTGATGCAGTTAGCAGTGCAGGCTTTGACCCATATGACCACAAGGTCCTCGGCGTCACTGCCATGCAAAAGCTGCTCGGTAAGTCCCGTTTTGATGAACTACTCGCGGCCTACATCGAAAAGCCGCAAGGTAAACCAACACTCGTACCGGAAAGCGACAAACGCCCGGTCATGAACACAGCCAAAAATGATTTTATGGAGGAAAACGACTATGAATAACAATACCAACAAAGCCAACAACCCAATGAAGGTAATCACTGGACCCGACACCCGCTGGAGCTATGCAAACGTATGGGAAGCCAAGAGCATCAACGGCGGAGCGCCAAAGTTCTCAGTTTCGCTCATCATCCCTAAGTCCGACACCAAGACCGTCGCCAAGATCAAGTCAGCAATTGAAGCTGCTTATCACGATGGCGAATCCAAGCTCAAGGGTAGCGGTAAGTCTGTGCCTCCGATGGCGGCACTCAAGACTCCGCTCAGGGATGGCGACAGCGAACGTCCGGATGATCCAGCCTACGCCAATGCATATTTCATCAACGCCAATTCAGCTACGGCTCCTGGCATCGTGGACGCTGATCGCAATCCTGTATTGACTCGCTCCGAGGTGTACTCCGGCGTATATGGCAGAGCCAGCATCAGCTTCTACGCCTTCAATTCCAACGGCAACAAGGGCATCGCATGCGGTCTGAACAACCTGCAGAAGGTACGTGATGGTGAGCCTCTCGGTGGCAAGGTTAGTGCTGAGTCCGATTTCGCAACAGATGATGACGATGACTTTCTGTCTTAAGGAAGGGTGGTAAACCAATGACAACTATTTTACTAAACATCCTTCTGGGATTGTATTCAGCTCTGTGTGTCGCGTTCCTGGTCTCAATGGTTCAAAGCATTGGAAGCGATCGCAAGAGGGCAAGACGCGACGAAGAACGCGAATCTCGTGATAAAGAGTATCACGAAAAACGGATGCGGGACTTCAAGTAAAAAAACTGTGGACGGCGGTAGAGAACTTCTTTACCGCCGTTCCTTATAAAAAGGATGGTCAACTATGAAATCACTCTCAATAGATATTGAAACCTATAGCAGCGCCAATCTCGCCAAATCAGGTGTATACCGCTATGTCGAGTCACCGGATTTCGAGATTCTCCTTTTCGGCTACAGCGTCGACGGCGGAGAGGTTCAGGTCGTTGACCTTGCCGGTGGAGAGAAACTACCAGCCGAGGTCATCGATGCTCTCACAGATGAAACAGTGATCAAATGGGCGTTCAACTCGAACTTTGAACGGGTCTGCCTTTCTCGCTTTCTTGGGCTCCCTACCGGCGAATACATCAACCCTGTCTCATGGAAATGTTCGATGGTCTGGGCCGCGACGATGGGACTACCTCTGTCGCTGGAAGGCGTCGGCTCGGTACTTAAGCTGGATAAGCAGAAACTCACCGAAGGTAAAGACCTCATCAAATTTTTCTGTCAGCCTTGTGCTCCAACGAAAGCCAACGGTCAGCGCACCAGGAATTACCCGTACCACGCACCCGATAAATGGTCGGTGTTTAAGAAATATAACGCTCGAGATGTTGAAACGGAAATGTCCATTCAAGAAAAGCTCGCCAAGTTCCCGGTGCCGGATAGCATCTGGGACGAATACCACCTCGACCAGGAGATCAATGACCGAGGCGTTGCGCTGGATATGACACTGGTCCAAGAGTCTATCGCAATGGATGGTCGCTCCCGATCAGAGCTTTCCACCGCGATGAAGCACCTGACAGAACTTGAGAATCCAAATTCGGTACAGCAAATGAAGCAGTGGCTTGCCGGCAACGGCATGGAGACCGACACACTTGGAAAAAAGGTTGTCGCCGAGTTATTAAAAACGGCACCTCCGGATCTTGCAGATGTCCTCTCACTAAGACAGCAGCTTGCCAAGTCATCGGTTCGGAAGTATCAGGCGATGGAAAATGCGGTCTGTACCGATGGTCGAGCTCGTGGGATGTTTCAATTCTTCGGTGCTAATCGAACTGGGCGCTGGGCAGGTAGGCTCATTCAAATGCAAAACCTCCCTCAGAACCATTTGGAGGACTTGGCCGAAGCACGCTCCCTTGTGCGCTCCGGTGATTTTGATGCCGTGGAAATGCTCTATGAGGATGTGCCGGACACGCTGTCGCAGCTTATCCGTACTGCCTTCGTCCCAAGAGCCCGGGCCAGACTTATCGTCTCAGACTTCAGCGCCATCGAAGCCAGAGTCATCGCGTGGCTGGCTGGTGAACACTGGCGACAGGATGTGTTTGCCAAGGGTGGCGATATCTACTGTGCCTCTGCCAGTCAAATGTTTAAGGTGCCGGTTGAAAAACATGGCATCAACGGTCACCTACGTCAAAAAGGCAAGATTGCAGAATTGGCGCTCGGTTATGGCGGCTCTGTCGGCGCGCTCAAAGCAATGGGCGCTCTTGATATGGGACTTGAAGAGGACGAGCTCCCTCCACTGGTCGACGCGTGGCGGCAATCCAATCCGCGCATCGTGAAGTTCTGGTGGGACGTGGATAAGGCCGCAACGGAGGCAGTTAGGAATAAATGCACCAACTCGACTCATGGGATCACTTTCTCCTGCCAGAGCGGGATGCTTTTCATTACGCTTCCTTCCGGTAGGCGGCTTGCCTATGTGAAGCCGCGAATCGGTGAAAACAAGTTCGGTGGGACGTGTATCACCTACGAAGGCGTAGGTTCCACGAAAAAGTGGGAACGGCTGGATTCCTACGGGCCGAAGTTCGTGGAAAACATCGTACAAGCAACTGCCCGCGACATTCTCTGCAGTGCCATGCAAACGCTCCGGCACTGCTCTATCGTCATGCATGTCCACGACGAAATAGTCATCGAAGCTGATCCACGGATATCTCTGAAAGCTGTCTGTGAGCTGATGGGCCGGACACCACCTTGGGCAAAGGGTCTGCTGCTCCGCGCCGATGGCTACGAGACAGATTTTTATAAAAAAGATTGAGCCATTTTCGTTCAAACCCGTTTTTGACCTCCATTGGGTAATAGAGGTGGACAAAATGCCCACCCGGATTGGAGGTCAAAATGAGCATTGATAAATTCAACAGCGAGGGTTACTACGACCCAACCGCCTACGAAGCATTGTCTGCTATCGAAAAAGAAGAAAAGGCGCTTCGGGCATTCAGGCCAATTGTCTACATCTGCTCTCCCTTTTCGGGAGATGTAGAAGGAAACGTAAAGGCCGCGCAGCGCTACAGCCGATTCGCAGTTCACAAGGGCTTCATTCCCATTGCGCCGCATTTGCTATTTCCACAGTTTTTGAACGACGATATTCCTGCAGAACGCCAGCTTGGACTGTTATTTGGGAATGCACTGATGAGCAAGTGTACAGAGGTTTGGGTGTTCGGCAGCACCATCTCAGCCGGTATGTCGGCTGAAATCAAGAGAGCCAAGTGGAAGAACTACCGCTTACGCTACTTTAATGAAAACTGCAAGGAGGTTTAAGTAACCATGATGGGTTTTGTAGAAAACGGGATGGTCTTTGATGATAATAATAACCTTATTGGTATCATTGATCGAAATGTCACTGAATCATGCATTTTAAATCAGGCAGCCCTTTCCCAAGATGCGAATACTTATCGCGAATTAAGTCGTTCTATTCGCGAGATGAATGATGCAGATTTCCTTCGTTTCATGAGAACATCGGTTACCGTCATTCACGACATTCCAGCAAAGGACGTATTAAACGGCATTACAAGGCGTGCAAAAGAGAACAACATCTCTAAGGATAACAGCGCGTTGAATGCGATTGGAATGGTTTTTCTTCCAGAAGATGATAACGCAAAGTTACTTCAGAACCTGAACAAGAGTAAGCCAAGCGACTCTATCAACCTGGACTTTGACTCTGTAATGGCATTGACCGAGCTCTGGTCGCGATCGGCAAAGGATGTTGAAGGCATTCCCTCTGACTTATTCTTTGCAAATACCATTCCATTACAGGATTGCTGTATCAACATTCAGAATAAAAGCAGTTCCTATGATCTCTATCGTTTCGTTGTACACTCAGATTTTGAAGATCGTATCAGAGACGCTGGTGAATGGGATTATGCAGAAGTAGCTAACCTTATTCATCAGCGTGGTAACGCCGAGCTTATTTTTCCGATTCTCACTGTTCATGGTGTGAACCGGCTTATGGTTGGAGAAATCGGATATCGCAGCCTTCCGAAATCAGCACGAGACAATCTTTCAAAGCATGTCACCATGCAAGCTATATTATCCATGGCAACATTTGTGATTCAAGCATGGTATGGAATCCAGATAGCGCTTCTTCATCCTGTAGTAAAATCGGTATTCAATAAACCAAGGACAGAAACTTTAAAGGCATCAAAATCCAAACATAACAAAAAAAGAAGAACAGCCTATATCAAGCGTCATGTCATAAATGCAGAGGATATCAGAATTGCATTAACCTCTGCCAATATCGAAAGGTATACCCTTGTCTGGTATGTCATTGGACATTGGAGAACTTACAGGAGTGGCCGCAAAGTATTTGTGCAGCCATATTGGAAAGGTCCTCTACGCATCATAAAGCAAAATATCGATGACAGAGAACGAGTTATCATCACAGGAGGTGCACATAATGCGTGATTTATCCATTGCCTATGGCAACAGCTGTTTTGCTAAGACATGGCCAAATAAAACCGTCACATGGACTGATTTGTGTAGCAGGCTATCGGTAACTATCAGGACAACGGAATCTGTCGAAGAATACCCAAAACTCAAAAAATCTGACAGAGAAAAGGTCAAAGACAAGGGCGGCTTTGTTGGTGGCCAACTCAAAAATAATCGCCGCAAAATCGAAACCGTCGTCTGTCGTTCAATGCTGACGATGGACTTGGATCAAGCTGAAGTTGGTTTTATTGAAAGATTCTGCGCGACATGTAAATTTGCTGCCGCACTCTATACGACACATGGTCACATTCCTGAAAAGCCAAGAGTGAGAATCATCATACCATTTACAAGAGATACGTCCGTTGATGAGTATGCAGCTATTGCAAGGTATTATGCTGCAGAATGGGGCATCGACCAGTTTGACGAATGCTCCTACCGACCGAACCAGTTAATGTACTGGCCGACTACTCCCGCAAATGGCGAGTATATATTCAAGCGCATAGACGGTGCCTGGCTTGATCCAGACGTATATCTTGCTGCACACCCCAATTGGAAAGAGTGCTCGCTACTGCCGACATCTTCTCGGGAAAGTGCTGTCCGTGAAGCTAGCCAGAAACCACAAGATGACCCTCTTGGCAAATCAGGTATCATTGGTGCGTTCTGTCGTTCCTATACCGTGGAGACTGCGATTGACACTTTTCTCTCAGATGTATATGCACCTTCCGCAATGGCTGGTCGTTACGATTACATCCCTGCCGACAGCAGTGCTGGCGTTGTCATTTACGACGACAAATATGCCTACAGCCACCACGCCTCTGATCCTGCTTACGGAAAGCTGCTCAATGCCTTTGACCTTGTACGCATACACAAATTCGGTGATGACGATGAGAAGTCCAGCTTCAAAAACATGTGCGGCTTCGCGCTCAAGGATGAGGCTGTTGCTGCACTACTTTTGGAGGAGCGCCGTCAGTCTGCTTCCGAAGATTTCATGCCCGGTGAGACTTGGGCTTCCAGGCTAACACGCACAAAAGCCGGTGATGTGGAAAACACTCTCGGCAACCTGCTGCTGATCATGAAAAATGATGAGGCCCTTTCGCAAATCCGATATAACCGGCTCGCCAACCAAATCTATGCCGAGAATCTGCCTTGGGCGCATACTCACCCAGCTTGGCGGGACGCGGATACAGCCCAGCTCGTGGCTTACGTCGACACCAACTATGGAGAGTTCAGCGCCCGAAACTACGAGCTTGCTCTTACCAAAGTGTCAGATGACAGGGCCTATCATCCAGTTCGTGAATACCTGATGGCACTGGAATGGGACGGCATACCTCGTGACGAGACTGTCTTCATCGACTTTCTCGGAGCTGAGGATACTCCCTACGTTAGAGCGGTTACTCGAAAGACACTCGCTGCTGGAGCTGGCCGTATCCTCGCACCCGGCATCAAGTTTGATACCATCCCAGTTATTATCGGCGGTCAGGGCATCGGCAAGTCCACCATGCTCGCCAAGCTGGGAAAACAATGGTACTCCGACAGCCTTTCCATCTCTGATATGAAAGATAAAACGGCACCAGAAAAACTTCAGGGCAACTGGCTGCTAGAGCTTTCTGAGCTCGCTGGCATCAAGAAAATGGACGTGGAAACCGTGAAGTCCTTTGCCAGCCGAGTTGATGATAAGTATCGCCCTTCTTATGGCAGAGTCGTCGAAAGCCATCCACGCCAGTGCATTATCATCGGTTCCACCAATAGCGATGGTGGTTTTCTTCGAGACGTGACCGGTAACAGACGCTTCTGGCCTATCAACGTAACCGGTGAAGGCACAAGACGACCTTGGGATATTACCGAATACGAAGTCGACCAGATATGGGCCGAGGCGGTAGCCAACTTTAATGCTGGCGAGGAACTGTTCCTGAAAGGCGCTGAAGCAGAGGCCGCCGCAGATGCACAGCGTGACGCGATGGAAACCGACGACCGCGAAGGTTTGGTTTCTGCATTTCTTGACACCTTACTCCCTGAGGATTGGGACACCACTGACATTTACCGTAGACAGGAGTTTTTCCGCGATCCCGACGATCCTACAAGACCGGTGGGTACCGTGCGCAGAACACAGGTCAGCAATATTGAGATTTGGTGTGAGTGCTTTGGTCGTTCGAGGGATTCCATCAAGAAATCTGACTCCTATGAGATCGAGGCCATTCTTCGTAGCATCGGCAATTGGGAAAAGTACTCCGGCAATAAGACCGGCAAGCGCATTATCCCCCTTTATGGTGTTCAACGTATCTATCTGAGGTCGGAATAATTGCCCAACCTTGCCGATTCGCACTTCGGCACAAACCATGGGCAAGGCTTGCAGCCCCCGAAATTACTATAAAAGCTCGTTGCCTTGCCGGTATTGCCCATAAACTCCTACTCCTTTTCAATTCATTAAAAATGTAGTACAGCCTGAGCGTATATATGCGCGCGTAGGATTTATAGGAACAATGAGCAAATGGGCAATCATCGGCAATGGGCAAGAAAAATGGAGTGAAAAATGAAAGAGAAAATCGTTGAGCAAAAACTGGTGAAAACAGTGAAGGACATGGGTGGCATTGCACCAAAGTTCACGAGTCCTGGATTTGATGGCATGCCCGACCGTATCGTTCTTCTACCTGGCGGTCATATGGCTTTCGTTGAAGTTAAGGCTCTCGGCGAAAAGCCCAGACCACTTCAGCTGGCAAGGCACAAATTACTTCGCGGGCTTGGCTTCAAGGTTTATGTACTTGATGACGAGCAGCAGATTGGAGGGCTTCTTGATGAAATACGAACCACATAACTACCAGAAATACGCCACCCGCTACATCGAGGAGCATCCCATCTCCGCTGTTCTACTCGATATGGGTCTTGGCAAGACGAGCATAACACTGACTGCGCTGAACGACCTGTTGTTTGACAGCTTTGAAGCCCACCGCATTCTGGTGATTGCACCACTACGAGTGGCACGGGATACATGGCCTGCTGAAGCAGATAAGTGGGAGCATCTCCAGAACCTCATCTGCTCCGTTGCAGTCGGCACCGAAGCAGAGCGCCGTGCAGCGCTTATAAGACCCGCTGACATCTATATCATCAACCGAGAAAATGTCCAGTGGCTCATTGAGGAAAGCAAGCTGCCCTTCAACTTCGACACGCTTGTGGTAGATGAGCTATCCTCCTTCAAGAATTATCAGGCTAAGCGATTCCGGGCTCTGATGAAGGTACGACCAAAGGTCAAGCGTATCATCGGCCTTACAGGTACCCCTTCAGCAAATGGCCTAATGGACCTTTGGGCGGAGTTTAGGCTTTTAGATATGGGTGCTCGCCTCGGACGGTTTATCAGCCACTACCGACTGGATTACTTCCAGCCAGATAAACGCAACGGACAGGTCATCTTCAGCTACAAACCTCTACCCGGAGCGGAACAGCGCATCTATGACAAGATCTCCGACATCACTATTTCCATGAAGTCTACCGACCTTTTGAAAATGCCGGAACTGGTCAGTAGCGAATACACCGTCCGCCTCTCCGACGAGGAGCGCCAGCGTTACGACGAATTGAAGCAGGACCTTGTATTGCAACTCCCTGACGGAGACATCACTGCTGCTAATGCCGCCGCGCTCACCGGCAAGTTATGTCAGTTGGCAAATGGTGCGATCTACACCGACGATGGCGACACCTTCTCCATCCATGACCGAAAGCTGGATGCACTGGAGGATATCATCGAGGCTGCCGGTGGTAAGCCGATTCTTGTGGCCTACTGGTTCAAGCATGACCTTGCCCGCATTACGGAGCGCCTACAAAAGCTTCATGTCCCGTATTCCAAACTGGACAGTGCCGGCAGTATCCGCAAGTGGAACGCTGGAGAACTGCCTGTGGCTCTGATCCACCCCGCCTCTGCCGGTCATGGTTTAAACCTGCAGAGTGGCGGCTCCTGTATCGTCTGGTTCGGGCTGACATGGTCACTGGAATTATATCAGCAGACCAACGCCCGCCTATGGCGACAAGGGCAAAATGCCGAAACAGTTGTGGTGCAGCACATTGTGGCCAAAGACACCCTCGACGAGCGGATTCTGAAGGTGTTATCCAAGAAGGACAGCACCCAAGCCGCCTTGATTGATGCTGTAAAGGCCGATCTGCAAGCCTAAGACAATCAACGACAATCCGTGCCAATCCGAGAGAACTAAAAATTCGGAGGTACAGATTATGGACCCTTATCAAGAATTAGCAAACGCCATTGTTATGCAAGCAGTCAAGGATTATCGAACCTCTCTTCTTCATTCGAAGAAGCGTCCGGATAACAAAGGCTACCAAATTGAAGTGTCATCGTTAGAGCGGTTCTTCCGTTCCGGTTGGTTTGGAGAACTCACAAGTCTGAATGCCGAGTACCTCATTCGAAGAGTTAACGAGGAGGTGCAAAGGAATGACCGCTAAAGAGTATTTATCACAGGCTTACCGCCTTGATCAGAGGATTGCCAGCAAACTCGAAATGGTGGAATCCTTAAATGAGCTGGCAATGAGATGTACTACCACCATAACCGGTATGCCTCGCAACCCCAGCAAAAGCACCTCGCCGATGGCGGACACCGTTCTAAAAATCATTGACCTTCAGGACGAGATCAACAGAGATCTTGAAAGCTTGGTGGATCTTAAGCGTGAGATCAGCCTTGTAATCCGCGAAGTAGAATACAACGAATATCGAACGATTCTGGAGAAGCGATATATCAGCAATAAGTCTTGGCCAGAAATTGCTGTAGAGCTTGGGTATAACCTTCGCCATCTTTATCGCTTACATGATGCAGCGCTAAACAAAGTAAGAATTCCTGAAGATGTCACTGTATGTCACTATTAGTCCAAGTGCAATCATGTTAATGTTAAGGTAGCGAAAAGCATCAAGGCGAAGCCTCGCGGGAGAAATCCTGTGGGGCTTTTCTTATGCCCCGAAAGTGAGGTGAACCCATGCCATATAAACCAAAGCATCCCTGCGCCTACCCCGGCTGCGGTCGGCTCGCTGAGCGTGAGCAATACTGCGCCGAGCATCAAAAGGTCGTGGACAAACAATACAACCAGTACCAGCGCGACCCCAAGTCCAACAAACGCTACGGCAGAAGCTGGAAGCGCATCCGCGACCGCTACATCAAGTTGCATCCCCTTTGTGAGGAATGCGAGAGGCAAGGCAAACTGACGCCTGCCGAAGAAGTCCACCACATCCTTCCGCTTTCCAAGGGCGGTGGCAACGAAAAAAGCAATCTGATGGCTCTTTGTAAATCCTGTCACTCCCGAATTACTGCTGAGAGTGGTGACCGGTGGGGGTAGTCAAATCTCTAAAACTATTCAAAGCGGACAGCGGCGTGGGGCTTCGTGTTGAAAAACGCGCTTTCAAACGAGGGAATAGCCCCAGCCCTGCAAAGTGAGGTGATATTTTTGGCAAAAGACGGTACCAACCGTGGCGGTGCTCGTATCGGCGCGGGCGCAAAAAAGAAGCCATTAGCCGACAAAATTGCCGAGGGCAATCCCGGCGGCAGAAAACTGACGGTGATGGAATTTCAAGATACGGCAGATCTCAAAGGCCTTGAAATGCCTGAACCAAACAAAATGCTCGAGGCCATACAAAAAGACGGTAAGACGCTCGTCGCAAGTGAAATCTACAAATCCGCCTGGACTTGGCTGAACGAACGTGGCTGTGCGGTGCTTGTCGCACCGCAGCTTCTGGAGCGGTACGCCATGAGCGTGGCCAGGTGGATTCAGTGCGAGGAAGCAGTCACTGAATACGGCTTTCTGGCAAAGCACCCCACTACAGGCAATGCAATTCAGAGCCCCTATGTAGCGATGGGCCAGAACTACATGAACCAAACAAACCGCCTGTGGATGGAGATTTTTCAGATCGTAAAAGAAAACTGCACCGGCGAGTACAGCGGTGTGAATCCGCAAGATGATGTTATGGAGCGGCTCTTAACCGCCCGGAAAGGAAAATGATATGGCGAAATATAAAACTTCTGAAAGTGTATGCAAGGGTCACCCGGATAAGCTCTGCGACCTGATTGCAGACAGCATTCTTGATGCGTGTCTTCGCAAAGATAAATCTTCCCGTGTGGCCTGCGAGGTCATGGCGACAAAGGGCAAAATCATCGTAGCGGGCGAAATCACCTGCTCGAAAAAAGTAGACATCCGCTGGGTGGTCCGTAGAGTTCTTGAGGAGGTCGGCTACAATCCGTGGAAGTTCATTGTGTTTGTATTCGTCCACCAGCAAAGCAAGGATATCGCTGGTGGTGTGGATCAGGCGCTAGAATCTCGAGCTGGAGATACCTCTTGGTATTCCATGCTCGGCGCTGGCGACCAAGGTACTATTTACGGCTATGCCACAGATGAGACGGTAGAAAAACTTCCGCTCCCTCTCGTATTTGCTCATGGCATTTGTCAAAAGATCGATAGCACCATGAAAAATGGCGTCATCAAAGGCATTGGTCCTGATGGCAAAGCCCAGGTCACTGTCGAGTATGAGGATGACAAGCCCAAGCGCATCAAAACGATTATTGTTTCTGTGCAGCACCGCGCTGATAAGGATTTGGAGATTCTCCGCAGTGAGATCATCTCCCAAGTGCTGTGGCCGGTGTTCGAGAAGTTCCCATTTGACGATGCGACTGAAATCCTCATCAATCCCTCCGGCCGTTTTGTCGAGGGAGGACCTGCAGCTGACACCGGTTTGACCGGTCGAAAGATAATGGTCGATAGCTATGGCGGACTTGCTGCTCATGGAGGCGGTGCGTTCTCTGGAAAAGACCCGACGAAGGTTGACCGCTCCGGTGCCTACATGGCACGGGCTATCGCAAAGAACATCGTCAGGTGTGGTTATGCCAAACGCTGTCAGGTGGCTATCTCCTATGCCATCGGTAAGGCTGACCCCGTTGCGGTTGAAATTGATACCTTCGGTACGGGTACTGTTTCTGATGAGATTCTTCGCAAAGCGGTCCTCGAGGTTTTTAACCTGCGTCCTGCGGCAATCATCGAAACGCTGAGTTTGCGAGATCCCATTTACGCAGATACAGCAACCTATGGCCATTTCAGTGGAACACTTTCTCGCTGGGAATGGCTGGACCGTTATATAGAATTACGAGAGGCGGTAAAAAAATATGCTGATTGAGAAAAAGAATACCGCCGAGCTCCTGCCTGCGGACTACAATCCCCGCAAGGACTTAAGGCCCGGCGATCCGGAATACGATAAGCTGAAGCGCTCAATTGAACAGTTCGGATACGTCGAGCCGGTCATCTGGAATAAGGTGACCGGCTGTGTTGTAGGTGGGCACCAGCGTTTGAAGGTGCTCATCGACATGGGCATCACCGAAGTCGAGTGCGTAGTGGTCGAGATGGATGTCGAGAAAGAAAAGGCACTCAACATCGCGCTGAACAAGATTTCCGGCGAATGGGACAAAGAAAAACTAGCTCTGCTCATTGCAGATTTGCAAGGCGCGGACTTCGATGTATCGCTCACAGGCTTTGATCCCTCCGAACTGGACGATCTGTTTAAGGATAGCATCAAAGACGGCATCCACGATGATGATTTTGATGTGGAAGCAGAGCTTAGGGAACCTCGCATCACCAAGCTCGGTGATGTCTGGACCCTTGGTCGGCACCGACTGGTATGTGGCGACAGCACCAAGAAGGACACCTTTGATTTGCTGATGGCCGGTGCCAAAGCCAATCTCGCGATCACCGATCCGCCTTACAACGTCAACTATGAAGGCAGCGCTGGTAAAATCAAAAACGACAATATGGGTAACGACGCCTTCTACCACTTTCTGCTCGATGCCTTTACAAACACCGAAGCGGTTATGGCGGATGATGCCAGCATCTACGTATTCCACGCCGACACCGAAGGGCTGAATTTCAGGAGAGCCTTTGTGGATGCCGGTTTTTATTTATCTGGTTGCTGCATCTGGAAGAAGCAGTCGTTAGTTCTGGGGCGCTCTCCATACCAATGGCAACACGAGCCTGTGCTCTACGGTTGGAAGAAAACCGGAAAGCATCAGTGGTACACCGGCCGGAAGGAAACCACCATCTGGGAGTTCGACAAGCCTAAGAAAAATGGCGATCACCCGACCATGAAGCCGGTCCCGCTCTTGGCGTATCCGATTATGAACAGCAGCATGAGTAACACCATGGTGCTTGATCCCTTTGGCGGCAGCGGTTCAACGCTCATCGCCTGCGAACAGTCTGACCGCTCCTGCTATACCATTGAGCTTGATGAGAAGTTCTGCGATGTTATCGTCAAGCGCTACATCGAACAGGTCGGCACGGCTGATAGGGTTTCTGTCCAGCGCGATGGTTTGCTCTACTCCTATGCAGAGGTGACAGCCACCAAGGACAGCCATGCCTGACGATAGCATTTCTTATGATGATCGGCTCTTCCTCCGACTCGATTTGGCACATATATTTCTCGAAAATCACTTGCTATAAAGTGCCTTTAGAGTGATGTATGTACATACCAAAACGATAGGAGGTTTTGTAAATGGAAATCAAGTACAACGTAACTGGACCCGACCGCAAGCGACTGGTACAGGCCATCGCGATGATTCTCGAAAGTGACACCAAGTACCTCGGCGTTCCATCCTGTGCTTATCAGGTGGACAACTTCACCATCAACAAGGATGGCATCCTCTCATTCGACGACCACGCCAACAGCGGCGCGGCTGAGCAGCTTATCGAACGCCTTTGCGATATGGGCTTTGAAGCTGAGATTGAGGAAGTCACAGATGCCCTTTGCATGGAGCTTCCGCTGAAAGACACGACAGAGGCGGCGATCGACAACCTGCGCAGGATGGTGGACAGTAAAGCGACGCTCATTAAAAAAGCACTCGGTGCTGATAGCTTGGAAATTGAGGTCACCGAGGAGCGTATCCGCTTCCCTTGGTTCGATCGCATTCCGGAGCCTGAGGTCATCAGTGCAACTACTCATTTCCTTAGGCATATGCTTGATGCAGCGAAGAGCCATAAGCGTGTGACTGCCAAGGAAAAAGAAACAGACAATGAGAAATATGCCTTCCGCTGCTTCCTCCTTCGACTCGGCTTCATTGGTGATGAGTTCAAGGAAACGCGCCGGACGCTTCTTCGGAACCTGACCGGTAGTGCTGCATTTCGAACGGGAGCCAAGAAAGGCTTCAGTACAGAGGACCTCGACGCCGCTACCGACGACCCCGCTGTAGTAGAAGCGGTAAATGCCCTGCTGAATGGAAAGGAGGCAACTGATGATGAGATTTCCGAATAAAGATGTGGTCGAGCGCATCCGCCGTCAATTTCCGGTCGGTTGCCGCGTTGAGCTTCTTCGCATGGATGATGTGCAGGCTCCGCCCATCGGCACCAAAGGCACTGTAACCGGTGTGGATGACACAGCAAGCATCATGGTTAGCTGGGACAACGGTAGCGGACTGAACGTGGTCTATGGCGAGGACCTTTGCCGGAGGTGCGATGATGACCGATAAGGTGCGAAAGCAGATCTTGGCCATACGCGACACCGGTCTGACGAATATGTTTGATGTAGTAGCGGTTCAGCGTATCGCAAACGACATGGGCTTTTATGAGCTGGTTGTGTACCTCGAAGAAAACCGCAAGGAATATGCCCACTTCATCCTGACCGGCGAGGCGTAAAACACATCCCTTGCATCACGATATTTGGTGGATTTTTATCTCTGAATTGACTTGCTATTGTGTGCTTTCAGAGCGAATATACACATACAAAAACGAAGGGAGTGCACACCATGTGGAAAGAAGGAAGCCTTAAGATTCAAAACAGCATTTTTCATTACTGGATGAAGGTTTACGAGGAAGGTTCCCAGTTTGGAATCGACGGTGGCAGGATCAGCAAGCTGATGCTAAAGCGTGATGGCAAGGTCGTATGCAACTACGACAGGGGCTGGGACATAGAGCCCGCCGACCCAGACACTCAGCTTGCCCTTGAACTACTGCTACACAAGGAAAACAGATAACACAAACAAACTACAGCTTCTTGGAACATGAGCCAATCGGCTCTGTTCCTCGTCATGCAGCCAATATGGGCTGTATTTTTTATGCCCTGCAAAAGGAGGCGACGGCGTATCAGAAAATTGAAGAAATACTCTCCAACCCGATTTAAAGCATCGGATTCAATCTATGACAAGGCTCTGGCCGATTACGCCGTGTCCTTTATTGAGGCGCTCTCCCACACCAAGGGCACCTGGGCCGGTAAGCCTTTTGAGCTGATTGACTGGCAGGAACGGATTATTCGAGACATCTTTGGCACCATTAAGCCCAATGGCTATCGGCAGTTCAACACAGCGTATGTGGAAATCCCAAAGAAGATGGGTAAATCAGAGCTCGCTGCTGCGGTCGCCCTACTGCTGACCTGTGGTGACAACGAGGAACGCGCCGAGGTCTACGGTTGCGCCGCTGATCGCAATCAGGCCTCTATCGTTTTTAACGTTGCTGCGGATATGGTGCGGATGTGCCCGGCGCTCGCAAAACGAGTCAAGATCCTTGATTCCATGAAACGGCTTGTTTATTTACCGACTGGAAGCACTTATCAGGTACTGTCTGCCGACGTTGGCAACAAGCACGGTTTCAATACCCATGGCGTGGTATTCGACGAACTGCATACTCAGCCTAACCGAAAGCTCTACGATGTTATGACCAAAGGTAGCGGTGATGCGAGGATGCAGCCGCTTTATTTTTTGATCACGACCGCCGGAGACAACCAGAACAGCATCTGTTGGGAGGTCCATCAGAAGGCCCTGGATATCATTGACGGCAGAAAAAACGACCCGACCTTCTATCCGGTCATATATGGTGCAGCGCAAGAGGACGACTGGACTGATCCAAAGGTCTGGAAAAAAGCCAATCCCTCCCTCGGTATTACCGTCGGCTTAGATAAGGTCAAAGCGGCCTTTGAGTCTGCCCGCCAGAATCCCGCAGAGGAGAACAGCTTCAGGCAGCTCCGCTTGAACCAATGGGTCAAGCAGGCTGTACGCTGGATGCCGATGGACAAATGGGATGCCTGCGCTTTTGCGGTCGATCCGGAAGCCTTACGAGGCCGGGTTTGCTACGGTGGTCTTGACCTTTCCTCATCCACCGACATTACTGCCTTTGTTTTGGTATTCCCACCGCTGGACGAGGATGACAAGTATGTCGTGCTTCCGTTCTTCTGGATACCGGAGGACAACATCGATTTGCGTGTGCGGCGTGACCATGTGAATTACGATGTCTGGAAAAAGCAAGGCTACCTTTTAACTACCGAAGGCAATGTGGTCCACTATGGCTTCATCGAGAGCTTTATTGAGGAGCTGGGTACTAAATACAATATTCGCGAGATCGCCTTTGACCGGTGGGGCGCTGTACAGATGGTCCAGAACCTTGAGGGCATGGGCTTTACAGTTGTTCCGTTCGGTCAGGGCTTCAAGGATATGAGTCCGCCGACCAAGGAACTCATGAAGCTAACCTTAGAACAGAGGCTTGCCCACGGCGGTCATCCGGTCCTTCGCTGGATGATGGATAACATCTACATCCGTACCGATCCGGCAGGCAACATCAAAGCGGACAAAGAGAAATCCACCGAGAAAATCGACGGCGCTGTCGCCACCATTATGGCGCTTGATCGGGCGATTCGATGCGGCAATGAAAGTGGCACTTCGGTCTATGATGATCGTGGCCTGCTTGTTTTTTAGTAAAGGAGAGTGATGTCTATGGGAATACTTCAAGGAATATTCAAGGCGCGTGACAAGCCTCAAGATGCCCTCGGTGGCAGCCGCTACAGCTTCTTTTTCGGAAGCACCAGCGCGGGAAAGCCGGTCAATGAACAGACGGCCATGCAAATGACAGCAGTATACAGCTGCGTGAGGATATTGTCTGAAACATTGGCGGGGCTTCCGCTCCATATATATCAATACAATGATTCCGGAGGCAAGGAAAAACACCTCAAACACCCACTATACAAGCTGCTTCATGATGAACCAAATCCTGAGATGACTTCCTTTGCGTTTAGAGAAACGCTGATGAGTCATCTTTTATTATGGGGGAATGCCTACGCACAGATCATTAGAAACGCACGTGGCGAGGTTGTTGCACTTTATCCGCTGATGCCAAACAAAATGACAGTCGATCGTGATTCAAACGGTCGGCTTTTCTATTTGTACCAGCGCGGCAACGAGGACACACCCTCTCTTGGCAAGGACAGTCAAGTCTACCTGGCACCATCCGATGTTTTGCATATTCCTGGCCTCGGCTTTGATGGTCTGGTCGGTTACTCTCCCATCGCAATGGCGAAAAATGCCGTGGGACTAGCCATTGCCACTGAGGAATACGGTGCGAAGTTCTTCGCTAACGGAGCGGCTCCGGGCGGAGTGTTGGAACACCCTGGCACCATCAAGGACCCACAGAAGATTAAGGAATCCTGGAACGCTGCCTATCAGGGCAGCGGCAATTCTCACCGAGTGGCCGTTCTCGAGGAAGGCATGAAGTATCAGCCCATCGGGATCTCACCGGAACAGGCGCAGTTTCTGGAGACGAGAAAATTCCAGATCAATGAAATCGCCCGAATCTTCAGGGTGCCACCTCACATGCTAGCCGACCTTGAGAAATCGTCCTTCTCTAACATCGAACAGCAATCACTTGAGTTCGTGAAATACACACTTGACCCTTGGGTAGTGCGCTGGGAACAGTCCATGTGTCGCGCCCTGCTCATGGATAGTGAAAAGCCGAAGCTGTTCATTAAGTTCAATGTAGATGGGCTGCTTCGCGGAGATTATGTGAGCCGGATGAGTGGTTACGCCACCGCACGTCAGAACGGCTGGATGAGCGCCAATGACATCCGGGAGCTTGAGAACCTGGACCGCATCCCGGCAGAGCTCGGTGGCGACCTCTACCTCATCAACGGCGCCATGACCAAACTTCAGGACGCGGGTGCGTTCGCAAATATAAAAGAAACGGAGGAAACCGAATGAAGAAATTCTGGAACTGGGCACGGGATGATAATTCCGGTGTTCGAACACTCTACCTTGACGGCGTGATTGCCGAAGAGTCGTGGTTTGATGATGATGTCACCCCTAAGGCATTTAAAGCAGAGCTTACTGCTGGTGAAGGTGACCTTGTTATATGGCTCAACTCTCCCGGCGGAGATTGTATTGCGGCAAGTCAGATCTACACCATGCTTATGGATTACAAAGGCAAGGTTACCGTGAAGATCGATGGCATTGCAGCATCTGCTGCATCCGTAATTGCTATGGCTGGAACGACCGTACTGATGGCACCGACTGCCCTCATGATGGTGCATAACCCGCTGACTGTTGCCATTGGTGACAGTGAGGAAATGCAAAAGGCCATCTCAATGCTCTCGGAGGTTAAGGAAAGTATCATTAACGCCTACGAGATCAAAACAGGACAGTCACGGGCAAAGCTATCACACCTGATGGATGCGGAAACCTGGCTCAATGCTAAGAAAGCCATCGAGCTTGGTTTTGCAGACGGCATCTTGGAGGACGAAAAGAAGCGATCACAGACCGATGATTTCACCTATGCCTTCAGCCGCAGAGCCGTTACCAACTCTCTGCTGGGCAAGGTAAAGCCCAGGCTGCCTAAACAACAAACGGGTACACCGATTGAGTCGCTGGAGAAGCGGCTCTCTTTAATTCAACACTAATTTTGAGGAGGAAAATACTATGAACAAAATTCTTGAACTGCGTGAGAAACGCGCAAAGGCGTGGGAAACAGCTAAAGCATTTTTAGATACCAAACGCGGCGCGGATGGCATCGTTTCAGCTGAGGATACCGCCGTTTACGACAAGATGGAAGCGGATGTGGTCGCCCTTGGCAAGGAAATCGATCGTCTTGAAAAGCAAGAAGCACTGGACCGCGAGCTTTCAAAGCCACTTAACACACCACTTACTGGAAAACCTATCTTCCAGGGTATGGAATCCAAAGGAGGCAGAGCTTCTGCTGAATACCAGAAAGCCTTCTGGAATGCCATGAGAACCCGTTCTGGTGAAGGGCTTGATCCTGTGATTAAGAACGCACTGCAGATCGGTACTGACACTGAAGGTGGCTATCTTGTACCAGATGAATTTGAGCGTACCCTCATTGAAGCCCTGGATGAAGAGAATATCTTCAGAAAGCTGGCCAACGTCATTTCCACTTCTTCTGGCGATCGCAAGATTCCAGTAGTAGCTTCCAAGGGTACTGCTTCTTGGATTGATGAAGAAGGTGCAATTCCTGAAAGTGATGACAGCTTTGGACAGGTTTCTATTGGTGCTTACAAGCTAGGTACCATGATCAAGGTATCGGAAGAGCTTCTAAATGACAGCGTGTTTAATCTTGAAAACTATATCGCCAGGGAATTTGCAAGACGTATCGGTAATAAAGAAGAAGATGCCTTCTTTACAGGAGATGGTTCCGGTAAACCTACAGGTATTCTTGCTGCCACTGGTGGTGCGCAAATCGGTGTAACCGCTGCAAGTGCCACTGCCATTTCGATTGATGAGATTTTGGATCTCTTCTACTCTCTTAAATCGCCTTATAGAAACAAGTCAGTGTTCGTAATGAATGATGCCACCATTAAGGCAATTAGGAAGCTGAAAGATGGTCAGGGTCAGTATATCTGGCAGCCTTCACTTCAGGCAGGAACACCAGATACCATTCTGAACAGACCTGTTTACACTTCATCCTACGTTCCTACCATCGCTGCATCTGCAAAGTC
>Ga0194137_10000188_pt1 | contig 42520 bp, 41 predicted proteins | sample TARM_MetaG_T3_14_FD_134025 | JGI IMG/M metagenome (GOLD analysis project Ga0194137, IMG submission 134025) | Freshwater microbial communities from Pennsylvania, USA, analyzing microbe dynamics in response to fracking - TARM_MetaG_T3_14 (version 2) | ecosystem: Environmental > Aquatic >...
AATACTTTAACACCATACAACGAAAGTATTAGACAAAAATTTTCTATGAACAGTCCCCAGTGATTCCACTAGGGACTTTTTTATTTTGTCTAGACGTCCTTCAGTTGACGCTTACGAATATAATCGTTATTTTTTCTTTTTAAAAATTAAGACTATTTTTTTGTTTATTAAATATGATTAATTTACGTTATTAAATATGATTAATTTACGTTATTTTATAGGTTTTAGTATAAAATTATGTTATTATATTTTGTTAATAGAAACTACTTGGAGGCTTATTATGAATAAAGTATTGAATATGGTAATAATAGGGTTGTTAATTACTATCATTGTTGGGTGTTCTAATCAAAATACAGTTAAATTACCTAATTTAGAAGGTGAAAATAAGACTGAAATTGAGCTCGTCATGGTTGATTTAGCGCTTGACCCTGCATTTGTGGTTAATGATACGGTTGAAATGGAACAATCAAATATGTTTATTGAATATGGTCAATTTTTAGAAGCAGGTGATGAGGTAAAAATCGGAAGTTATATTCCAGTTAATGTTTCTAAGACAATCATTGATGAAAGTTTGTTTTTTGAACCGACGGATATCGTTTATGATGGTCCTCGTTTGGATGATTCATTCTTTGATTTTGACTGGACAACTGAAACAAACGGAAACGTTATAGGCACTGGAAAAGCTTTTGAGGTGGAATATGAAAGTGGTCGTTGGAGTGATTCAAGAGCTGGTGGATGTATTGATGGGGATACGACTGTTTTTACTTATCCTGATGAAATGGCGCAACATATTACATCAAGTACACCAAGTACAAGATATTTTAACGTTGATACGCGTGAAACCTATCCTGGTAGTGAGGAAGAGTTCGGACAACCTGCGACACAATATGTTTGTGCGTTATTAGCAGAAGCAGAAACCATTGTGTTACAAACTGATCCTGGTGATAATATCGTGGGTAATTATGGTCGTTTTCTTGCGTGGGTTTGGGTTTTACTACCTAGTGAGGATGAGTATCAACTTGTAAACTATAACATTGTTAGACAAGGATTAGGGACGGTTGAGTATCTTTATGGAGCTGGTGAAACTGACGTTACCGTTTATGGAGATAAAACTTACACAGAATGGATGTTTCAAGCAGAGAGTTTGGCAATGGAGGAGTCTTTAGGAATTCACGGGGATTTACTTGATTATTATTGGGATTATGAAAATGATGCACCACACCCAACTCGATGGCCTTAAGGCGTAGTTAACTGTTTTAACTAATTTGATTAGTTTGATTATATTAGGAGTGAGAAGGATGTATACTAAATTATTAGAAAAAATTGCTATGTACGACACAATAATTATTCATCGTCATAAGGAACCAGATTTAGATGCGCTTGGTTCACAACTTGGATTAAGAGCCCTTATTGTTGAAAATTATAAAAACAAAAATGTTTATTGTGTTGGTGATGAAAACCAGTACAGCTTTATTGGAACGATGGATACAATCAGTGATAGTGTTTATGATAATGCTTTAGCCATAATTACAGATGTAGCAGGAGAAAATAGGGTTAGTGATCAGCGTTTTAAATTAGCAAAAGAAACGATCGTTATAGATCACCATCAAAATGATACAGATTTTGCGGATATTTTTATTCATGATGATTCGCGTATTGCTACGTGCCAAATGTTAACAGAAATGGCCATGAATCATAATTTGACTGTAAGTGAAGATGCAGCAACCTATTTGTTTGCGGGACTGGTGACTGATTCAGGAAGGTTTATGTATCCAGCAACTGATCATTTAACCTTTGAGGCCGCAGCGTTCTTAGCTAAAAATGGCGCACGTATTCAATCGATTTATGATGATTTATACATAGAAGATTTGAGTTTCAAGAAATTAAAAGGCTATTTTATCAATGAATTTAACACGACATCGAATAATGTGGCATACATGAAAAATGATCGAACTTTAAAAGATCAGTTTAATGTATCTAGTTTTGCGATTAGTCGTGGAATGGTTAACCAAATGGCTGGGATTAAAGGAATTCCAATTTGGGTAAATTTTACTGAATATGATAGTGGCGATATTATCTGTGAAATAAGAAGTAAAGAACTGCCTGTTGTCCAAATTGCAAAAAAATATGGCGGCGGCGGGCATGCGCTTGCGTGTGGATGTACGCTATCATCATGGGAAGAAACAGACCAAGTATTAAATGATTTAAACAAACTTTTAGAAAGGAATGATTAATATGAATAAAGCATTATTGACACAAATTCATGATCAAATTAAAACATTTGAAACAATTATTATTACACCACACGCAAGACCTGATGGAGATTGTATGGGGACCGCGTTTGGATTAAAAGATATCATTCAATCAACCTATCCAGATAAAAATGTTTATGTAACAGGAGAAGAAGCGGAATATGTAAAATTTTTAGGCCGTGTTGATGAGATAGAAGATGAGATTTTTAAAGAGGCATTGGTTATTGCGGTTGACACCGCAAATAAAGACCGAGTTGCAGATCAACGCTTTAAGACAGGAAAGTTTATCATTAAAATGGATCATCATATTTTAGTTGATTCATACGGAGACATTGAATATGTAGATACCACAAGAGCGGCTGCGACACTTATTATTTTAGATTTGTTTTATCTGTTTAAAGATGAATATAAAATGAGCCCGATGGGTGCGCAAGCCTTGTATACGGGAACATTAACTGATACAGGACGCTTTAAATATTCTAATGTAGATGGTGACACGTTTAGACGGGTTGCGATGCTTTATGATGTAGGATTAGAAACGGAACCTATCTATAAACACCTTGATACAAAAAGTGAAGCAATGGTTAGGTTTAAAGGCTATGTTTTGTTAAACTACAAAAAAACCGAAGATGGTGTGGCCTATATTGAATTAACGGAAGAGTTAATTAATGAATATAATGTAAGCATTGAAGAAGCGAGTAGGTTAGTTAATGAATTAAGTGTATTTGAAGACTGTCCAATTTGGGTTTTATTTGCTGAATATGAAGAAAAAATCGTACGCGCAAGAATAAGAAGTAAAGGACCTGCAATTAATACTGTAGCGAACCAATTTGATGGTGGAGGACACGCGATGGCAAGTGGGGCGAACCTAGGAACATGGGATCGTGCTAAAGAATTACTTGTAGTTCTTAATGAAACAGCAAAAAAGTATAAACAAGAAAATCAATAAGTGCCTAATGGCACTTTTTTTGTTAAGATTATGTTAAGTTCATGTAATAAATATATTCTATCAATGTAAATTGATTCAATTTATGCTAAACTTTATGTGATTGAAAGGATGATGAATATGTTGTTGAATGTAGCAATAGACTGGACAGAAACTATTTTCTTAATTGTAGGTGGCCTAGGTGTATTTTTATTCGGTATTTACTACATGGGAGAGAGTTTAAAATTAATTGCAGGAAGTAAACTGAAATTATTGATAGAAAAAACGACCAATACGCCATTAAAAGGAATTTTTATGGGGATATTGGTGACAACACTACTCCAAACCAGTTCAGGGACAACAGCCTTAACTGTTGGGCTTGTTCGTGCAGGTCTCATGACATTACCCCAAGCGGTCGGTGTTATTATTGGGTCTAATATAGGGACCACGGTCACAAGTTTCTTAATTGGTTTAAATATGAAAGCTTTAGCGCTTCCTATCATGGGTGTAGGAGCATTATTAACATTCTTTATGAAAAAGAAAAAACCTAAACGTCTCGGTGGTGTAATTTTAGGATTCGGGATGATTTTTTATGGACTTGACTTAATGGGTGGAGCGCTCAAAGTTTTTGCAGAATTTAACGCATTTAGACAAGCATTATTGTTTGTAAGTGACATACCAATTTTAGGTGTTGGTGTAGGAGCATTATTAACAGCTGCAGTGCAATCTAGTACGGCAACCATTGGAATTTTGCAAGAATTATATACAACCGGATATGTCCCACTAATAGGTGCGATTGCAATTGTTTTAGGGAGTAATATTGGAACAACCATTACAGCGATCTTATCAAGTCTTGGAGGAAGTACTGCGGCAAAAAGAACGGCAGCGATTCACGTGATGTTTAATGTTGTTGGTAGCGTTGTTTTCTTAATTATAATAGTGCCTTATGCAGCATTTATCGGTTGGTTACAAGATATCTTATTTGGCGGAGAAACGGTTGCGATGACGATTTCTCTTGCGCATATATTCTTTAATGTATTTAATACCATCGTCTTTTATTTCTTAATTAAACAGATGGTGGCGATTAGTAAACGTATTATTCCAGGGACTGAATTAGATGTTGTAGTTAATGTAGATTCATTAGAAGAGTCACTGATTAATGAATCACCAGTATTAGCCCTTGAAAATGCAAAACGTGTTATTTACTCTATGGGTGAAGTGACTTATAATATGTATACATTCGCGATGCGTTATTCTTTTGAAAATAATCCAAAGTTTTTAGAAACAGGCCGTGAACTTGAAGAAATGGTGGATACTATTGATCAAAAAGTTCATGATTATTTGGTTCAGTTATCAGTGATGGATTTAGCAGATAAAAGTGCTCATGAACAATCATCATATATTGATGCGATTAGAGATTTTGAACGCATTGCAGACCATTGTCAAAACTTATTTGATTTCTTTGAGTTTAGATATGAAAACAAGAAAGTATTAAGTGAAGAAGCAATTAAAGATTTAGAAACCTTATATGATTATGTGTTAGAAACTTTAAACTTAACCCTAGAAACATTTAATCATACGGATAAAATAAAAGCACAAAAAGTCTTAGAACATGAAGATATGATTGATACTTTAGTTAAAAAGTATCGTAAGCGTCATGTTAAACGTACTTCTACTGTAAAAGAAGGAAATATTGATGATGATTTATTCGTTGATATTTTGAGTAATGTTGAGCGTATTGGCGATCACTGTCAAAATATTGTAATGAACGTGTTACAAGATCACTATTATATTGAAGAAAAAATGGTTCACATAAAAGGATAAGGTGACAGCATGGCAAAAATATTAGTTATCGAAGATGAACAAAGTATTTTAAAGATGATTGCATACGATTTAAAACAATTCGACTATGAAGTGGATACAGCAAGTGATGGCTTAAAAGGGTATGAAATGGCTAAAACAAATCATTATGATATTATTGTTTTGGATTTAATGTTACCTGGAATGAACGGCCTTACAATTGCTGAAAAGTTAAGAGAAAAGCAAGTTAAGTCTTATATCATGATGTTAACGGCTATGGATGATGAATACCAAAAAGTCCACGGCTTTGAAGTAGGCGCAGATGATTATATTACAAAGCCATTCTCTCCAAGAGAATTAACAGCGAGAATTAAAGCGGTTCTAAGAAGACTTGACAATTCTAATAAGGTAGATTTAATCGAATATGAAAATATTAAGCTTAATACCTTGAGCTACGAAGCTTTCGTAAATGACGAAAAAATAGATTTAACCTTAAAAGAATTTGAATTACTTCAATATATGATTGAACATAAAGGTAAAGCCTTATCAAGAGATCAACTCTTAACTAAATTATGGGGTTACAATTATGATGGCGATACAAGAGTTGTCGATGTACACATTTTTAAACTGCGTGAAAAAATCGTTGATGGAAGCGAACGTATAAAAACAGTTAGAGGCATAGGCTATAAATTAATTTAATGACTTTACAACACTTATCAGTTAATTAACATAAGTCTCATTATATTTTAATATTCATTGTGTATACTACGAGTGAAGTTAAAATATAAGGAGGCTTTTTTGATGAAAAAAGTTTGGAGTTTTGCATTAATTATTATGATAACTATGGTATTAGCAGCATGTAATGGGTCAGAGGATTTAGGAACAATTAACGTTTATACAAGAGATACCTCATCAGGAACAAGAGATGGGTTTATGAATGGAATTGACTTTGGTGATGCGAGTGCAAACGATAGTTTATTAGTTGATGGATTTATCACGAATGATAATAACGGAATTATGACAGCAATGACTACAGATACTGCAGGAATTGGGTATGTTTCGCTTGCAAGTTTAAATCAAACGGTTAAAGGCTTAAACTTTAATGGAGTTGAGCCAACCATTGAAAATGTTATGAATGACTCTTATGGGTTAAAACGACCATTCAATTATATGGTTCGTTTAGAAGATGACTTTGAAAATGATCGTGAACGTGATTTAACATATGCATTCATTGCATTTTTAGAAAGTAATGATGGAGCCGATGTTATTAATGATGAAGGCGCAGTTTCAGTCAGTGCTACAGGGAATTTCTCAGATATTCGTGAAGACTATCCGGTATGTGACTTAGATAATAGTGAGTACACATTGAATTTTGGAGGATCTGATGCAATTCAATCAATTGCTGAGGCATTAAGTGATGCTTTTAGTCCACGATGTGGCAATGTTAATACCGTGAATGACCATACAGGAAGTTCAGACGGATATAAACGTACACAAGGTGAAGAAAAAGATGGTGTCAACGCAAAACATGTTGGTTATGCATCTAGACCATTCCGTGGAGAAGAATTAAGTAACGATGAATCAACAAGAGGTCAATTAGCTTGGGATGCGATTGTTGCGATTGTCCACAACGATAATCCTTTAAATAATATTACCGCAGATGAATTAAAACGTATTTATTCTGGAGATATTACTGAATGGAGTACATTAACTGAATAATATATTAAGACCTTATTTAAGGGCTTTTTTGACGAGGTGAGAAAATGCGTACAAAATCATATCGATTAAGTAAAATTGATAGTATTACAGAAAATGGATTAAGTATATTTGCAGTGATTAGCGCAAGTATGATTGTATTAATAAGTTTATTTATAACGTTAAAAGGGATTTTGCCCTTTATCACAGATAATGACGGATTAGGAAGTGTAAATCTGTTTAGATTTTTAACCAGTACGGTTTGGTTAAAAGGAGAAACATTTGTGAGTACAGCATATGGCGCTGGGTTTTTAGTGGTTCAAACACTTTATATTGCTTTTTTATCACTGATGCTGGCATTTCCAATTGGTGTACTAACCGCTTTATTTATTGCAAAAATTGCGCCCAAAAATATAGCGAGGATATTTCGAACAATCATTGAATTATTAACCGCAATTCCTTCTATTGTGTTTGGGCTTGTTGGGGCAGGACTCATTCTGCCATGGGTCTATAGACTAGCAAGAGCTTTTAATTTTCAAAGTGGTGGAGGAAACGGCACACTGAGTGTTGTTATAGTCTTGGCCCTTATGAGTATTCCAACAATCACTGCTGTAAGTGAAGTTGCGATTAGGAGTGTAGATCGCTCATTAGAAGATGCATCCTTAGCCCTTGGAGCTACAGCGTCACAAACCCGGTTTAAAATTACCTTACTAGCCGCAAAAAGTGGAATCTTTTCAAGTGCTATTTTAGCTATCGGCCGTGCACTAGGTGAGGCTACTGCGATTAGTTTGGTTGCTGGAAATGCAAGAAGTGGTCCGAATTTTGGGTTATTCGACATTACCAGTACTATCACATCGACTATGTTGCAAGGAATGAAAGAAACAAGCGGGATTGATTATGATATTCGTTTTTCACTCGGTATTTTGTTGATGGTCGTTATATTAGTGACGAATCTTGCCTTAAATTTTGTTAAAAAGAAAGTAGGGAATATGCATGACTAAAAAAGTAAAGATTTTGGGAATGGTTTTAGATGGCTTTACTTATTTTTCTGCTATCTTAACTGCACTTGCTTTGTTTATGATCATGGGCTTCGTTTTTAGAAATGGGTTTTCCCTACTTAGCTTTGATTTACTAACAAAAGACTATCATGCAAATCACTATGTGGCTACATTAAACGAAGATGAATCCATTACATTCACAAATCCTGGAATAGATGAAGGTTATTTTGTAGAGCGCTATGGAATTATCATTAATGATACAAAAAATTTATCTGGGGATACGATAATCGAAGTTATTTATGTAGAGGAATACTCTCCTTTTAATGCATTAAACAATCAAAATGATCAAATAATTGCTTTAGAAGAAGGAATGCTTTTATCCAGGGTTACTTACGAGGAACATCCTACTTCTTTAACCAATCGTGGAGCTTATAGTATGGCAGAGGATTTAAACAATGAAGATCGCGTGATTCGAGAAGTCATGTTTTCGACTGTTGGTGGAGGAATAAGAGGGTCTCTCATCGCGACATTATACCTTATTGGATTAACCCTAATGATTGCGATGCCTTTTGGAATCTTATCGGCTGTTTATCTTAATGAATTTGCACCTAATAATAAACTGACAAGAACCATTCGTTCATTTATTGAAACACTAACTGGTGTGCCTTCAATCATATTTGGGCTATTAGGAATAACTGTTTTTGTACCTATTACTTCAAGTTTGACACAAGCAAATGGATCTAATTTAATAGCAGGGGCTCTTACACTGAGTGTCATTTTATTACCTGTAATCATTAGAACCACTGAAGAAGCATTACGAGTGGTCCCTAATGAACATAGATTTGCATCATTAGCACTGGGTGCTAATCATACGCAAACAACCTTTAAAGTCGTCTTACCCCAAGCATTAAGCGGGATTTTAACAGCTACATTTTTAGCTATTGGCCGTATTATTGGTGAAAGTGCTGCGTTAATATTTGTTTTAGGGACAGCTATTAAAGATAGAGTCAGTGTTTTTGAATCAGCAACACCACTTGCTGTACATATTTGGTCGATGATGACCGATGAACCAGCAAACATTGCACTATCTAGTACAGTGGCTATTATTATTTTATCGATTGTACTTATTCTTAATATTGGTATAAAACTTAGTGTGTTTTTTTGGAATAGAAAAAGGAGTGTTTCATAATGGATAAAGTGTTTCAAATTGATGATTTAAATTTGTTTTACGATGATTTTCAAGCATTAAAGCATATTGATTTAGAAATCTATAGAAATAAAATAACGGCGTTAATTGGACCTTCTGGATGTGGGAAAAGTACTTTTATTAGATGTTTAAACCGAATGAATGATTTAATTGATGGTGTAAAAATGGATGGGTGTATTCGTTTTGATGATGAAGTTTGTAATCTTGATGGCTATGATGTCATTAATTTAAGAAAGCGTGTTGGCATGGTATTTCAAAAACCGAATCCCTTTCCAATGAGTATCTTTGACAATATTGCGTATGGTCCTAGAAGACAAGGAGTTAAAGACAAAGCAACTTTAAAGGAAACGGTTATAAAATCCTTAAAACAAGCAGCACTTTATGATGAAGTAAAAGATGACTTAAATAAATCAGCATTATCATTGAGTGGTGGTCAGCAACAAAGACTTTGTATTGCAAGAGCACTTGCTATGGAACCAGAAGTATTATTAATGGACGAACCTACAAGTGCCCTAGATCCAATTGCTACTCAAAAAATAGAGGCATTAATTAGTGAGTTAAAAGAAAAATATACCATCGTCATTGTGACACATTCGATGCAACAAGCCGCTCGTATTTCAGATTATACAGCATTCTTTTATATGGGTGAGTTAAGAGAGTATGATGCAACGGATAAAATATTTAAAGCACCTAAGTTAAAACAAACTGAAGACTATATCACGGGAAGGTTTGGATAAAATGGAACGTATAAGATTTCAAGAAATGCTTTCACGTTTAAAAGGTGAAGTAACAAGTATGTTAAAAGATGTCACTGATCAGTTCAACCGATTATATGAGGCATTAGAATCAATGGATAAAACTAAAGCTGAAGCGATTATTAGTTTTGATGAAGCAATCAATGAAAAAGAAGATAAAATCAACGAAGATAGTTTCTTAATCATTGCTAAAGAATGCCCTGTTGCAAGTGATTTAAGAATGATTATGACGGCTATAAGAATTGCAAATGATTTAGAACGTATAGGAGATTATGCGTGCAACCTAGCTAAATACATCATTCATACAACAACCAAACACGAGTATAACAAAGCGATTCTAGATTATTTTAAACCGCTTATGGCAATGTTTGATATTATTCAGCACGCATATTTAGAAAACGATGTCGTAGAAGCATTAAAAGTTGCAAAAATGGATGAGAGAATTGATGGTATCTATGAAAATCATGTTAAGAAGTTTATACGCATTTTAAAACATGAAGTAGATATCAGTGCTAGCGAAGCAGGAAGAATCTTATTTGTTATTAAACAATTAGAGCGTACAGGTGATCACCTTACCAATATTTCAGAAGCGATTATTTATTGTGTCCGTGCAGAAAGACTAACATTAAATTAATCGGTTTGCTATAATGGTGTAAAAGGGTGTGGTTTTATGTTAAATTATAAAGAAATTGCTATAACAATGCTCATCTATTTAATAGGTGGGCTTTTAGTCTTATTTAGTGATGATATTTTAGTCGTAATAGCAGTTATTATTTTGTTAGGGGTCTTTCATCTTATTGCATTATATACAAAAGAACTTAAATATGAAGAAGAAAGAGAAAGTGAACAATCTAAATTACAATACAAACTGGATAAAACGAAACAAGAGACTTCTGAAACAACTACACAGTTTATGTCACTTATTGAAGTGATTGGAAGTGGTGTATTATTAATTGATGAAGAGGGTATAATTCAGCTAACAAACCAAACCTTTAATGAATATTTTCAACTATATGATGTTAAAGGAAAATCTTATAAGTCATTTGAACCGATTGATCAATTATATAAGGTTTTTCGAGAAGCTTATATTAGTGAACGAAAAGTAAGAGAACAAATTAATGTGAATAAACATTATTATGATTTGGTCTTTACGCCGATATTTGATAGTACTATCTATCGTGGGACATTGGTTTTAATTCATGATATAACACAACTGAAAACAGCAGAACAATTCCAAAAACAGTTTACTGCAGACGTTTCCCATGAATTGAAAAGTCCTCTTAGTGCAATTAAAGGATTCTCTGAAATTTTATCAAGAAATGAAGAAGTAAGTAAAGCAGAGGAAAAAGAGTTTATTGAACTAATTAATCATGAAGCATCTCGATTAGAAACTATTATTAATGACCTTTTAGTCATTGCTAAAATGGACCGTATTGATTATGAACTACATCTAGATGAAACCTCTATGGAAATGATGGTTCATGAAGCGGTTAAACTCTTGAAAAATGCTGCGAAGAAAAAATCGTTAGAGTTAAATGTAGAGGTAGAAGAGCATATTCTTATTGTTGATCAGGTAAAAATGCGACAAGTTGTGATTAATTTAATAAGAAACGCTATTAATTATACAGACAAAGGAACCGTTGATATAAAAGGATACACAACTGATAAATATTACATTATTGAAGTGACCGATACAGGGATTGGAATAAAGGATGAACATAAAGCATTAATTTTCAAAAGATTTTACCGTGTTGATGAGGCTAGAAGCAGAGATACAGGAGGCAGCGGTTTGGGACTCAGTATTATAAAAAATGTAGTAAAAAAACATGGTGGAAGGATTGAACTGACTTCTGAAATTAACAAAGGAAGTACTTTTAAAGTGTATTTACCGCTAAAAAAATAAATTCAAGGATTTTTGCTTGCAAGTGATAACTTAATCGTTTATAATACATACGCATAAAAAATAAACAAAAATTTGTGGTGATTTAATGTCAAAAATTAAGGTTAACTTTAGCATGAAAAACGAAGACGTTACTCAGATTTTTAAAACTGAGGGAATCATGCGAGATAATCAAATTATTTTTTATGATGATGAAAATGAAAAACATCATCTTACTATGCTAAAGAATCAATTAAAGTATGTTCGAGAAGGGGAGAAAAACTTAAGCTTCCTGTTTGAATCGAACAAGGAACATCATGGAACCTATAGCATTGCATCACAAGCGTTGAGTTTCACAACACAAACACATTCGCTTATAATGCATGATGGCCTAATTAAACTCACTTACACGTTAAAACAAGGCTCTATGATTGTTGGTCATTCAGAACTTAAGTTATCATATGCGAGAATTTAGGAGGCGTTAAGTATGATTAGTCTTAAAGAACAAAGTTACATTAATATTGCAGAAAACATTTTAAAAGACCGTAAAGAACCTATGGATTTATATGATTTATTTGATCACGTGATTAAAATGAAAAATGGCGATGCAGTGGTTGAAGAAGAGATTATTGAATTGTTAACAGCATTCTATGCAGATATTACTAGTAGTGCAAAATTCGTGTACACTGGTTCAAATACATGGGATTTAAAATCAAATCAAAAAATCGAATTATGGGAAAAAGATGGGTCTTATTATAACGAGTATTCAGAAGTGTTTGATGATGCTATGGATGCACGTATTGAAGCGCAAGAAGAAAAAGCACGTCAACACGCTTTAATGCTAGAAGAACGTAAAGCGCGTGAAGAAGAACTTGCCAAACAAGAAGCGATGGAACCAGAAGAAGCGATCATGGATGAAAAAGAATTAGAAATAATTCTTTCTCAAGATGAAGAAGTGATTGAAGAAGAAGAGTTATTCTCTGAAGAAGTTGGTAAAGAAGAAAAAATTGATTCTGAAGAGGAAGACTTTGATGATGACTTCGATGAAGAAAAATACAATGAAATTATGGACCAATACGAAGATAAATACGACGATAATTAAAAAAGCCTTTCAAAGTGTGTCGTGGTTTGCTATAATACTATCGGGCACTCAAAAGAAGTTCTCCTTATGGAGGACTTCTTCTTTTTATATATAGTTTTTGGGAGGTAGAAAAGATGAAACAAACAAAATTTATCTTTGTAACAGGTGGTGTAGTTTCCAGTTTAGGAAAGGGTATTACTGCATCGAGTTTAGGAAGATTATTAAAAAATAGAGGACTAAAAGTCTTCATGCAAAAATTTGACCCTTATATAAATGTTGATCCTGGGACAATGTCACCTTATCAACACGGGGAAGTATTTGTCACTGATGATGGGGCTGAAACAGATTTAGACCTTGGGCATTATGAACGTTTTATTGATGAGAACCTCTCTCAAAATTCAAATATAACAACGGGAAAAGTCTATAAAAATGTGATTGAAAAAGAAAGACGTGGGGATTATTTAGGTGCAACCATTCAAGTTATCCCACACATCACCAATGAAATTAAGGATAAGCTGATTGCTGCACGTGATGAATCCAATGCAGATGTTATCATTACTGAGATTGGTGGAACAGTTGGAGATATAGAGTCATTACCATTTTTAGAAGCCATCCGTCAATGTAGACGAGATTTTGGATTCCACAATACGCTTTATATTCATAATACACTAGTGCCTTATTTACAAGCCGCTAAAGAATTAAAAACTAAACCAACGCAACACAGTGTAAAAGAGTTAAGAAGTTTAGGTATCAATCCCGACATTATTGTACTAAGAACGACTTATCCTATTACTAATAGTATGCGAGAAAAAATTGCTCTATTTTGTGATGTCAGAAAAGAAGCGGTTATTGAATCACGTGATGAAGCTATTTTATATGAAGTTGCTTTAAGTTTGAAAAATCAAAACCTAGACCAATTAGTCTGTGAACATTTTAATTTAGAATGTAAAGAAGCTGATATGACAGAATGGAATGCTTTAATTGATCAAATTAAGCATATAGATAAAACTGTTAAAATAGCTTTAGTTGGGAAGTATGTCTCATTACAAGATGCTTATCTTTCAGTGACTGAAGCATTGAATCATGCAGGGTATAAACACGGAGCTAAAATAGATTTAGTTTGGCTTAGTGCTTCAGAACTTGTGGATGAAGATTTAGATGAAGTATTTAAAGATATTGACGGCATCTTAGTTCCTGGTGGGTTTGGTAAACGTGCGACAGAAGGAAAAATGCAAGCGATTCATTACGCTAGAACACATAATATTCCGTTTCTAGGATTATGTTATGGTATGCAGCTAGCTAGTATTGAATTTGCAAGAAATGTATGTGGTTTAAAGGGTGCAAATAGTACCGAAATTGACCCGCATACACCGCACCCAATTATTCATTTGCTCGGAGATCAAACTGAGGATATGGATAAAGGGGGTACTTTACGTTTGGGCCTTTATGAGTGTAAATTACAACCGAATAGTTTAACCCAATCGCTTTATAATAAAGATATTATTTTTGAACGTCATCGTCATCGCTTTGAATTCAATGATGATTATCGACATGCGATGGAAGAAAAAGGATTGATTTTTAGTGGAATTAACCCTGAACAAGATTTGGTTGAAATTATTGAATTAAAAAATCATCCATTTTTCATTGCAACGCAGTTTCACCCAGAATTTTTATCAAGACCACAAAGGCCACATCCATTATTTGATGGGTTTATTAAACACGCTTTAAAATAGCGTGTTTTTATTATATATAAATTATGATAGAATAGATGTTAAAGTAAACCATTATAGGAGGACATTATGTTAAAAAAAGAACTTATTGAAAGCATTATCAATAAGGCGCTTGACTCTGCTGCAGATTTTGCAGAAGTTTTTATCGAAGATAAGACTCAAGCGAATATTATGATGCAAAGTAATACCGTAGAAGACGTTATAAACCAAAAAACATACGGGATTGGTATCCGTGTTGCTAAAGGGTATAACTCTGTTTATGGCTACACCAACAGCAATAAAGATGAAGACTTGTTAAAACTTGCATCAGATCTTGCTAAGTCATTTGAGGGTAACCGCGTTCGAGAAACAATTACTTTAGGGGAACTAAAAAGTGATAATGCGCATCCAATCAAACGTAAACCTGATACAGTAGATGTTAAAGAAAAAGTTGATATTGTAAAACGTGCTAATAAAGCTGCACGTGATTTTAATGAAGAGATTACGCAAGTATCTATTCGTTACATGGATTATATTCAACGTGTTTGGATTGCGAGTAGTGAAAATCTGTACGTGCATGATGAACGTGTGAGAACACGTCTTGCAATCAGTAGTGTTGCAAGTGATAGTAAAACTATGCAAAGTGGATTTAACGGTCCAGGTGGATTATATGGATTTGAGTTTTATAAAACTTTTAGTGTTGAAGAAGCAGCAAAAGAAGCTTCACGTATCGCTGTAACAATGTTACATGCTGATGAATGCCCTAGTGGGGTAATGCCTGTTGTTATTGATAACGGATTTGGTGGTGTTATTTTCCATGAAGCTTGTGGGCATAGTTTAGAAGCGACAAGTGTTGCGAAAAAAGCGAGTGTGTTTAGTGATAAAAAAGGCGAAAAAATTGCTAATCCTTTAGTCACTGCAATTGACGATGGGACAATGCCTAATGCTTGGGGAAGCGCTAATTATGACGATGAAGGACGTCCTCAACAAAAACGTACATTAATCAAAGATGGAATTTTAACAAGTTATATGGTGGACTATTTAAATGGTAAGCGTATGAATGAATCATCAACAGGTTCTGGAAGAAGAGAATCATACAAATATGCGCCTACATCAAGAATGAGTAATACCTACATTGACAATGGTGAGTCTACTTTTGAAGAGATTATTAGTGATACAGAATACGGATTATATGCTAAAAAGATGGGTGGGGGATCAGTTAACCCATCAACCGGAGATTTTAATTTTGCTGTTATGGAAGGCTATATGATTCGCGATGGAAAAATTGCTGAACCTGTCAAGGGTGCAACACTTATAGGAACCGGAAAAGATGCCTTATTAAAAGTCGATAAAGTTGGAAATAACTTATTAAGAGCTCAAGGTATGTGTGGTAGTTTATCTGGGAGTATTCCAACAGATGTCGGCCAACCTACAATCAGAGTCGCAAGCATTACAGTCGGCGGAAGAAAGGGGGCTAACTAATGAATTTTCAACCATTATTTGATAAAGCAAAAGCGATGGGGTTTGATTCAGTTCAAGCACATTATGTCCAAACTGAAGATGTCGATCTTCAAGTATTTAAAGGTGAATTAGATAAACATCAAATGTCAAATACATCTGGTCTTGTATTAAAGGGAATCTACAAAGGCAAAATGGGAAAAATGACCACTGAAGTTATTGACTTAAATGAAATGGATCAATGGTTAAAAGAGTTAAAAAATAGTGCCTTATTAATAGAAAGTGATGATGAAGTTTTTATCTATGAAGGTGATGAATCTTATAAAGAAGTAGAGGGATTATATCAAGAAGCATTAGTAAATGTTCCAATAAAAGATAAAATGAAAATGGTTTTTGACCTTGAGAAAAAAATCAGCGAAATGGATAGTCGTATTACTATCTCAAGCGCGTTTTATGCTGAAGAGACTAAAAAAGTTATTATTCAAAACTCTAAAGGGTTAAATTTAGAGAAAAAAGTTAATAATGCTTTTTTTGGAGCCCAAATGGTGGCTAAGGAAGATGATGATTCTCGTTCAAGCTTCGACTATCGTCAATCAAACGACATGAGTGATTTTAATAGTGATGAAATTGCAAAAGAAGTGGTCCAAAAAGGACTATCAATGCTTGGTGCAAAAACCATCAAATCTGGAGATTATGAAATTTTATTAAAAAACAGTGCAAGTGCATCTTTACTTGCTGCACATTTGAGTATGTTTAGTGCAGAAAGTGTTCAAAAAGGCATGAGCAAATTAAAAGGAAAAATCGGTAATGAAATAGGAAATAAAAAGATTACGATTGTTGATAATCCATTTAAAGCTAAAAGTACAAGAAGTGGGGCCTTTGATGATGAAGGTGTTGCTACTCAATATAAAGAAATGGTTTCTAAAGGGGTTCTAAAGACCTATTTACACAATCTAAAAACCGCTAAAAAAGATAGTCTTGATTCAACGGGAAATGGCTTTGGTGGAGGAGTATCACCTACTAACTTCTACTTATTGCCTGGAGAAAAAAGTTATGAAGAAGCTGTTGAATCGATAGAAAAAGGATTAATTATCAGCGATTTACAAGGTCTACATTCAGGGACTAATCCAATTAGTGGGGATTTTAGTTTACAAGCGAATGGGTATTATGTCGAAGAGGGTAAGATTGTTAAACCTGTTGCTTTAATTACTATTGCAGGAAATTACTTAGACTTATTAAATGATGTCGACGAAATTTATAATGATTTGAAATTTGGATTTAATTATATTGGAAGTCCATCGATTAAAATAAAATCACTTATGGTTTCAGGAGAGTAAAAAAAAGGACGGATTTTCCGTTCTTTTTTTATAGAAGATGAAAACGTTATTATCATATTGAAAAGGTTGATTAGTTTACATTTAAGAGCCAATTCGTTATAATTAAAATGAATTTATAGAATATTTTAGGAGGCAATATTTATGGGACTTGTTTCAGCCAAAGAAATGCTAGAAACTGCACGTAAAAAAGGTTATGCAGTAGGACAATTTAATATTAATAATTTAGAATGGACGAAAGCAATTTTGACAACGGCACAAGAACAAAATTCACCTGTTATTTTAGGTGTTAGTGAGGGTGCTGGTAAATATATGACTGGATACAAAACAGTTGTTGGTATGGTAAAAGGAATGATTGAAGAACTCAATATTACTGTACCGGTCGCTATTCATTTAGATCATGGATCATTTGAAGGCGCAAAAGAATGTATTGAAGCTGGTTTTACAAGCGTTATGTTTGATGGATCACATTATCCAATCGATGAAAATGTTGCAAAAACAGAAGAAATTGTAAAACATGCTCATGCAAAAGGCATTAGTGTTGAAGCTGAAGTTGGTAGTATCGGTGGAGAAGAAGATGGTGTTACAGGAACAGGTGAAGTGGCTGATCCTGAGGAATGTCGTCGTATTGCGAGTTTAGGAATTGATATGCTTGCAGCTGGTATTGGAAACATTCATGGGACTTATCCAGAAAACTGGAAAGGGCTTGATATGGGTGTTTTAAAAGAAATTGGTGAAACAACTAATGAAATCCCTCTTGTGTTACATGGCGGTACAGGTATTCCTGATGCAATGGTCACTGAAGCAATCACCTATGGTGTTTCAAAGATTAATGTTAATACGGAAGCACAATTAGTTTTTGCTGCAGCAACACGTAAATATATAGAAGAAGGTAACGATTTAATAGGTAAAGGGTTTGACCCGAGAAAACTTTTAAAACCAGGATATGATGCAATTTGTGATGTAGTCAGAGAAAAAATGCAATTATTTGGATCAAGTCACAAAGCTTAAGGAAGTGTTTTTTATGCACCAATTTGATTTAGTACTTAAAGACTATGTGAATTGGAAACTTGATAATGTAGAAGTATTAGAACGTTTTAAACAACATGGATCAATGATCTATGATCGATTAGAACCAGTCTATGTAGTTTTAAATCACATTTATGATATGGCAATTAATCAAGAAGAAATTAATGAAGATATGGAAACTATTTTTCAAGTCGGATTGAGTTATTTACATGCTCAATTTGAAGTGATCCGTATATATTATGAGAAACTTTTTGAATCAAGCTGTGAAATGTTTGAAGAGTACACACCGCTTGTTGGGTATTTATTATTTATTAGTGATTTTAGAGCTGATTTAGACGATTTTGAAGATGAGATAGATTTTAATGAATTAAATGAAGTAGAAACGCTGATTGAAAATATGATTGCTGAGAAGAATGATGCTTTTGAGTATGCTGCTGAAAAACTTAATACAGCAACATTAGCTATTGTTGAACAGTTAGATTTCGAATATGTTAGTATTATTGATATATATGTAGAAATTGCGCAAAGTTTAGATGTGCATTTATCTACTGATGAACCATTAATAATAGGAAAAGACATCTAGATACTAGATGTTCTTTTTCTCTAGAGTTGAGGTGTATAAATGGGCCTTATAAGTGATATTAAAACGATAAAAAGAAAAGACCCAGCTGCAAGACATGCGGTTGAGATTATATTAACGTATAATGGAATGCACGCGGTATGGATATATAGATTAACCCATATATTATGGCTTGCTAAATTAAAAGTCATTGCGAGATTAATCAGTATCTTTGCAAGGCTTTTAACTGGTGTTGAAATTCACCCAGCAGCAAAAATAGGTAAAAACTTTGTCATTGATCATGGAACTGGAGTAGTGATTGGTGAAACGTCTAGAATCGCCGATGATGTACTTATATATCACGGTGTGACGCTCGGTGGAACTGGGAATGACTCTAGTGCTAAGCGACATCCTACGCTATGTACTGGAGCAATGGTTGCAGCAGGAGCAAAGATTTTAGGTAATATTAAAGTTGGTGCTTATGCAAAGGTTGGGGCGAATGCGGTAGTTTTAAAAGATGTACCTGATTATGCAACAGCAGTTGGTATTCCAGCACGTATTATTCCAAGTGAGTATTCAAGTAATGCAGTATGTTCATTAAAAGCAAAAAACGGAAGATTCTAACTGAATCTTCCGTTTTTTTGTTATTCAAATAAGACTGTGGATAAATAACGTTCCGCATTACTTGCAGAAACCGTTAAAATGGTGCTACCAGGTTTAATCACTTTGGCAATCTTAATGGCAGCTGCAACGTTAGCTCCTGTACTAATCCCTGCAAAGATACCTTCATGAATGGCAAGATCTTTGGCGGTTTGAATCGCTTCTTCATCTGTAATTTCAATCACTTCATCATAGATTGTTGTATCAAGAACTTTTGGAATGAAACCAGCACCGATGCCTTGAATTTTATGTGGACCAGGTTCTCCACCATTTAAAACATTTGAATCTTTTGGCTCTACTGCTTTGATTGAAATGTTTTTGAAATGTTGTTTTAAAATCGTACCAGTACCTGTTATTGTACCACCAGTACCTACTCCAGTGACAAAAACATCTAAGGAATCAAAATCTTTAATTATCTCTTGTGCGGTAGTTTCCATATGAATTTTAGGATTGTTTAAATTTTCAAATTGCATGGGCATAAAATAACCGTGTTTATCGGATAAATCTTTAGCTACTTTGATAGCTTCATTCATCCCTTTTTTCCCATCAGTTAAGATGAGTTTTGCGCCATACCCTTTAAGAATTTTTTGTCTTTCAATACTTAAGCTATCTGGCATTGTAATAATTAGGTTATAACCTTTACTTGCGGCCATTAATGCAAGCCCAATTCCTGTATTTCCGCTTGTGGGCTCTATAATTGTGTCACCAGGAGTTATGAGTCCTTGTTTTTCTGCAGCGGTTAACATACTGTATGCAATTCTGTCTTTTACACTCCCACCAGGGTTAAACCATTCAAGTTTAACATAAATATCTGAATCAAGTGTTTCTGTGATTTTATTTAATTTTACTATAGGTGTATTGCCTATAAGTTCATGAATATGATTTTTGACCATAATAATCCCTCTTTCTAAGTCTTCTAAATTTTAGCATAACAAAAGTTAGTAATGCAAATAACATACTAACTTTTGTTTGTTTTATGAATTGCGGTGACGCATATGAGGGAATAATAATACATCTCGAATGGATTGTGAGTTGGTTAACAACATGATAAGTCTATCGATTCCAACACCAAGCCCACCTGTAGGAGGCATACCATATTCTAAAGCCTCTACATAGTCAATATCCATTTCTGTTGCCTCTTGATTACCAAGGTCTTTTTCTTGTAGTTGACTCATGAAGCGTTCTTTTTGATCGATTGGATTATTTAATTCACTGAACGCATTAGCGTATTCTCTAGAATCAATAAACAATTCAAAACGGTCGGTGAATCTTGGATCATCAGCACTACGTTTAGCAAGAGGACTTATTTCTACAGGATGTCCATAAACAAACGTAGGTTGAATAATTGTTTCCTCAATATATTCTTCAAATAATAAATTTAAGATGTGACCAATTCCAGTATAATGCGCTGGGATATCTAATCCTTTTGATTCAGCAAATTGTTTTGCTTCTTCAAATGTAATGTCTTTTCTCCAAAAGTCTATGCCTAAGCTATCTCTTACCGCATCAGCCATGTGTAATTTAGCCCAACCTTTTGATAAGTCGATTGTTTTATCGTTATATTCAATGACTGTTTTGCCTAAGACGGTCTCAGTAACTTCAGAAATAAGGGATTCTGTAAGGTCCATCATCGTTTCCATATCGCCATAAGCTTGATAGAGTTCAAGCATTGTAAACTCTGGATTATGTTTAATGCTAATCCCTTCGTTTCTAAAAGTACGGCCTAACTCGAACACACCTTCAAATCCACCAACGATTAAGCGTTTTAAATATAATTCAGGAGCAATTCTTAAGTAAAAAGGCATATCTAAAGCATTGTGGTGAGTAATAAATGGTCTAGCGGCTGCGCCACCAAGAATTGGATGTAAAATTGGTGTTTCTACTTCCATATAATCACGATTCGCTAAGAAACTTCTGATATTCGTAATAATTTTAGAACGAAGAATAAAAGTGTTCTTTGTGTCTTCATTGGTAATTAAGTCAACATAACGTCGTCTATAACGTTCTTCTTTATCTTTTAAACCATGATATTTTTCAGGCAATGGTCTTAAAGCTTTAGTCAAGTGGGTGTATTTACTAACTTTGATGCTAAGTTCACCCATTCTTGTCTTCATCATTGTCCCTTCAATACCTACAATATCACCAAGATCTGCCTTTAGAAAAACCTCAAAATCTTCTTCTCCAAGCATATCTTTTCTTACATAGATTTGAATTTGTCCGTATTGGTCCATAATATGCGCAAAACCAGCTTTACCTTTACCACGTTTTGTCATAATTCTACCAGCTATTTTGACGGTATTAAGATCTTTTTCAGCTAATTCTTCTTTAGTATATTGATCATAAGCATCGTGAAGTAATTGAGTATTTGAATTACGATCAAATCTTTTACCAAAAGGATCAATGTGTTGTTCTTCAAGTTGTTCTAGTTTTTCGCGACGTACACGTTCTTGTTCTGTTAATTGTTCTTCCATTAAAGTCACCTCAAGTTATTCCACAGCACGTTTTAGCGCTGTTAAATTATCATACATTATGTTAACATAATTTTTATTTTGTGCAAGTTCTTCGGTTGTTAAATTACCTAAAGGGTGTAAATACAGTTTTTCAATATCGGGATTTTCTTTGGCAATTTCAGTTAATAGGGTTTCACCAGCAGGACTGGTTGCATTTTTCTCAAATAAAATGTAGTTAATGTTATTATCGAGTGCTAAGTGAACAAACTCGATGAGATTTGTTGGAACACTTTCATCTTCATGAGAATGGGCATCGAGAGTTAGAGGATGTAAGTGAACATGATAGGCTTCTTGATAATATGAAAATAGTTTTACGTTGGTGATAACAGGTTTATGTTGATCGTGCAACGCGTCATGAAAATCTTGATTTAATTTATTTAATACAAGATTAACAACAACATAGTTATTGTTAATTATCGCTTCTTTTTCAGGATAGTGTTCGAGTAACTGATTTCTAACGATATCAGCAGCTTCTAGCATTTTGTTTACATCGAGCCAGAAATGAGGGTCAGGCATATTTTCAGCATTTTCACATTCTTCATCATAATTGTCTTCTTCATCATCATGGTCGTGCTCATCTTGGTCATGATCATGAACAAGGCATATTTCTAAGAGTTCAATAGAATCACTGATTTTTGTTAAAGTCACATTTTGATTGGTAAAAATTGCGTTGATACTTGCATCGATATAAGTATCTAATCCGCCCCCAACATAAAATAATAGGTCTGCATCTTGCATATTGATGATTTCTTGTGCACTCCAGTCATAAGATTCGCCATGGACCTGGGCACCTGGGACATATTTAACATTAACAACGTCTTTGCCAATTTCATCGACTAAATACTCAAGTGCATACGTGGTGACATAAACCACATTATCCAACTCTTCATCTTCTTGACAAGCAGCAAGGGATAATGTCGTTAGTAAAGTTAATAAAATTAATGATAGTTTCTTCATGTTACGACTCCTTCATGTGTTTTTCTTCTAAAATTTCATACATTTGTTTTGCGTCATCTTTTTTTGTTGAATCCATAAGTTTTATGACCTTGAATGTTAGGATTTTATTGCCATATTTGATAGTTATTTTATCATCAATATTAATCACTGTACTTGATTTGGCAGTTTTATCATTCACGGTAATTCTTCCAGCGTCGGCAACTTCTTTTGCTAATGTACGTCTTTTTATAATTCTTGATACTTTTAAAAATTTATCTAATCTCATAAGTTCCTCCAATTTAAAAGGGTGATTAAACACCCTTTTTTTTATGTTATGCCTCTGATGGATTAGTGTTTAATTGTTTAGATTCTTGTTTTTCTTGCTCTTTTGCTTTTTTCTTTTCCCACCAGTCTAGTGTACCTGTTTCGACAATTTTTACAATGTCTTCACGGGTTAAAGTTTCAACTTCTAGTAAAATTTCAGCGATACGTTTTAATAAATCAATATTTTCGTTTAATACTTTTTTAGCTTTTTCATAAGATTCATTAATAATTTTGCGGACTTCTGTATCAATCTCTAAGGCTACGGTATCTGAGAAAGACTTATCAACATTATAATCTCTTCCTAAGAACACTGACCCTTGACGTTTTTCATATTGAATTGGTCCGAGGGTACTCATTCCATATTCAGTCACCATTGAACGCGCTATTTCTGTTGCACGTTGGAAGTCATTGTGAGCACCAGTGGATACTTCATTAAAGATGATTTCCTCAGCAACACGCCCCCCAAGTAGCCCAGTAATTTGATCGATTAAACTTTTTCTTGTCATTAAGAATGATTCTTCTTCTTCAGGAAGCATTAAGTTATATCCACCTGCTTGACCCCTAGGGATGATTGTAACTTTATGAACAATGTTTGCATTATCTAATTTGATTCCTAATACGGCATGGCCAGATTCATGATATGCAATAAAGTCACGTTCACGTTTTGAAAATACACGTGATTTTTTTGCAGGACCCATCATAACACGGTCGACCGCTTCATCGATATGATAGATTTTTATCGATTGTTTGTTTTCACGTGCAGCTAGTAATGCAGCCTCATTTAATAGGTTTTCTAAATCAGCACCTGTAAATCCAGGTGTTCTTCTAGCAATTTCTTTAAAGGTAACACTTGAATGAATACGTTTGTTTCTAGCGTGTACTTTAAGAATAGCCTCACGACCTTTAATATCAGGACGACCTATTGTAATTTGACGGTCAAAACGTCCTGGTCTTAATAGCGCAGGGTCTAATACATCACTACGGTTTGTAGCAGCCATTACAATAATACCTGAGTTTGCTCCAAATCCGTCCATTTCTACTAATAATTGGTTTAGTGTTTGCTCACGCTCATCATGTCCACCACCAACACCGGTTCCACGTTGTCGACCAACTGCATCAATTTCGTCAATGAAAATAATACATGGTGAACTTTGTTTTGCAGTTTTAAACATGTCACGAACACGACTTGCACCAACACCAACGAACATTTCAACAAAATCAGAACCACTAATAGAGAAGAATGGAACTTCAGCTTCGCCGGCTACAGCTCTTGCTAATAATGTTTTCCCTGTTCCTGGTGGTCCAACTAATAAAACACCTTTAGGAATACGTGCGCCAAGCGCAATGTATTTTTTCGGATCTTTTAAGAAATCAATAATCTCTGATAACTCTTCTTTTTCTTCTTCAACACCCGCAACATGTTTAAATGTTGTGGTTTTACCTTTATTGAGTTTTGCACGGCTTTTACCGAAATCAAAGGCTTTGTTGTTTCCGCCACTATTTCTCATAAAGAAGGCAAAGAATAGAATAATTAAAATAATCGGTAATAAAATAATTAAAACATTCCAAAAACTATAGGTTGAACCTCTAGTATGGCCATACGTTATATCATTGTCATCTGCAATTTCAATGATGTTTTGTAGGGCGTTTTGTGTTGGAACTTCAAGAAAATAATCATCGCCATTTACTAAAGTCCCTTCAATTAAATATGAACCAGCATTAATCTCGCCAGCTATAGGTGTACTTCGAATAGTATCTACACGATCGTTGTCTAATTCAACGAGAAATTGTGTGTAATTAAATTCGACAGGCTCACTGTCAGATTGTGTAAACAACCAGATAACTGAAAATACAAATAAAAGAATTAACATCATTACGATGATATTACCTATTTTGTTTGTTTTATTATTCATAGGGGGTCTTGGTTGTTTTGGGGGTTGTTTTTGTGCCATATTATCACTCCTTGTCTGTACTGTAAATCTTTGGTTTTAAGGTTCCCACATAAGGGAGATTTCTATACTGTTCATTATAATCAAGTCCATAACCTACTACAAAGGCATTTGGGATGGTTACACCCACATATTCTGGGGTTAACTCAACCACACGACCCTCAGGCTTATCAAGTAAGGTAACAACTCGAACATCTAGCGCTCCACGATATTTTAACAACTCAGCAATCGTACGAATTGTACGCCCTGAGTCTACAATATCTTCAGCGATTAACACATGACGGCCTTTAACAGGTGTACTTAAATCCATTTCGATTTTAACATCACCACTGGATTCTACGCCACCATGATAACTCGAAACATTCATATAATCCGTTTCAAGTTGAAAATCTAGTTCTTTTAATAAATCGGCCATAAAAGGAACACAACCCTTTAATAAGCCGATGACTAAAGGAAACTTATCTTGATATTCTTCAGTTATAGTCTTTCCTAAACGTTGGGTAATTTTTTTAATATCTTCTTGAGATACTAATACACTTTCGATATCTTTACTTAACATTTTACACCTCATATATATAAACTTTTTTATTTGCGGTTTCAATATAGCCACTTAAACCAAGAGATGGAATTGCTAGGACTTTATCCTCATCACAAACTAAAACTATATGATCCCTTTGGTGAGGGGGGATTTTTAAATCAATGAATAAATCTTTGATTTTTTTATGCCCAAATTTAAGTTTGATTTTATCACCAGGTTTTCGTGTTCTTAAAACTAAAGGAAACACTGTATCATTATACCATATCTCACTAAAATTTGTTGTCTGATGTTCTAATTTATTATCAGTTACAAAGAAAGATGTATCTCCTTCAAAAAGATACTCACCCAGGCTATTTATTGTAAGGCTTTTATGTGAAGTTTGCTTGAACTCTTTGAAGAAAAATATATCATATTCACGATGAAAAGCATAATGTGAATTAATAGGAAATACAAAGTTATTGCGACTTGTAGAGAGTTGCTTTATAAATGAATTTAATTCATGTTTAGAGACAGGCTCGGTATAATTGTTTATAATTAATAGTTTTTTTAAAACCGCATGTTGAATTAATAAATCTTGAGATAAAAAAGAAGAAATACTAATTTTTTTATTATGATGCTTAAGAAAAGAGTTAACTTCTTTATCAATTAGAGAATGAACCGTATTAAAATGTGAGATTGTTTCACCCAGGACAGCATTAAAATTAGGATTCTCAGTTTTTAATAGCGGAAGAATAGTATGTCTAAATCTATTTCTTGTATAGGCATCTGAAAAATTTGATTGATCTTGAAAATATTCAATTTTGTGATTTTGAGCATATGCTTCAATGACTTCCTTTGGAATGTTGATTAAAGGCCGTACGATAGTTACATCATCGGATACCTCAACCATTTTCATTCCTTTTAGACTTTGGATGGTTGCGCCTTTAACTAAGCGCATAAAAAATGTTTCAATCTGATCATCTAAATGGTGGCCTAAAATCAATTTATCACATTCGTATTTTTTAGCCAATGATTTGAAAAAATTATATCTTATATTACGTGATTTATCATGGAAATTGCCCAATAACTTCTCATGAATGACATAAGGTTCAAATATAACGTTAGTGCCGTTTCCCATTTTTTTAATGACATTAAATTCATGATCGGAAGCTTCTCTTTTTTTATGATTAACATGTGCAATTACAATTTTCAAATCTAGTTCTTTTAATAATGAAAAAAGAACCATAGAATCAACACCGCCACTTAGTGCAAGAATGACGGTTTCATTGGGATTAAATAAATTTAATTTCTTTAGGTACGTTAATAGATTATTTTCCATATTATCACCACTATTATTATAACATAATCCAATGAAATATATACTTAACTCGTGCTATAATAATATACGATAGGGAGTGATATTATGCGTTATATTTTAGCCAGCAGTTCTCCAAGAAGGGTTGAACTCGTAAAATTACTTGGGATTGAGTTTGAACCAATCAGTCCAAATGTGGATGAAAAAATAGATTATACTTTAAGGATAGAAGATGCAGTCATGGATTTAGCCAAACAAAAAGTTGAAGCGATAGAATCTCATGGAGATGATTGGGTACTTGGATGTGACACTGTAGTAGAAATCAATGGAAAAATACTTGGGAAACCGCTTAATGAAGATGATGCCTATCATATGTTAAAAAAACTAACAGGCAAAACCCATAGAGTAATTACAGGCTGTGCGATAAAGCATCAAGATAATATTAATACCTTTTATGGAGAAGCATATGTCGTTTTTAGTTCGATGAATGATCAAGAGATTCACGCCTATATTAAAACACAAGAACCATTTGGTAAAGCTGGTTCTTATGCGATTCAAGGTTACGCAGCGAAGCATATTGAAAAGATTGATGGCGATTATTATAGTGTTATGGGGTTACCAATTTCACAAGTGTACAAGATGCTTAAAGATTAATTGATTATAAAAATGCACGTTATAGGTTAATAATTGTATATCAATAGAAAAATAATGCATCAAAAGTCTATGCATGTTATTAATGTAGGTGCAGTATTGGGGGTTCATTATGTTTAAGTTAAAAGCACCAAAACCACAACGCGCTCGAATACGCGAAAAATTAAAAATAACGGATAGTAAAAAGTATGAATATGTCTTAACGACACAAAAAGATTTAGTAGAACCTGACAAAATAAATATCGTATTTTCTGAAGAAGATTTACCAAAAATTGCTAAATTGTTAGATGCAATTGTGAAAGGTGAAGATGTTTATATTAACGGATTTAATCAACAAGGCCAAAAGCATATTGAATCAAGAAGAATACAATATTTTACAATCGAAGAAGATGAAGTAATGGCGGTAGTTAATTCAATAAAATTTATGGTTAAACTGAAATTGTATGAACTTGAAGAGTTATTGAAAGATAAATACTTTATACGTGTAAGTAAGTATGCTTTAGTTAATATTAATAAGATAGATTATATTAACCCTGCCATGAACTCAAAACTACTATTACAAATGAAAAATGGAGACGAAGTTGAAGTCAATCGTCGATATTATAAATCATTCAAAAAAACGCTCCAAATATAGGTGGTGATCCATATGACTTTTTTTGCGAATATATACGATTTTATTTATAATAATTTATTTGTTATTACTATTATTTTAGGGCTTGTTTTAATAGGGGTATTAATCATTAAAAGGTTTTATACAGAATATAGCTTTAATAAGCGATTAATAACGAAAAAGAGAATGCTAAGAAATTTTGAGAGTTTTCAACTTAAGAACCGGTATAAAAAAATCATGTCTACTTTAGTTCCTGTGGTTTTACTAACTGTTTTTATCGGGTCTCATTTCATAAGTTCTAACAATTACGATGAACATACGATGATGGTTAATAACGAAGAAAGTATCTTTTCCTTGTATGAAGATTTTAACAATAAATTTTATTCAGAGTCTGTAGGGACTGAAGATGCAAATGCATTAGGTATAATGGCCTATAGTAAAAACGGCATTGATCAAAGTTTAAAACAGCCTTCTACAAATATCGACTATATTGCTCACAGCAATAATAATATTCATATTATAAATCAAGATGCCGTAGAAATTTTTACCCTGAATAATCAAGATTTAATCCATACTAAAACCATTGAACACAATAATGATAACTGTGAACCGAACAAAACACCTGTTGGGGTTTTCGTATATGAAGAACTTTTTGTTACAGTTAATACTAAATATATGAGTGACTGTAATGAACCCTTGTTTGCGATGCATAATAAACGTGTCTATACAACGATTAGTGTGTTTGATACGAATAATGACTATGAGTTAATTGATCATTACAGTATTACTGGACACTTAACTTCCTTTTATTTACATGCATCAGGGATGATTCAGTTAACAACGAAAGAATATATACCTTTAGAAGATGGTAAAGACAATGTTTTACAATATTTACCTACTATTAATCATAAAGATTTAACAATTCAAAATACACTAGAAGAGGTAAGGTATATAGAACAAACCAAACCCAATAACTTTTCGAGTGTTGTCTCAATAAACTTATCAAACCAATCTATTGATATTGAAACAATTCTTCATGATTTTCAGCATTCTGTTTATCAATCTGATCAAGATTTAGTGTTTGTTCAAGATAGTTATATATTTAGTCAAGCAAGTGAGTTGTTTGAATTAAAGAATCCAGTTCAATCAATCTCTACAGCAATAACTAGTTTTTCATTTACAGAGCCTGGAATTAATTACAACCGAACCATTATAACTGATGGAGAAATTTTACCTCACAACAAACTATTTAGTCCTGTAAATGATCTTGTCTTTTTTAATGAATCCGATGAAAAAATTTATCTAAATCAATACAATAGTAATTTAGATTTAGTCAATAAAAAAGCCGTTTCCCAAGATATTGAAATAGAAAAAAGTGTTTTATTAGACCAATCTATTGAAATTGTCTCTAATCAGGGAAACTACCATATAGCTGAAGCTATTGATAATGTATATCGATTACTCGACAACGCGGTGGAGACAGACAGCGCTTATCAACAAATAAAACATATTAATACGGGCTTAATGTTAGGGATGAACCTTATAGAAAATCAATATATTCAAATGCATTTAATGGATAACGAAAATATTATTGATAGTCATATGATGAGTTTAAATAATACGACCAATATCAGTTTATTAGAAAATGTCATATTTGATTATGAACACAGTTATCTTTTTGTCCCAGTAATAGAAACCGGAAGATTGACATTATCTTCTAATCAATTAACGGTAGATATCTTTAATATAGACGATGAAATCAATCATGTGATATCACAAAACGCCTTTAATGGTTATTTTAATCAACCCCCTTTTGTCTACAGAGCTATAATAATAGATAAATATATTATTCATATGACACCATCTGAGATTGCTATTTCTGATATAGATAATTTATCTGAGATTATCCAATCTATACAATATTAAAAAACTGCAAAGTGATGAGAAACCCATTCACTTTGCAGTTTTTTTAGTATTTATTTTTTAGTTCTTAAATAGTTTTGACCGACAATACCAGGTTTTGTCATATTTCTAATGTCTAATATTACAGCCATTTCATCTTCAGTTAATAAGCCTTCCTGAATGACGAGTTCTCGAATGGTAACGCCAGTAGCCATAGCCTCTTTAGCAAGGGCGGCACATTTTTCATAGCCAATATGAGGACTAAGAGCTGTTACAACACCACTAGATCGTTCAACATATGAGATACATTTATCAGCATTAACTGTAATGCCTTTAATGGCTTTATCTCTAAAGGCTACAACACCATGTCTTAAAATATCTAAAGCTTCAAATAAATTTACAAAGATTATCGGCCCAAATACATTAAGCTCTAATTGACCAGCTTCGACCGCTTTTGTTATCGTGACGTCATTTCCGATGACTTCAAATGCAATTTGATTAATAACTTCAGGGATTACTGGGTTAACCTTTCCAGGCATAATAGAAGAACCGGCCTGAACATGAGGTAAATTAATTTCATTTAATCCTGTTACAGGGCCACTACTCATTAACCTTAAATCATTGGCGGTTTTAGATAAATTGACAGCTAATGTTTTAAGGGCAGAAGAAAGCCATAAAAACGGGTCTAAGTTCCTAGTAGAATCAATAAGGTTAGAAGCCATTTTAAAGTTAATTTTTGTAATTTTATTTAAGTTAGCTAATACCTCTTTTCGGTAGGTATCGTTTGCATTAAGTCCGGTTCCAACTGCTGTTGCGCCCATATTAATAAAAGTGAGTTCCTCTAAAGATGATTCAATACGGGAAATGTCTCTACGTAGCGCTTCTGCAAAAGCACCGAACTCTTGACCGACACTGATTGGCACTGCATCTTGAAGATGCGTTCTACCCATTTTAACAGTTTCAATATATGTATTTGCTTTATCAAGATAAGCTCGGTGGAGACGTTTTAGTTCAACAACCAGTTTTTTAGTAAGTCTAATCGTTGCGATTTTCCCTGCGGTTGGGACAACATCATTTGTAGATTGTCCAAAGTTTACATGATCAATAGGGTGAATTAAATCATAAACACCTTTATCACCACCAAGTATTTCACTTGAACGATTGGCAATAACTTCATTTATGTTCATGTGCATACTTGTTCCGGCACCACCTTGTATCATGTCTGTTATAAATTGATTATGCATACGACCATGAATGATTTCATCACATGCAAGCATCATTGCATCTGCTTTTGGAATTTCAATGAGTTTAGCTTTCATGTTGGCATACGCAGCCGCACGTTTTACTAAAGCTAAACCTTTAATCATTTGTTTATGAATACGTTGATTCGTGATAGAGAAATTCTCTTTTGCACGTGCCGATTGGATACCATAATAAGCATCCTGTGGAATTTTTACTTCGCCTAAGAAGTCTGTTTCAATACGATATCTCATTTTTGTCTCCTTATTTTATTTTTAAGTTAAGTTCTTCAGTTATAGATTCTACGGCCTTACTCACTTGGGTAACTACACGTTCATCAAATGGTGAAGGTATTACATAATCTACAGATAATTCTTCATCGCTAACGAGACTTGCAATTGCTTTGGATGCAGCAATTTTCATAGCTTCGTTAATTGTAGAAGCGCGTGCGGTTAAAGCCCCTTTAAATAAGCCTGGGAAGGCTAGGACATTATTAATTTGATTAGGGAAATCACTTCTGCCTGTTCCTACAATGTAGGCACCTGCTTTCTTAGCAACATCAGGCATGATTTCTGGTGTTGGGTTAGCCATTGCAAAAATAATAGGGTTTTTATTCATTGATTTAACCATATCTTCACTAACCAGGTTTCCTATTGATACACCGACTAATACATCAGTACCTTTCATTAAAGCAGCCAACGAATCATCGGTTAGATTATTTTTAGGAGTAAGGATGGCTTCATCTATTAACTCTTTTAATAAAAAATCGTAATCGTTATATTTGTCCATACTGACTATACCTTTACTATTATAACCATAGATAGTTTTGACGCCTGCCCCTTTTAACATTCGAGCGATAGAACTTCCAGCTGCACCTGTTCCGCTTAAAACAACCGTTAAATCTTCAAGGGTTTTTCCTGTTAATTTACAACTATTCATGAGAGCGGCCAGTGTTACTATGGCTGTTCCATGTTGATCATCATGGAAAACGGGTATATTGAGTTTTTCTTGTAAGGCTCTTTCAATTTTCACACATTTTGGAGCACTTATATCTTCTAAGTTTATTCCACCAAAAGAAGGTGCAATTCGAATAATCGTTTCGATGATTTCATCTGCATCTTGAGTGTCTAAACAAATCGGGAAAGCATCGACACCTGCAAATTCTTTTAATAAAATAGCCTTACCTTCCATAACAGGTAAAGAAGGTAAAGAACCAATATTTCCAAGACCTAAAACGGCGGAACCATCAGTTATAATTGCAACCATATTTCCTTTACTTGTATAATCATAGGCTTTAATCGGATCTTTTTCTATTTCTAAACAAGGTTCTGCAACACCAGGAGAATAAGCGAGGGATAAATCTTCTTTGGTCTTAACTGGAACTTTTGAAATTACTTCAATTTTTCCCTTATGTTTTTTATGTAAAGCTAAGCTTTCTTTCTTAATATCAGTCATACTAAGATCCTCCTTTAAAAACTTCATTACCGTACACATCAAGGGCTACAAAACAAGGAAAGTCTTCAACCTCAAGTTTATAAACAGCCTCTGCCCCTAAATCTTCATACATGATACATTCACTCGATTTTATTTTACTTGCAAGCAAAGAACCTGCTCCACCAGTAGCAATGAGATAAACAGCATTGTTTTTAATCATCGCCTTTTGAAAATCTTTACTGCGATTGCCTTTACCAATCATTAATTTTACACCACGTTCCATCAGTGGTACTGCTAAATTATCCATTCGGTATGCACTAGTTGGTCCACTTGCGCCAATAGCTCGACCTTCTTTTTTAGGAGTTGGTCCAACATAATATATTACAGAGCCTTTTAAATCGAATGCTGGATGTTCTTCTTCGATTAACCGAATATGTGCTTGATCACGCGCAGTATAAATAGTGCCGCTGATTAGGACTTTCTCTCCAACTTTTAACTGAGCAATATCAGATTCCTTTATAGGTGTTTTAAGATTGATCATAATATCACCTCTTCATGTCTTGCTGAATGGCACTGAATATTGATTGCCACCGGAAGTGATGCGATATGCATAGGATAAGTATTTATTTTAACGGCTAAACAAGTGGTTTTCCCACCTACACCCATGGGTCCAACCCCTAATTCATTAACTTCATCCAATAACTCTTTTTCTAGATTTCTAATAATAGGGTCGTCACTTTCATCATCGAGATCTCTTAACAAAGCTTCTTTTGCAATCATTGCAGATTTTTCAAGGTTACCACCAATTCCAATACCTAAAATAATTGGAGGGCAAGGTTTTCCACCAGCATTAAATACCGTATCAAGTACAAGTTTTTTAACCCCTTCAATACCGTCTGCAGGGGTTAACATTACCACACGGCTCATATTTTCACTACCAGCACCTTTTGATGCAATATGTAATTTAAGCTTGTCGCCATTTACTAATTTAGTATGTATAATTGCAGGAGTATTATCCAAAGTGTTTTTTCGGTCAAAGGGATGAGATACCACAGATTTCCTTAGATAGCCTTCATTATAGCCCTCACGTACACCTTGATTGATTGCCTCATCTAATGATCCTTCATAATGAACATCTTTTCCAATTTCAGCAAATACAACAACAACCCCGGTATCTTGACATAATGGAGTATTGCCTTCTCTTGCTATATCTTGATTTTCTATGATATCATCAAGGATAGATTTAGATAAGTCGCGATCTTCTTTACTCTTAGCTTTTCTTAGCATAGAAACAAGCGAAGTATCCAACTCATAATTGATTTTAATAAGTGTTTTCTTCACCGCTTCAGTGACTAAATTAAGATTAATTTCACGCATTTTTTCACCTTCTTTTTAAATTCAAATCAATTATAACATATTCCCTATTTTAAGCCATATCTATATAAGGAAAAGATTTATTAATTTTATAAAACAAAAATACTTGCACAATATTAATCTCTTTGTTATAATTGTATCGCTTATAAACTTACTATGGTGAAAACCATGGCGGAAGGAGAATGACCAATGAAAAAAGATATTCATCCAAATTACAAAAAAGTAAAAGCTGTTTGTACTACATGTGGAAATGAATTTGAAACAGGATCAATACTCGATGAAATTCGTGTAGATACTTGTTCGAATTGTCACCCATTCTATACTGGGAAACAAAAACATGCAGCAGCTGATGGACGTATTGAACGCTTCAACAAACGTTATGGTGTTCAAAACGAAAATCAAGAAGACTAGTAGAAATATAAAAAGGCTAATTTTTAGCCTTTTTTTTCGTTTCAAGTTCATGTATTATAGTATTATCTAGAGGTGATAAAATATGGTATTAAATCAAAAAGAAGGTTGGATTGAAGTCATTACAGGTCCAATGTTCGCAGGTAAAACCGAAGAATTATTAAGACGAATCAAACGATTAGAATATGCGAAAAAGAATATAGTTGTTTTTAAGCCGTTATTAGATAATCGCTATGGAGATAATGAAGTTGTTTCCCATAATAAAAACAAAACTCAATCTTACAATATTTCTGACCCTGAAGAAATATTTAATTTTGTCGATAAAGAAACCAATGTTGTAGCTATTGATGAAATTCAATTTTTAAATGAAAAAGTCATTGATGTTATTAACTATTTAGCAACAAATGGTATAAGAGTTATAGTAAGTGGATTAGATACTGATTTTAGAGCTGAACCGTTTAGTTTTATGCCACGATTATTATCAATTGCTGAATATGTTACAAAGCTGACAGCTGTATGTGTAAAATGTGGTGCTCCAGCCACTAAAACCCAACGAATTGTTAATGGGAAACCCGCCAGATATCTTGATCCTATCGTATTAATCGGTGCAAGTGAATCATATGAAGCAAGATGTAGACATTGCCACAAAGTTTACCGAAAACCTAAGAAATATAAAGGTAAACTTTAATGACAAATGATGAACTATATATGAATGAGGCCCTATTAGAGGCCAAAAAGGCTTATAAGCTAGATGAGGTACCGATTGGTGCTGTAATTGTTTATAAGGATAGAATCATCGCTCGCGCTCATAATTTAAGAGAAAAGCATCAAAAAACTACGAGTCATGCTGAGATGTTAGCTATCGAAAAAGCTTGTGAAGTTTTAGGCAGTTGGCGATTAGAAGACTGTGTTTTATACGTTACAGTAGAACCGTGTCCAATGTGTGCAGGAACTGCTATTCAATCGCGTTTAAAAAAAATAGTTTATGGAGCTAAAGATTATAAAAACGGTGCACATACATCCGCTTTTCATCTTTTTGAAGGTAAATTTAATCATAATGTTGAAGTGACAGGCGGCGTTTTTGCTCAAGAATCATCAAGATTACTGAAATCTTTCTTTAACACTTTACGAAATCCTTTAAATACTATATAATGATTAGCGGCTATTAGATTCATTAATCTCTTAATTAGTCATCCTCATTCAATAGGTAATCATGAACCAGGTCAGATCGGGAACGAAGCAGCCTTAAGTGTTTTATCTATGTGGGTGGGGATGCCTAATTGAGAGATTTTTAAAATAAGGTTTATATAAATGATTTATAGGGTGTGATTTTGTGAGTAAAAAATTAATTCTAATGGATTTAGATGGAACCATTATTGATCACTCCATCAATGATGTTAGAGAAAGTACAAAAATAGCGATAAAAAGATTAAAAGATGCAGGACATATCGTTGCAATTGCAACAGGAAGACCGCCTAGTTTATTTTATGGTATTGATAAAACTTTGAATATTGACACATTTGTTGCTGCTAATGGAAGATATGTAGAACATCAAGGTCAAGCCCTTTATGAAGATTACATTGATCCAGTTATTATTGAACAATTCGTTGATGACATGTCATCAAAAAAGATTGATGTTGCGTTTGAGTCATTAAGTATTTATGCAATGCACGAAAAGAATAGTGAATTAGTAGATAAATTTAACGAACATTTTCATTTAGAAAATCCTAAAGTTATTCCAAATTTTCACAAAAACAATAATATTTTGCAAATGGTAATGTTTGATAGAACACAAAATTTAAATGATTTAAATGAAAAGTATCCATCACTAGATTTTAATATAGCGAGCCCTTATGGTGTTGATATCAATGCAAAAGGTGGAATGAAAGAGATTGGTCTTAAAGTACTAGCTCAACATCTTGGATTTGATATGAAAGATACAATAGCTATTGGCGATGGATTTAACGATGTAAGTTTAATTCAAAGTGCTGGATTCGGGATAGCCATGGGAAATGGCTGTGAACCTTTAAAAAAAGCGGCTGACTTTGTCACAGATAATTGTGAAGATGACGGGTTATTTAATGCCTTTAAGAAAGTAAATTTAATATAAAATAATCCTACCATTTGGTAGGATTATTTATTATTTGAGATTATAATATATGCCATTACACCATCATCAATATTTTTAAGTCCATAGTCGAACTGGTGCGCTTTTAAAATTTCACTTACTAAGTATAACCCCACACCACTGCCTTTGGAACTTAAACGATTATCACCTTCCTGCTCAACTCGATAAAAGGGCATCCATAAATGATGAATATGATCATCACTTAATCTAGCACCATGATTAATGATTTCAATATGTGTTTGAGCATTGCGGTTATAAGCATTAAATAAAATTGTTTCACCAGTTTTGGTATACTTAATTGCATTGGTCATAAAATTAGACATGACGCGATCCATCAATTTTAAATCTGCTTTAATCATTAAGTTTTTTTCAACATTAACAACAATATTAAAGTGATATTGTTTTATCATAGGTTTAAATGATTCAATGGTTCTTTGGACTAAATCACTCACGTCGATAAGTGATTTATCAAGTTTTGTTTCGCTGCTATCTAATCGATATATTTGAAGTAAATCTTGAATCATAATTGATGATTTATTAACTTCAGTTAAAATATTTTTAAGTTCTTCATCGAGCTGTTCCTTGTCAATAACTCCATCCATTAATGCTTGAATAGTTACTTGGATAATCATTAAAGGTGTTTTTAACTCATGAGATATGGTAGAAACTAACCGTTTTTTCAAATCTACTTCTTCACTTTGAGCTTTGTATAATTCTAATAATTCATTATTTTTTCTATTTAATGTGTTTAATGTAGAATTTAAATTTGAAGCAATTAAGTTAATACTTTTAGACAAGGAAGTTGCTTCTTTATTTCTAAATTCTGAAGATTGCACTTCAAAATTTAAATTCGCAATTTCTTCTGCAACTTTTTCAATCTTTTTAATGGGTTTAGAGGCGACATTTGCAATTCTAAAACTCCAGAGTAATACCACTACTAGGGCTGTTAAATAAACATAATTTTGATAAGTTTCCAAAATATTTATGATATTATTTGTGTTCTGAATTGGAACAATTGTCAATACATAATCCCATTCAATTCTATTCACATACACCATTAAATCAATTGGACCTTCGCTCGATTGATATCGCCAACCTGATTCATAAACATTATTATCTAAAAACTCATTTGAAAGTCTATTTGCTTCAATTTGAACTCTTTGATGCTGACCAAAAATGTAGTTTAAATGATTAGGCTTATTGATTGCTTCAATGGTTGCATCAATCTCAATACATTGATAATTACAGCTTTGATCTATAACAGTTAGGTTATTTCTGACAAGTTTTGATAAAACATAATAATCGGTATTGTCTAAAGGTGTTAAGGTCGCTTGAATAGAATCAAGGGGCTGAAATCTAATATTATCGGTTAATAAAATATCGTAGGGAATCCTTGTTTCACTATCGCGCGCTGTAATTGTATACTGATTAGGTGTTGATTCTATAATCCGAAAGTTAGGACCTAATATTACTGAGGTTGCATTATTATTAGAAGTAAAATTATAAATAATTTCGTAATAATCCTCTTCATCTGTTTCCTCAAGCCTATCGATATATCTTGTTAAGTTCGTTTCAAAAGATTCAATTTCTCTTTCAGTAAAGTAACCAGGGAAAAATAAAACATTTAATGTGAACTGTAAAATAAAAAATGTTGCAAAAACAAACATAATGACTATAATTATTTGAGTTGTTAGTGATCGCTGATAATATAAATTTTTAAGTTTTTTGAACATATGATTCAAATCTATACCCAACACCAAAGATTGTCTTTATAAAATCTGAGTAAGGGGTTAAATGTTTTCTTATTTTTTTGACATATGTATCAACAATGCGATCTTCAACATAGACATCAAATCCCCATATTTCATCAAGTAAATGATCTCTAGAGCAAACCTTTCCCTCATTTTCAATAAAATAGCGTAACAACTCAAATTCTTTCTTAGATAACGTGATTTCTTGTTCATCTATGAAAACTCTATGTGTATCAGTATTCATAGTAATGTGATTTGTTTTTAATATATTTTTTGTATTTACGGGTTTGCTGGGTTGATCTATTCTAGAAAGCATATTGTTTACTTTAGCAACAAGGACCTTAGGATTAAAAGGTTTCGTAATATAATCATCTACTTTTAAAGAATAGCCCTTTAAAATATCTTCCTCTTCACTTAGCGCACTCATCATAATGATAGGTATATCTGAACTTTCTCGTATTATTTTTGCAACATCCCAGCCATTCATTTGGGGCATCATGATATCCAAGCATACAAGATTAAAATCGTGTTGTTTAAATAAAGAGACGCCATCTACGCCATTTAAAGCGAAATAAACCGTGTAGCCCTCTTTTTTAAAATAATTAACCAACATTCTATTAATAGTTGGTTCATCTTCAACAATCAAAATTTGTTTATTTATCATAATACCACCTCGTAAATTATTATATATGATAGTGGTCAATTATAAAAGTTAATCTGTTTACTAATCTATCAATTAGTAATACAATATATGTGAAATTAGGTGAAAATATGTATGATGTAATTGTTATAGGTGGTGGACATGCTGGAAGTGAAGCGTGTTTAGCTACAGCAAGAATGAATAAAAGAACACTTTTAGTAACGGGTAATCTTGATTACATAGCTTCAATGCCTTGTAATCCTTCAATTGGAGGACCAGCTAAAGGAATAGTTGTTAGAGAAATTGATGCACTTGGTGGGGAATTGGCTGTAAATGCTGATGAGACCCAAATTCAAATGCGTCTTTTAAACTACTCAAAAGGTCCAGCAGTAAGAGCGCTGAGAGCACAAAGTGATAAGTTGCTTTATCCAAAAAGAATGAAAGAGACCATCCTTAAGCAAGATAATTTAGATGTCAAAGAAGCTTATGTACATTCTTTAATCATAAAAGATAATGAGGTTATTGGGGTAAAGCTTGAAGACGGAAATGAATATCATGCAAAAAAAGTTATAATAACGACTGGAACATATATGAACAGTAAAGTATTAGTAGGGAAATCAAAAACTTCAATGGGTCCAGATAATCAAAAACCATCTTTAGGATTAAGTCCACAATTAGAAAATTTGGGATTTAAGCTTTTTAGATTAAAAACTGGGACGCCTCCTAGAGTAAAAAGAGAATCGATAGATTTTTCTAAAACGGAATTACATCCCGGTGATCAAGAAATTCGACATTTTAGTTTTTATTCAGAGAGTACATATGATATAGAAGGACAATACCCATGTTATTTAACTTACACGACAGAAAACACGCATAACATCATTAACTTTAATTTGAATCAATCAGCTATGTATTCTGGAACAGTAGAAGGTGTTGGGCCAAGATATTGTCCATCTATTGAAGACAAATTAGTAAGGTTTCAAGACAAGGCTAGACACCAAATCTTTTTAGAACCTGAAAGTAAAAGTCTAGATGAAATTTACGTTCAAGGTTTTTCCACAAGTATGCCTTATGATATTCAAGAAAAAATGATAAAAAGTATTCCAGGATTAGAACATGCTGAGATTGTAAAGTACGCTTATGCAATTGAGTACGATGCTATAGATGCAAGAATGCTTTGGCCAACATTAGAAGCCAAATCAATTAAAAACTTATATTTCGCCGGACAAGTTAACGGAACAAGTGGGTATGAAGAAGCTGCTTGTCAAGGGTTAATGGCCGGTATTAATGCTAGTTTAAATATAGACAATCTTGATCCTTTGATCCTAAAAAGAAACGAAGCTTACATAGGGGTATTAATTGATGATTTAGTTACAAAAGGCACTTTAGAACCCTATAGACTGTTAACCTCAAGAGCGGAACATAGATTACTTTTAAGACATGATAATGCGGATAGTAGATTAATGGGGTATGGGCATGAAATTGGACTGCTTAAAGAAGATAAATATCAAAAGTTTTTAGAACACCAAAACAACATTGAAGATCTTAAAAAAGAGTTGAAAATTTTCTATATAGTCCCCAACAAAGAGACGAATGAAAAATTAATTTCTTTAGGGATGAAACCTATTAAAGATAAGACTTCTTTTTACGATTTAATTAAAAGGCCTGAAGTTAAAGCTTCATTAATTGAAAATTTCTTGGATAATATACATTATGGTGAAGAAGTTTATGAACAGGTAGAAATAGATATTAAATATGAAGGGTATATTAATAAAGCTAATAAACAAGCAGAAAAATTATTACAACAAGAAAACATGAAAATACCTAAAAACATAGATTATGATGCTATGCATAACTTAGCTTTAGAAGCCAAAGAAAAGTTAAAGAAAGTGAGACCACTTACGATAGGACAAGCGACACGAATTAGCGGTGTTAATCCAAGTGATATCGCCTTAATAAGTGTTTATATTAAAACTCAAAATAAATAGCCAAGCATTTGCTTGGCTTTTCTTTATTTAAACAGACTTAAAAGTGTGATAAACTATTTTAAAGGTGATTATATGAAAAATGAATTTACAAAGTTATTAAAAGAACTAAATATGGAATTAACAAATCAACAATATAGTCAATTTGAAACATATTATAAACTTCTTACTGAGTGGAACAATAAAATAAATCTAACTGCCATTACAGACTATGAAGAAGTGTATATTAAGCATTTTTATGATTCGCTTACACTTACAAAAGCAATACAATTTGAAAACCAAACATTGTTAGATGTTGGAAGTGGTGCTGGGTTTCCAAGTATACCTTTAAAAATAATGTTTCCGAATTTAAAGATAACAATTATAGACGCACTTAAAAAAAGAATTGATTTTTTGAGTCTATTAACAGAAGTACTCGAATTGGATGTAAACTTAATACATGGCCGTGCAGAAAATCAGAAAACAAAAGAGTCTTTTGATTTAGTAACAGCAAGAGCAGTAGCTAATCTAAATATTTTAAGTGAATTATGTTTACCATTTGTAAAAGTGGGGGGTAACTTTTTAGTAATGAAAGGTAGTAAAGGCTTAGATGAATTTAATAATGCAAAGCATGCAATAATAATATTAGGTGGGGTATTAGAAAACACTAAACATTTTGACATTACAGGTGAAACTCGTATTATCTTAAATATACAAAAAAGATTACAGTCACCAAATAAATACCCACGCGCATTTAAACATATAAAAAAGCAACCCTTATAAGAGGTGTAAAAATGGAACAATATGATAAAATGTACTCAAAAAAAAGGATTGAAAAACATCGCGAATTAACTGAACTCAAGTTCTTGAAAAAGAAGAGTTTATTTGCAAATATAACAGGGTTAATATTTATGATTAGTGTTTTAACAGGGCTTTATTACCTCGAGTCTACTCAATTGATGCTACTTATTTATGGACTGGTATTTTTAATGTTAGTTGTTGTGAATACTGCCTTTTATGCCTATGGAGATCATTATAATAATTTGAAAATTTCGATGTATTTTACAATACTTGGATTATATTCTGTTGTGACAAGCTTGATTATTGTATACTCAAACCCTAGTGTCTTTACCCTATTGTTTTTGGTTTACGCTATTGCCTATTTATATCAAGACCCAAAAGCCACTTTTTTAAATAATATGTTATTGTTCTCTATTGGTACATTAATTATCTTTTTCATTCCAGAATCATTTGCAATGGTAGGTGCACCTACACCTACAACTTTATACTTATTTGTGTTTTTATTTATTTTTATTCTTTTATTACTTATAGCATCATTCGTTCTGATTAAAAGAAAATTATATTTTTACCATACTGTATCAAAGATAAAAGAAAGAGAACTAGAAATTATAAAAATCATTTTTGATTTACAAAAATCATTATCGAATAATAAAATAATCTCTGATGATTATTACAAAAGTTACAATGCCTTTTTTAAAGAGTTATCAAAGAAAATAGGTATTGATA